>Ga0080006_1175631_pt1 | contig 21305 bp, 24 predicted proteins | sample RS3BMetagenome_FD_69209 | JGI IMG/M metagenome (GOLD analysis project Ga0080006, IMG submission 69209) | Ferric oxide microbial mat and aquatic microbial communities from Rainbow Spring, Yellowstone National Park, USA - RS3B (SPADES... ...
ATATTGTTAAAGCTCTTGCCGCTGGTGCATCTACAGTTATGATAGGAAACCTACTTGCAGGTACTGAAGAAAGTCCGGGTGCTACAATAATAAGAAAAAATAGAAAGTATAAAATTTATAGAGGAATGGCTTCTCATGTGGCATACTTAGATAAAATGGAAAAAGAGCAGGCATTTAATGAAGAAGAAATTGAATCATACGTATCGGAAGGTGTCGAAGGCTTAGTCGAATATAGAGGAAGTGTTGCTGAAGTAATAAGCCAACTTGTTGGTGGGTTAAGGTCTGGAATGAGTTATGCCGGAGCGAGAAATATAAAAGAATTGCAGAAAAATGCTGTTTTTATAAAAATTACTGAAGCTGGAATTAAAGAAAGCAAAGCTCATGATTTGAAGGTAATCTAATCTAAAAATAAAAGCTTAAAATATAAAATAAATAAAACAAATAAGTGGTAAATTGGAAAATAAAACAACAACCTTAATCGAATTTACTTTACTTGCGATTGCTATTCTACTTGCAGCATTTTATAGAAGCTTTCTTCTTCATGCTCCACTTTTTTATGCGAGTGATGAACTTTATCATTATTCAGTTGCAAGAAATGCTGTTGAAAATGGTTTTATTGTTCAACAACGTTTTCCATTAAGTGGTTATCCAAATGGAACTCTTGTTACAGAACCAAAAGGTTTATATTATATTGCAATTGTTCCATACTTTTTCTTAAGAAATTTTGTAAGCTTAATGAGCATTATGAGGATTTTACCATTAATTTTTGGGGTTTTTGATGTTATTCTTGTTTTTCTAATAGCAAATAAACTCTTTGATAAAAGAATCGCAATTATAGCTGCATTTATTCTAGCTGCAAATGTTGCAAACATCCAAAGAACAGCGGCATTAATTTATAGAGGAGATGGCTTCATGCCTCTTTTCTTTTTGATTAGCTTGTATCTCCTTATTCTATTTTTTGAAAAAAACAAACCAGCTTTTTCTTTTATTTCTGCTGCATTTCTCAGTTTTGGTTCTCTTGTTTGGAATGGTGCAACCTTCGGCTACTTAACTTTTGCCCTTTCTCTTATTTTCCTTCAAATATTCTTCTTTTTAAAAGGAGATAAAGAAAAACTTAAATCAAATTTTTGGAATGTTTTTGCATTGCTTTTTGCATTTTTGCTTTATTCCTCTTACAAATTTCTTGGTTTAATATATGAACAGCCTTTTATGCACAACTTTCCTTTGGTTTTGGTTGCAACACTGCTCTTTTTTACTCTTCTTTTATTCTTGTATAAAAGTGAATTAGGAACAAAGCTAGTTTTTTTGTTGTTTGTAACTCTTGTTTCATTGATCGTTTTAGTTAAGTTTTATTCAACAGAAATAGAAAATATAATTACAGGCTATGGACTTGTAAAGCCAACATCGCCACTTGGTAAAACAATTGCCGAGCTACAACCCGTAACAATCGCAAGCTTTATTACAAACTTTGGTATTTTTCTTTTATTTATGCCAATTGGCTTTTTTGCTCTTCTTATTTCTTTATTTTTCAATGGCTCAAAAAAAGTTAATACAGAAGGCTTTATAATAATCTTAACATTCTTCTCAACTTCTTTCTTTTTAGCTATCCAATCCTTAAGATTCTCTTCTTTGCTTTCTTATTCATTTTCGTTACTTGCTGCATTTGGTTTTGTTTGGGTTTTTGACCTTATCTTTAATGCTTTAAAAGTTAAGAATGAAAAAATAAAAAATGGTTCCTTCTTTATTTTTGCTACTGTAATGCTTTATGTTTATTATTTTGATTCTTATCCTCTTCTGCAAGGAGGAAATATAGAATACAATCAATATTGGGATTCTGCTATGAAATGGCTTGGTGAAAATTCTCCACCAAATTCTGGAGTTATAATATGGTGGAATGAAGGAACGATGGTTGAGCTTCTCGCCCATAGAGCTGCGTACATTGATAGTGTTGGTGCTCAAAATGAAGAGAGAATAACCCTCTTTTCAAAACTTATGCTTTCTCCAGAGTTTAATTCAACACTCTTTAAAAACTTCAAGAACAATGATGCTCCTGTTTTTCTTGTTACCTCGCCACTTTGGATGTGGCAAATAAGGAACTGGCTTACAATGACGAATGCATCTGTAGCAAATTATGGGTTTGCAACTTTTGCAAAAGTAACACCTTATGCAAATTATTTTGTCTTCACAAGTGATGATGGAAAATGGAATGTATTCTTCAACATTACCGATGCATGGATAGAAAATAATTCTGGAAATAAAGAGTTTCAATCATTTGTAGTAACAAATTCTACTGCAATTTATGAAAAAAATATTAATTCTCGCTACGTTGTTTTGCTCATGTATAATTCAACTTCAAGAATGTTTGAAGGTGGTTTCCTTGTAACAAAACAGCTTGCTAATACAACTTATATAAAACTTCAATTTTATTGTACTCCTTCAAGTTGCTTTTATCCTTTTAAGCAGGTTTATGCAAATCAACAAGTTAAAATATTTTACGTTGATCCAAGCGCTTTCTCGTAGTTTGAAATGAAGTTTCAGAAATATTATTAATATAAAAATTTTTTTGCAGAAAGATTTATATTTAAGATGTTTTCCTTATATTAATTGGGTGGGTGGAAGTGGAATTTGAAATATGTGAGAAATGTGGTAGAGCTATACCTAGAGGAAGTGAATTTTATTACAACAACAAAATATTGTGTGAGAAATGCTTCGAAGAAGAACTTGAAGAAAATGCTGAAGCAACTTCCCTAAAGCCAAAGAGTGTTCTAGTTAGAACTCACAGATTTCCGAAAGCTCAAAAAGCTAATAGAATACAACACCACCCCCTTATTGAGGATTTGCTAAAATTTGCAAAAATAGATTAGAAAAGTGTTGCTTGCTTTTTTTTATTTTGGTTGTATTCTTTTAAAGCGTTTTTTATTCTTTCTTCTGAAAAATCGTGCTCTTCGCACATGAACTTCAACAATCTATCTTCATCTATCTCTTTCCAAAAAATCTCATCTTTCTCAATTTCTTCAATCTCTGGTTGTTTAAATATCATATAAGCTTGCTTTACTTCTTCTTCATTCTCAAAATTTTTTCCTTTTATCCTAAGAAAATTAAATAGCTCGTCAATAGAATTTATCTTTGAGACAATCTTTAAAGCTGTTTTTGGACCTATTCCTTTTATTCCATCTACATAATCATTGCCGATAAGAAGTGCTATCATTATAAGTTTTTCTTGGTCTATCTTATTTTGAATTAATGTTTCTTGAAGCAGAATCTCTTCTGGTTCAACATTTATAAAAATATCCTTTCTTGGAAGCTTTCTTTTTCCAGTTATCGCTAGGTTTCTTACAAGCCTTGGAGCCCCAAAAACTAATGTATCGTAGTCTTGAGAAGCTACAGCATAAGCCATCCCTTTTTTACAAAGATAAGCTGCTTCAGCTTCTCCATCGCTTGGAGCTTGAATTGTTGGAATTCCTAAGATTTCCAAAACTTCTTTTGAGCTTTTTATAATTTCTTCGTTTATCGAAGCGGATTGCTTAGCAAAAAGCTTAGCTTCTTCTAGCTCCCCGGCCTCTTTCGCTTTTTCCCAAGCTTCATAAGCCTCTTCTCTTCGCTTAGCTCTAGCTTCTAATGTTTTTAGCTTTAGAAGTGGTGGCTTTCCATCAAAAACATAAATTAGCTTTATTCCATCCTGCATTAGTTTTAAATTCCTATAAAAAAGCCCAGAAAGATGACTTGTTATTCTCCCTTTGCTATCTTTAAGCAATGAACCATCTGGACCGCGAATGTTTGAAAGAAATTGAAATATAAAATTAAAAGCGTCCACAGCGATTACTTTTGTTGAAAGGGATTCAAGAGTTATTTGCCTTTTTGCGACTATTTCACCTAGGTCAACACCCATGATTTCACTTCTTTTCCTTTTTTGTTTCCTTTTTTGTTGCAATATCCTCTAAGCTTAGGTTTTTTGGTTTTTGCGCCTGAATACTTTTCTCTTCTACTTTTTCAAAAAGCTTTATTCCGAGCTCCTTTTCAAGCTTTCTTGCAACTTCCTCGCTTGGTAAAACTTCTTGATCCTCAACTCTTTTAAGATAACTTTCTTTTTCATTTATTCTCTCAGCTAAAACTTTCAAAGGTATTTTTAACTCTTCCCTAGCTTTTCTTATCCTCTCGCCATAATCAAAAGCAATTTCCTCTTTTTCTTCTACTTTTTTAGCTTTTACTTTTGTTTCTTTACTTTCACCACCAATAACCCTTATTATTTCTTTTCCAGCTGCACATTCCTCACAAGCAATTACTTCAGCTGAATCTATTTTTACAACGTAAGCTTTTCCTTTTATTACCTTGCCGCAAAGCTCACATTCAAGCATGAAATATTTATTAATTTGAAATATTTATTATTTTGATGGAAAAAGTTTTTTGGGTAGCATTTATTGCTTTCTTTATTTTATTTGTAGCTTTTATCGCTATTCAAAGATATTTGGCAGCTCTTATTCTTCTTTTAGTAGTTGGATTTGCATTTCAAAAACTTTTCAAACTGGATGGATTCCTATTCTTTTATTTGTTAAAATCAAAACTTGGAATTAAAGAAATGAAAAAGTTTTCAAAAAAAGAAATTTTTTCGAAAATTTGTGATATTGGGTTTTTTGTATCTTTTGGATTAAGCTCATTAATTTTAAGGAAACCAAAAAAGCTTGATATTGTAGGTTTGTTAGTTTTAATTTTACTTTATATCTCTCTTCCATTTTATTCATTATCTTTCATTAAAATTTTTTCATCTTCTATTTCTATTTCATCACTGCCTCAAGCACAAAATGAAGATTTATTCTCTTTTATCATCTTAGTAAGCTTCTTCTTTTTTGGTGTATTTGGGTTTACATTTGTATCACTTTTAATGAGTAGTTTTCTAATTTTCCAAATGTCTACACAAGGAGAAAAACCAATTCCTGGAATTATGCCAGTAATTCCTGGTTATGATATTCCTTTAATTTCTGGAATTCTTGCACTTTTTATTGTTTTAAGCTTTCATGAGTTTGCACATGGAATATTAAGTATTTCAAAAAAGGTAAAGGTAAAAAGCACTGGTTTACTTTTAGTTGGGGTTCTTCCTGTTGGGGCTTTTGTTGAAAACGATGAAAGAAAAATGGAAAGAGTAAAAAAGGATTGGCAAAATCAAATATTAATAGCTGGTATTGCTGCAAATCTCTTACTTTCGTTATTATTCTTACCCCTAGTTTTATATCTACAAAATATAAAGGTAGAAAGTTATGTTGTAGTTATTGAGCCACTGAATAGCTCGCTTAAAACAGGGGATATAATCTTAAAATTTGGAAATTTTTCAATAAACTCTTTTGAAGACTTAAGGAATGCAGAAAATTATTATTTATCAAAAAACATTAGTAATATCAAACTTACAATTAAAAATTCATCAGCAGTTTTTACAAAAATGATTACAACAAAATTTGGAAAAATAGGTGCTTACTTTAGTGAAGAACCAAAAGATAAAGTTCTTTCTTTTTTTGTTTCTTTCGTAGAGCTTTCATTCATTTTAAACTTCATGCTAGGAGCAACAAATTTGCTTCCTATCCCCGGGCTTGATGGGTACAAACTTATAAAGAACATCCTTGGAAAATACTCAAAAATCTTAGAATATGCAACACTTCTCCTTTTCCTTATAAATCTATTACCCTTCATACCTTTATAACTTTCAGCTTTCCATTTCTAAGCATTTCTTGCATCTCATTTTTTATAGCTTTTATTTCACGTTCTGAATCAGTATAATAGATTACTGTTTCATCCTTACAAAGCTTCTTTAGTTCTTCAATTTTAAATTTTGGATCAATCGAATTCAAAGGAATCGCAATTCTAGAACGGACTTCTCTCGCGGATAGGATTAAAACTTCAGCTTCATAACTTTCTCTTAATTTTTGCGCAAACTCTTCAATTTTATTAATCTTCTCTTTATCACTATTAGTATTAAGAATTTCCCAAACCCACGCAATTTTATCAATAAATTTAGAAATCGGTGGAAAATGTTCGACAGTTTTATCAACTAAAGATAAAAAACTTCTTTTTATTTTTGAATCCCGATTCCATCAAAGTCAAATACCACTTTCATGAGTTAATAGGGGTAGAAAGGTATTTAAATTTTATTCCTTATACGAGGTGAAAAAAAAGTGCAAGTTAAAGTTAAAAAGCTCAAAATACAAATAAAAATATGGCTAAAAAGAAGGAAGATAACGAATTACTTCAACTTCCAGGAATTGGTGAAGCAACAGCTGAAAAGCTAATCCAAAATGGCTTTGATACAGTAGAAAAAATAGCCGTAGCTTCCCCATTTGAGCTAGCAGAAGCTGGAGAAATTAGCGTTGATGTTGCAAAAAGAGCTATAGAAGCTGCAAAGAAAATGAGCCCAACTTATTTTGAAACTGCTCAACAGGTTTATGAAAGAAGAAAACAAATAGGAAGAATAACAACTGGTTCAAAGGAGCTTGATAATTTGATTGGTGGGGGAATTGAAACACAAGCTATAACTGAAGCCTATGGAAGATTTGGAAGTGGAAAAACCCAGCTTGGATTTCAGCTTTGTGTAAATGTTCAACTTCCTGCTGATAAAGGAGGCCTGGAAGCTTCTGCCATTTTTATTGATACAGAAGCAACTTTTAGGCCAGAAAGAATAGAGCAAATGGCAAAAGCAAAGGGTTTAGACCCTTCAAAAGTTCTTTCAAACATAAAAACATTAAGAGTAACCTCAACTTCTCAACAAATCCTTGCTGTTGAAAAATTAGAGGAGATACTACCAAATGAAAACATCAAATTGATAGTTGTTGATTCTCTTACATCACTTTTTAGAGCTGAATACATTGGAAGGGGTGCTCTTGGAGAAAGGCAGCAAAAGTTAAATGCTCATGTTCATAAGCTTCAATCTCTGGCTGATCGTTATAATCTTGCGGTTTATGTAACAAATCAAGTTATGGATAATCCAGCAATTCTTTTTGGAGATCCAACAACACCAATAGGTGGAAATGTTCTTGCTCATGCAGCTACAACAAGACTTTATATAAGAAAAGGAAAGGAAAATAAAAGGATAGTTAGATTGGTTGATAGCCCAAATATGCCAGAAGGAGAATGCATGATAAAGATAAGTGAAGAAGGAATAAGCGACTAAGTTGTTGAAAAATTACAATCGACACCATTTACTTTCTCAAGGAGCAAAAGTTCTTCTTCTGATAGGTTTTCAAATTTTAGATTTAGTAGAATTGCCCTACATTTTATTTCATTTGTTGCATTTTTGATTTCATTTTCTATTCTCAAGCGTGTCTGAATCAGATTTAGATACAAAGCTAACAAAAATGAAAGAAAAATAAAAAGTGGAATTAAATCAATAAGTGCTTTCATTTTTTCACCTTATACCTATTTGAATACATACTAAAGAATGATTTAAGAAGAAGCAGAAGTTTCCAAAGCTTCTTGAAAAATTTCCAAAAGAAAATGTGTTGTTCCTAAAACTTATGCTAATGTAGCTTATATTAAGATTATTTGCAATTTGTTTAATAGCTAAGTTGCTAATTTCTTTCGTTTTAAGAAAAGCTTGTGTAGCCTCAAATTCTTTTATCGCTAATCTAAGCTGTGAAAAATCTATTGTTGGAATTGGCTGAAGTATAAATGCTAAAAATAAAATGACAAAGAAAAGAAACAAAAGCTGCTCATACATTCTATCACATTTATTAATTTACATAAAGCTCAAGATTTCTAATAAAAAATTGAATTTGTGGAAGAGAAGTTATTCTTGCAATTACTTGAAAATAAAGTTCATCCTTACATTTTAGCATCGATGATGAAACATTGCAATTTGTTTGAATTGCTGGTGAAAGAACAAGAGCTTTTGAAGCATTATTGAAAAGGTTTATAGCGTTCTTTATTTCATAATCAGAAGAAATATGCTTTCCATTTATCGAATCTGCAATAACTTTTAGGTTTTGAAATGCTGATTGATAAAGAAGAAGATTGTCTTTTTGGATAAGCTTTGTTAGAGAAAAATTATTTAGGGCAATTGCATCGATTTTAATCGAAGAAGAAATATTTTTTATTGTTGCATTTCCGACTTCATTCTTATCCTGAAAAACTTTTGTTTGATTTTTGTTTAAAAAGTTCATGGTATAGAGCTTATCTTTTGTTAAAATTGAAATGTTCAAAGAATAATTAAAAGTTCTTGAGGTTAGATTGTATTCGTTTGCAACTGGAATAAGATAAATACAATAAAGATAATCTATTCCATAACCATGGTCGTAGCATTCTTGTGAAAAGATTGTATAGCTCCATTTTACATCTTTATTACATTTTGTCCAAGGGACACCATTTACATAAACAGTGCATTCTTTTGTGTAGTAAACTTTATATATTTGCATTGGTTTTGAGAAGTTAAAAATTGTTTGTGAATTTTGAGAGAATAAAACATTTGTTGAATTTGCTGTTGATACTAAGCTTGAGTAATCAAAAACTTTTGAGCCATTAAAGAGAAATGCTTTTAACGAAAGATTGTAAATTCCCATTGGGAGATAAAAATCCTTCTTTATATTAGATATTCCAGAAAATGAAACATTTTGAAGAGTAAATTTTTGATTTGCAAGCTGCAACTCAAGAATCGGAATAAACATTTTATTTGAAAAAAGTAGAATGTTTGCACTTATTCCATTTCCAAAACCATTTGAAAAATCTGCAACGCTTATTTTATAATTTGGAGTAACCTTGACTTTTTTGCTTATTGTTTGGTTGTTTATTTTTATTGAAACATTATAAATTCCTGGGTAAATTGGGGTAAATGGTATCAGTATGATCTTGCTTCCCAAAACTTCAAAATTTGAATTATAACTAAGATTTAAAAGCTTACTGCTATTTATTTTTAAGCTAATATTTTTCGGCTCATTTGAAAAAATATAAGCATATGCTAAGCTTTTTTGAAAAGTTGAAGAATTTGGAATCTGAAAAGAAAAATCAAAATAAGAAGAAGAATTTTGTGTTGTATTTGCCTCTGCTATATCTACTTGCAAATTTTTGAAGCTTTTTATCGATGAGCTGGTAAAATAAAAAGAGCTAAGAATCAAAAATCCAACTATAGAAAGCACAGCTAAGAACTCAAAAGCTGTTTGGAGTTTCATTTTCCCACTAAAGAAAAAAATTCTTTTGAATTTAGCTTAACAAAATTCTTTAGAGCTTCATTAGCGATTTGCAGCACTTCTGCTTCTTTTAAAAGGTAGGAATAACAAAAAACAAGCAAAGAAAATGTAATAAAAGAAATTAAAATTTCTATCTTCATTTTATCAACTTGATAACCAAAATAAAGAATATTGCAACTATTGCTTCAAAAATAAATGTTGAAAGAAAATCTATCAAGAGTTGAGCTTTGATAAAATCACCTTTCCAAAATTTATTTTTATTAAATAACTTGAGTTTTCTGAGGTAAATGAAAAGGTCGCGTTGCAATATGTTGGAAATACATAGCTATAGTTTCTATAAGAGATATAAAGGCTCGAATCTTTTGCAAAAATCTTTGTGGAATTCAACAAATTTATTTTGAGCTGTGCTGATGAATCGCAATATGAGGAAATAAACTGTGAAATTTCTGAACCGATCAATGTTACATAATAATTTGCATAAGCACTAGAAATACTGCTTTTTGCTTTTAAAAGAATTGGAATAGAAGCTAGAAATAAAAATGAAAAAAATAAAAGAGAAGAAATAAATTCTAGAGTCGATTGAAGCTTCATTCAAACCATCGTTAAATTCTTCAGAGCTTCAGCAATTTTTGATGCTGTATCTACACTGCTTACACTAGCCTTGAGCTTTATCGCCATTGCTATTGCTGCTACAACCAAAGTGCTGGCAATTGCCAGCATCACAAGGTATTCTACAGAACTTTGTAATTTTTTCATAAAACCACCTTTAGTATAAATGAACTTATGAAGAAAACAAGCATACTTACAAAAGGAATAAATCTTTGATTTTGGAAAACTCCATCTATTATTGAGGAAATAAGGAGGTAAAAGATTGCTACAAACTTTAAAACATCTCCTACATTTGAAAGCATTGAAAATGAGTAGATTATTACACTACAAAAAATTGGAAAAATAAATGAGCTTGAAGCAATTGTTGTAAACCTAAGAATTCCAAGCTTTCTTTCAAATTCTATCTCGAGCTTTCTTTTTGCAGATAGCTGCTCAGCAATTCTAAGCAATGCTTTTTGTATTCTTGCTCCTGTTTGAAGAGAATAAGCTATAAGTAAAAATACTTCTCCTTCTTCATCTTTTCTTTCGATAAGCTTTGAGAAAGCTTTTTCTGCTTCTTCCCCATAAAGAAAAGAAAGGTAAGCTTTTCTAAGATCTTTTGAAAAGCTGTAATCCTTTAAAGTTTCTTTTTCTAAGCCTTCTTTCAAATTTTCATAAGAAGCAATAGAAATTAAAAAGTTCTCAAGCTCATCGATCTTTTTCATTTGCTCACATAAAGAAAGATTTTTAAGAATGGAAACAAAAGCCCAAATATTAAGAAAAGCGAAAAGAATTCAAGCTTAAAGCCAAGAAGAACATCGAATTCAACAAAAATAAAAAGAAGTAAAAATGGGATTATACCAGTTAATGAAAGGTTTATGGTTGTTAATTTTGCTTGTTTGTTTATCTCTTTTTCTTCTTCAAGTTCTATTTCCCTTTTTAAATTTTCATAAAATTTTTCAAGAGAATCCTTTCTTAAATAATAATAAACGCCAAGCCTCCTTAGAGTTTTACTCTTTTCATTTTTTGTTGCGTAAACAAAAGCTTCTTCAATTCCGAGTGTTTTTTCAAGATTTCTTATTTTCTCAAAAAATTCTTTTGGTTCTCCTTTATAGTTAAGGACAAGCTTTCTAAACGAAAAGCCTGCTTCCAATCCAGAAATTAAATAGGAAACAAAAGAAAGAATATCTCTTTTTATTTTCTTTTCTTTTTCCTCTTCAACTTTTCTTTTATAAATCCTAGCAAGTAGCAAGAATTCAATCAAAATAAAACAAAAAACAATAAAGTATTGCATTTTATCACAAAGCTGAAGCCCTTTTGTAGAGCTCTTTAATTGCAAACTTTCTTCCTGTTTTGAAAATGCTCGAATAAGCCTTTATGACCTTTGAATCGATTGAAACATTGCTTAGATCAACTTCTTCTATTTTTGAATTGTATTCTTCTATTCTTGAAATTCTTCTTTTTTCATTTAAGTAAACTCCAACATCTAGCAATCGAATTAAGCTTTTTTCAACTTCCATTGGTTTTGAACCAAGCCTATTTAAAATCGCTTCTGGCTTATCGTTTGAATGAAGAGTAGTAATGAATGGAATTCCAAGAGCTGCTGCTGAAAAAACTTCTTTTGCTTCTTTTCCTCTTATCTCACCGACAACAAGTCTTTGCGGTCTTAAACGAAGTGCATTTACTATTTGGTCTATTAGCTCTTTTTGCTTCTCTTTCCTTGATTGAAGGGAAAGAAAGGAGTAATCTCCATTCTTTTTTATTTCATTTATCTCCTCTTCTATACAAACAATCTTTTCACTCTTTATAAACTTCAAAATAGCATTTAGAAGTGTTGTCTTTCCACTTGCTGGGGGCCCAGCGATAACAATGTTTAACTTTGCATCAAGAGCCATAGAAAGATAAGCAAGTGCTTCTTTGCTTATTCCATTTTTTGCTAAAATTTTTGGGTCTGGTGTTATAACATTAAGAACACGAATACTAAAAGCAATCCCGTTTGTTGCAAGAGGTGAAAGCTGTGCATGAATTCTAAACCTAGAAAGCTGGGAATCAACAACAGGACAGAAATCACTAAGCTCTTTATCATTTTCTTTTAGCAAAGAGTTTACTACAGCTTTTGCAGAATCTAAGCTTCTAAAATAAATGTTTGTTTTACATCTTCCAAGAAGCGAATGATAAACATAAATGTTTTCGTCTATTGAATTTAGCTCAATTTCTTCTATCCCCTCCTTTGAAAGAAGCTCAATAGCACTTAACCCTAAGGTATCAATAGCAACAATTTCAGCAATCTTTTCATTTTTTGTTATTTCAAGAGCCAGCTTTTTTGCAATTTCTTTATTTGGTTGAATGTTTGCATTAGAAATCTTTCCTATAACATAGCCTTTTGCTTTTGCAGCGATTTCTTGCTCTTCTTTATTTAGGCTATTTTTATAGTAAAGCATGTTTTCGCTTCCTTTTAGAAGAGCAAAGTCTCCAATGTTTTTTACAAATTCCCCTTCTGGAGGAGAAAAACAAATATTTAAAGGTATACTTTCAAACTTCTCTTCCTTTTTTCTTTTTAAAAAATTAAACACATTAACACTTGTATATTTAAGTAAATAAAAGTTTATAAATTTTTCTGTGAAAGATTTAAAAACATAAAAAAGAATTTCCAAATGTTATTGCAAACAACAATGTAGATTTTGAGCTTTTAAGTGCTAGGTACACTTCCTCTTGGTGAAAATGCTACTGGCAAGGACAAAAATAAAAATATTTAAATTTATGTAAAGAAAAATTCATCTATGAAAAAGACTATAAAGGATGAAATTTGGATAATTAGGAAAGCTTTATCTCCTCCGAATTTTGCCATACTAAATTTCCTATCAACAAAACCTTTTGCATCAGGAATGGAGCTATACCACGAGCTCACAAAAAAATTTACAAGAAAAACATTGATTGCCTCTTTATCTACGCTTTCCACACTTAAGCTTATTGAACCATACCCAATAAAATCCACCGCTGGCTATAGAATAGGCTACAAAATTTCAGAAATTGGAAAAGAAGTAGTTGAAAATGCTAAACAGCTCAGCAAAAAAATTGAAAAAGAAGCCCAAAAAACTTAAATCTCTTTAGAAATTAGTTCTATCTTTATTGAAGAAGCAAAATTGGATACTTTTTGCTTGAATTCCATTAACTCATTTGTAGTCGTAGCTCTTACTTTTGCAATTATGTCCCATCCACTTAATGGAATGAATATTTCTTCGATAGCTTCCATTTTTTTTATCTCTTCTATAGAGTTTTGGTCTTTTAGTTTTATGTATACAAGAGCAGAAACCTTTTTTCCGATCATCGCGTAATCAAGCTTTACCTTATAACCTTTTACCAATCCGATTCTCTGCAACTCTTTTACCCTTCTGAAAACTGTTGAGGGGGATGTATTTAAGATTTTTGCAATTTCTGAAAAATTTGGTGTAAGGTTTTGCTCAAGTAAAGAAACAAGCCTTAAATCCAAAGAATCTATTTTTTTCTTCATATTCTTATTTTTCAAAGAGATAATATAAACTTATTTTTCAAAGAAAAACTAAGTTTTTTAAACTTTCTTTCCAAAAAATAGATTATGAACGTTGGAATAATTCCAGATGGCAACAGAAGATGGGCGAGAAAAAAAGGTTTAGAAGTTTTTTATGGGCATGATGCTGGCTTCAAAAAAGTTATAAAGGTAGTAAAATGGGCTAAAGAGTTTGGAGTAAAAGAGTTAACACTTTGGGGTTTTTCAACTGAAAATTTCAACAGACCAAAAGAAGAAATAAAATATCTTTTTTCACTTTTTGAAAAATACTTAAAAGATGAAAAATTTGTTGAAAATTTAATAAAAGAAAAAGTGAAGGTTAGGTTTTTTGGTGAAATTGAAAGATTTCCAAAAAAGATTCGCCAAGGTATTTTTGAATTGGAAGAGAAAACAAAGAATTTGAATGGGCTTATTTTGAACATTTTACTCGGTTATGGTGGTCAATCTGAAATAGCTTATGCAATTCAAAAAGCAAATAGAGAAAAAAGGAAAATTAAAAAGGAAGAAGCTAAAAAATACCTGCTTACCTCAGAAATCTCTGACCTTGACCTTGTTATAAGAACTTCCGGAGAGCAAAGATTATCTGGCTTCCTTCCTTGGCAAACAGCTTATGCTGAGTTCTATTTTGTTAAGCACTATTGGCCAGACTTCACAAAACAAGATTTTAGAAGGGCTGTACAAGATTTTCAAAAAAGAGAAAGAAGGTTTGGAAGATAATGGAAGTTAATCTTATTGGTTTTGGTGCAATAGGCGGAGTATTTGCAAGAGAGCTTTCAAAAAAAGGAATAAGAATAAATGCTTTTGAAGAAGATGAAAAGATTGGTTTTCCAGTTCATTGCTCTGGCTTAATTTCAAAATCTACGCTTGAAGAAATTAGTATAAAAGGGCTTGTAATTAAAAGATTTAATAAAGCTTATTTTCATTCTTCTTTTCAAAATTTTTCAATTTTTTCTAAGCAAGGAATGTATCTAATAGATAGAGCAAAACTTGAGCAAGAGCTTGCAAAAGAAGCTGAAAAAAATGGAACTCAAATTTTTCTTGGAAAAAGAATGCTTGCAAAAGATATTAAAAAACTTAAAGGCATTGTTGTTGGTTGTGATGGAATAAATTCTGAAACAGCAAAGGCTTTTTCCCTTCCACCAATTAAAAAATTTGTTGTAACGTATAAAAAATTTTTTTATATAAGAAAAAGAGTTGAAGAGCTTCATTTGTTTTATGATGTTTCAAAAGGTTTTTTTGGATGGTTTATACCTCATTCAAACTTTGCAGAAGTTGGTGTTGGAAGCTTTTCCAATCCAAAAGAAAGCTTTCAAAAACTTCTTAACAAAGAGATTTTAAGGGAAGTTCTAAAAAAAGAAAAACATGTTCCAAATCATAAAGTCTCTGCTCTTATACCTATGCAGCTAAGAGAAAAAACTTATTCGGATAGGGCAATTTTAATAGGCGATGCTGCTGGGCATACAAAGTTTGCAACTGGTGGGGGTCTTGCTTTTGGAGTAAGAATTGCAAAACTTGCTAGTAGTATTGTTTTTGAAAACTTAAAAAACAAAAAAAGCTTAGAAGCTTATGAAAAAGAATGGAGAAAAAGATATTTGTTAGATTTCGAGCTTCACAATTTGCTAAGAATTTCTTTGACTTCTCCGCTTAGAGAAATTTTATTTTTATTTGCTAGAGCTTTTAAAAAAACAAGTCTTAATCCTGATGCTCCATGGAGATTGAAAAGTTTCAAATATTAGAAAAATCATAAGAATATTGGGCCCGTAGCTCAACGGATAGAGCGCCTGGCTTCGGACCAGGAAGTTGGGGGTTCAAATCCTCCCGGGCCCGAATAATCAAAAAGTTTATGAGCTAAATTTCTAAATTTATTTTAGGAGTTGGTGATGCAAAGTCATCTATTTAAATCTACCAATTGTTTTAAAACAAGAGATTGCGATACAAAACTTTTGGATTCTACCCAAATACTTGCTAAAGCAACAGTAAAAAGGAACACAATACAAAATTGAAATTGTTTCAGTAGTAAAAAGAAGAAATGGTTTATACAAAAACTTTACAAAGAATAACAGGAGCTAATTCAAGTCAAAGAGTATTCCTTAACTGTTGTTGGAAGGTTGTTTTGCTTGTCTCTTTCTAAAAGTATTAGCTTAGAAGTTGCTGCTTGTTTTAAAGCTTCATCATGAGTAATTATAAAAACTTGCTCAACCATTTGAGAAATCTTCTCTCTAAAAACTCTTGCCATTAGCTCAATGCTGTTCCTATCCATATTATGGGTTGGTTCATCGAGTATAATCCAGCTAAGCTTTGGAACAAGAACCAAGGATATTGCCATCCTCATTGCAAGTGCAGAAAGGCTTCTTTCTCCACCACTTACCAAATTAAAGCTTACCCAATCCTGTGCTTTTAATAAAAGCTGGTAATCTTCTTCTGTTGCTTCAAGCTTTATCTCAGAAAAATCTGCATAAGGATATAACTCTTCCCATATCTCCTGCATCTTTTGATTTATTGCTTCTATCAAAATCTTTCTAAGTCCTTCTTGAGTTTTAACTATTGCATTTTCAAACTTTGAGAACTCTTCGATTGTTTCTGTTCTAACATTTATCCAAGATTTTTTCTTTTCTATTTTTTCTATCTCCTCTTTTGTAAGCTTCTCTCTTTCCTCTAGCTCCTTTAGAATTTCTTTTGTGCTACTAAGCCTTTCTTCTCTTTTTGCTTTTTCAGAACTCTTTTTTGCAAATTCTTCATTTATTTTTTCAACTTCTTCTTTTGTAATTCTTATATTTTGAAGCTCTTGAGTTTTTGTCTTTAACTCTTCTTCAAATTTTTCAATTTGCTCACTAAAACTCTCAAATTCTTCAATTTTCTTGAGCTCATTTTCTATAAGCTCTTTTTCTTTTGTTGTAGCTTCTAGCTCTTTTCTTTTTTCTTCTCCTTCTATTTTCAATTTTTCTATTTCTTTTTCTATTAATGAAGGTTCTTCAAAAGCGATTGTTTTTATTTTACTTTTTGTTAGTTCAAATTCCTGCTTCAGCTTTTTAATTTCTTCAAAATTTTCTTGGGCTTCTTGTAGCTTTTCTTCATTCTCTTCTATTTTTTCTTCGATAGTTTTTTTCTCTTCGTTCTTTTTTTCAAAAAGCTGTTTCCTTTTGCTTTCGCTTAAAGGTGATTCGCAAATTGGGCATTTTGTTAACTCTTTGCTAAGCTCTTCTAAAGCTATCTCAGTAACTTTTAAAGAACCTCTAAGGAAAGAACCTTCCTTTCTTAATTCTTCTACCTCTTTTTCAATTTTTTTGTATTCCTCTTCAACATTTTTATCTTCGAGCTCTTTTATCTTTTTTTCATTCTCAATTGCTTCATTCTTTTTTTGTGCTTCTTGCCTTAGCCTTTCCTCCTCTTTCCCAATTCTTTTGTTAAGTGTTGCAATCTCAGAACTTTTTTCTTCAATTTGCTTTTCTTTTTCTTCTCTTTGTTTTTTTAGCTCTTGCTTTTTATCTTGAATTTCTTCTTTTTTATAGCCCAAGCTTTTTATTTTATTTTGGATAAAAGCTATTTGACCCTGAAGCGATGAGCAATCCTTTTCAAGTTTTTGTTTCAAATCCAAAAGCTTATTTTTCTCTTCCTTTTGTTTTTTTAGCTCTTCAACTTCTTTTTCTAGGGTTTTTAGCTCTCTTTGTAGAGAAGAAATTTCTTCTTCTATGCTTTTTTTCTTTGAGCTTATTTCTTCGAGCGATTTTCTTAGCTCTTTTTCGTTTGAGTTTTTTAGCTCCTCTTTCTCTTTTTCTAGCTCATCTCTTAGCCTACCTAGAATATAAACAACACTACTCCTAGCTGATTCGAATCTATCTAAGCCAAGAAGCTCATCCATAGCGTTTTTTCTTTCTGAAGGAGAGAGATTTAGAAAATACTCGAGTCCATTTTGCTCAGAATAAATAGCTCTAGAAAAAAGTTCATAGTTTATTCCAAGAAGCTTTTCTATTTCTTCAGTAACCTTGCTTGTTTGTGTTTGCAGCAAAGAGCCGTTGCAAAAAAGTTGGGCAGAAGTTGAAGTACCGTTTATTTCTCTTTTTACTAAATAATTTTTACCCCCGTTTTCAAATTCAAGCTCAATAACCGCTCTTTTTTCTGTTGAAAAATTTGAAACAAGTTGGGTAAGTTTCATTCTTTTTGATTGAAGTGATGGAAAAGTACCAAAAAGAGCAAAACTTATAGCATCCATTATCGAACTTTTTCCAGAGCCAATTATACCGTGAATTACATTTATGCCCTTACCAAAATTTATCTTCGTTTCTTTATGTGAACGCCAATTTTTAAGAGACAAAGATGTAATCATTAATTGTATTTCAAATTTTAAAAATAAAATAGTACTGAAAACAAAAACGAAACTAAATAAAAAAGCTAAAATTAAAAATGTTTATTGAAAAAATAATTTTGTGAAATTTGTAGAAATTAAGCCAAATGTAAAAAAGGTTTCTTTCTTCTATTTAATGGTATTTATTGTGCTAAGCGCTTTTTTAACAATTTTTTTGATTCCAATTTATCCTATTCTTTTTTGGAGTGCTGAAATGAACGCTTTAGTTTTTCTTCTAGTTGCTCTTCTACTTATTTTGATCTTCTTTTTTAATAAAATTTTGGAAGCCTACTCCCTTTCTGTAACTCTTGATGATAAGTTTGTAGAAAAAAAGGTTGGAATTTATAGGATAAAAAGAATAAAGATGCCAATAGAAAGAATAGAAGCTTATACTGTCCAAAAAAATTTTATCGATCTCTTACTTGGACTTGAAAGCCTTCAAATTACCTCCTCAAACCCTTCAGAAAGAGAGGATATAATAATAAAGAATGTTGAACCAGAATCGCTTTCAGAATTTTTAACACTTCTTGATGGGTTAATTAAGAAGTTAGAATAGATCATATTCTCCTTTTAGAATTCCTTTACTTATCTCTTCTATTCTATCAACCCAATCGCTTGCAATTCTTTGGGCCTTTTCACTTTTATCCATTTGGTCTTTTGGAAGAAGTATTGTAATGTTTTGGGGCCTATCTATTCTTCTGCCAATTTGAGAAACAATAAAAACATTTGCTTCCTTTACTCCTGTTTCGTCGACAATACTTTTTGCAATTTGATTCGCTAAAACATTGTAGAGTTTTCCAACATGCGTTCTTGCGTTTTTGCCAGCTGTTGCTTCCATGTTCATGATTCTCATTGGAGTAATAAGCCCATTTGCCCTATTGCCTCTTCCAACTTCACCGTCATCTCCTGCCTCGCAACTTAATCCTGTTTTTGTTATGTAAACTATTCCTTTATCCTCATTATCTGCAGCGTTCAAGAAAACATTAACTTCTTTTTCTGTTAAAGAAGAAATAAATTCTTTTATATCCTTTTTAACTTCTCCTTTTAATGTTATGTATTCTCGAATATCTTTTATCAACGGCCCAACAAAAGCAATAGCAACTGTGAGATTTATAACATCTTTTTTTCTTACCGCAAGTACCTTTATATCCTCGCCAGTCATTGGCATTTTCCTTTTATAATCTTTTGAATTCAAAAATCTCTCAACTTCAAGAGCGATTTTTTCTGTATCTGTAAGCGGATAAAAACCTGTTCCAACGCTTGTGTCATTTGCAAGAGGAACTTCGCTAGAAAAAACACTTACAAGATCTTGAGAACCAGGCAAAAGCCTTGGGTCTGTTATTACTTCATTTTCAACATCAAGAAATCTTGTATTGTCTCTTAAGTATTTTTCAGCTGAGTTTAAGGCTATTGAAAAAATTGGGATTTCTTCGTCTCCAATTTTTTGCGTTGCTCTTCCAGCAATTATTATGTATATTGGTTTTGTTATTTCTCCATAGCCAAAGCCAACTTTTGAAGAGCCACCAATTATTAAACCTTTATCTACGTTGTGATGCAAAATTCTACCCGTTCTCTTAATGTATTCTTTTGACAAGTTCCTGCTCACTTCCTCAACAATTCCATCTATTAGAGTATCTGGATGCCCTTTACCTTTCCTTTCAACTATTTCTACGTCTCTTTCTTGAGCAAGCCTTTCAATTTTTTCAACAACAATATTTTCCATGCAATTTTTTAGGTTTTTCTTTTTAAAATTTTATTGGTAAAAGAAAGAAGTTTAAATTTGATTTGAAAAACAAAATTATGCTTATAGAAAAGAATGGAATAAAAATAAGTTTTGGAAGAGCTGTTGGGCATATTCTTGAAGATTTAATAGGTTCTGCAAAACAAAGAATTTATGTAGTTTCACCTTGGATTTCACCAAAATATGCTGAGCTTCTTCTAAAGAAAAGGGAAAAAGGTTGCGATGTTTTCTTAATAACTACAAATGATTCTTCGAACACACAGCATCTTCACTCACTTCAAATTCTTTTAGAAAAACATATAGAAGCCCCAAAATTTAAAAAGTATACAAAATATCTTTTTGCTCTCTCAATTTTTTTCCTACTTCTTGGTATACTTTCACCTTTCTCTTTTATCTTAGCTATTTTTGTGCTTGGAATTTGTGTTTATCTATTTTTTCAAAAGGAAAAAGTAAGCTTTTCATTTAAAATTCCAATGATTGTTTACAATAAAAATAATGATTTTACACATAGCAAGCTCTATATCTTAGATGATACTGCTATTATAAGCTCTGCAAACTTTACAGAAAGTGGCCTTTGGAAAAATATAGAAGAGATTGTAGTTTTTTCTGATAAGCAAACTGTTGATGAAATAGTCGGGATATTCGATAGAATAAAAGAAAATGAATTAATAAAACAATTAAACGCTGATGAGGTTGGAAAAGAAATCGAGTGAAATGCCGTGGGCCGGATTTGAACCAGCGACCCTCCGGTCTTCAGCCGGATGCTCTCCCAGGCTGAGCTACCACGGCTCAAATTTTATCTTCCGGGTTAAAGCCAGTTTCTTTTATTTCTTTAAGTATATCAAGGATTGAGTTAGCATGCCTAACAATATCACCTTCAGTTATAACCCCAACAACCTCACCAGAAGAATTTACAACAGGTAATTTTCTTAGTCCATAATCTGCCATAAGCCTTGCGGCATCCGTAACCTTTGCTTCCTCTTTTATCACTTTAACAGGCTGACTCATTATATTTTTGGCTTTTGTTAAAAGATTGAACCTTTTTGAAAGGTATCTCCTAACTATATCCCTCTCAGTTATAATACCGATTGGTTTTTTGTTCTTCACAACAACTACAGAACCAACGTTGTGTTTAACCATCCTTTTTACTATTTCCCCTATTGAAGTACCCTCTTCGCACGTTATTGGAGGAGTACTCATTATATCTTTTACTAGTAATTCAACTGGCATATTCAATTTTCGCAATATTAATTTAAATTGCTTTTTTTCTCTTTTTGCATCTTTTTCATGTTTATATCGAAAGTAATAGAAAAGTTTAAAAATATAAAAATATATACTTTATTACTTCTCCATTCTTCCCTCTATTTCTTTTTCTTTTTTGTTTTTGTTTTCTGTTTTTGCATAAAAAGCTTTAAATCTTACAACGCTGGGGGTGGGATTCGAACCCACGTAGGTCCTTTTGGGACCAAACAGCTTAGCAGGCTGCCGCCATTTAGTGGGCGATTGCCTACCACTAGGCGACCCCAGCATGCGGTGGAAGCCAGGTATCGCAATGCAATGCAATGTAAGTTATCTTGCATATCAGCTCAAACCCAAAACTGTAGAGCATAAAGCAACATGCTTAAGGTTGCTCATTCCTGCCTGGCCTGGTTCGCATGCTGCTTTTATCCCTATAGCCGAGTTCTCAAGGCCTAATGCAAGGCTTACATTACATTGCAAAGCTCCACCCAGCTGTAGCCCGCCATAAAGGGGGTTTGCGTTGTAGGAGACCCCTAGCCTCCCGGCATATCCACCGCAATTTAATTTTCACAAAAGAAATTTAAAAACCTTAAGTGAACTACCCCACCCTTACAGATGGGGCTTCCTGCCTCATAGAAAGCTCTTGCCCTGTAATAATCTCTTTTGCAGAGATTTCACAGAGTAGAG
>Ga0080006_1169508_pt1 | contig 21303 bp, 18 predicted proteins | sample RS3BMetagenome_FD_69209 | JGI IMG/M metagenome (GOLD analysis project Ga0080006, IMG submission 69209) | Ferric oxide microbial mat and aquatic microbial communities from Rainbow Spring, Yellowstone National Park, USA - RS3B (SPADES... ...
AGCAGCACCCGCACCATTCCAGCAGATGATAAACATAACTGAAAGCTCATTCAACAGCTACATAGCCTACAACAACAACTTTGCCAACTTTGAATACTTCTATGCTAACGGCACGGTAATTCCAGCATGGATTGAAAGTAATAATTCAGGCAAATTGATAACATGGGTGAAGCTTGCAAAAGGCATTCCTGCAAATTCAAAAATAACCATTTATCTCGGTTTTGCAAACAAAACCACAAACCTTCTAAGCAGCAGCGGAACAACAGGAATAGGAGAAGCACCTCAATTATCAAGCACCTATGCAAAGTATGATGATGGGGCGAGTGTATTCAATAATTATTGGAATTTTGCTGGAACAAGTCTGCCAAGTGGCTTTACTTCTGTTGTTGGAACAGCTGGTTCAGTTACAGTAAATAATGGTTTAACTATATCATTATCATCTGGGGCGTGGGGGACTTATGTAATATCTTCTTCTACTTATGCTTCTGGTAATATATTAGATTCCTATTTTAGCATGAGTGGTTCGCCACCATCTGGCAGTTCAGGTGCAACATTAATTTGGACAGGTTCAAACTCTGGTGCAACTGCAAGTTATGGTATCGGTTTTCAATCTCCAACTACAGGTGCAAATGAACAGTTAGAAACAGTTATAAATTACGAACAAGGTGGTGCAACATTTCCGTTTAGTTATGTAGGAACAACAGAAACGTTTAACAATAACATAAATATGGCAAGTTTATATATCAATCCAACAGGGAATTTGGGAAATTCTTGGTATAATTACGCTTCTTTGAGTGCATCAAGCACAGCACAAACAATATCAAATGGATATATAATGCTACAAACAACATTTGATTCACAAATCATTCAATGGCTTCGTGTTCGTGCCTACCCACCTTCTGGTGTAATGCCAAGCGTGAGCTTTGGCTCGATTGCTACAAATCCATCAATAGCACCGTTTCCGGTCGCGGTTTCGCCAAATCAAATCACTATACCTATAGGAGGCAACTATACATTTACCACACAGTGCTATAATAATGGCACCGCTTTGTCTCTACCTGTAGGCCAGGTATTTAACGGATACTTTTTTGTAAATTATACCTCTCTAAATACAGGATTCCAGAAAACACTTATAGGGAAAATTGCTGTTAAAGCGGTTTAATTTTATAATCTATTTTATTTATTTTTAATTCAAATATTATATCAAAATTATCAAAATATTATACCAAAGTATTAACATTCAGCCCTTTGTTACGCCTATTGGTTTGAATTTGGCAACAATATCTGAGATCTTTGCCTTTGCAATCGTATCTACAACATTATCTACATTCTTGTAAGCCCACTCAGCTTCTTCACTAATAAGCTTCTTGCTTCTTACCCTTACCTCTATATTCTTCTTTTTCATATCGCCTAAAGTCTTTGATGATGGAATCTCATTTATCGCCTGATGTCTTGACATCACCCTACCCGCGCCATGGCATGATGATCCAAATGTCTCTTCCATACTTTCTTTTCTTCCAACTAAAATATAGCTTGATGTTCCCATGCTTCCTGGTATAAGAACGGGCTGTCCAATGCTTCTATAGATTTTGCTTATCTCTTCCCTTCCAGGTCCAAATGCCCTTGTCGCGCCCTTTCTATGAACATATACTTTTACTCTTCTACCATCTACATTATGCTCCTCAAGCTTTGCTATATTGTGCGATAAATCATAAACAAGCTCCATACCGAGCTCATCATAGCTCTTTTTCATGACATCCTCAAAGCTCTTTCTTATAAAGTGCGTCATAACCTGTCTGTTGGCGAATGCGAAGTTTATTGCAGAGCACATTGCGCTCCAGTAGCGCTCAGCCTCCTTTGAGCCTAGCTTAGCATATGCAAGCTCCGGGTCTTTTAGATTTATGTGCTCTCTTTTTGAATAATCTACAAGCTCCCTTAATGAATCACTACATATCTGATGTCCGTAGCCCCTTGATCCACTATGCAGCATTATAACAACCTGGTCTTCAAATAAGCCGAACTGCTTTGCAACCTTTTCATCAAAAATATGTTCAACTGTTTGGACCTCAAGGAAGTGGTTTCCAGCCCCAAGTGTTCCAACTTCATGCAAGCCCCTTTTCTTTGCAAGATCACTAACATGTTCTATTTCAGCATCCTTCATAAAGCCATTCTCCTCCATTCTCTCAGCATCCTCTTTTGTTGCATAACCCTTTTCTATTAGATATGGGACTCCTTCCATCGCAATTCTTTCAAATTCCTTTTGTGTTATATTTAAATTAATCTTACTGCCTACACCACTTGGCACATTTTTAAATAAAGCATCCATTATTTGATTTAGATGCGATTTAATATCCTTACTTGTAAGATTCGTTTTTATTAAACGAACACCACAGCCGATATCAAAACCAACAAATCCTGGTGATATAATTCCATCATCTGCATCAAACGCTGCAACACCTCCTATTGGAGAGCCATATCCTTCATGACCATCAGGCATTAAGAGCATGTTCTTTACTATCCCTGGCAGGGTTGCGGCATTCATGGCTTGCGATAACGTTCTATCCCTTTTCATAAACTCCATTATTTCATTGCTTGCATATATTTTAACAGGAACATTCATTCCTATACTTTCATCTTTTTCTATCTCCCATAAATAATCATTTAATTGTTTTAGATTCATCTTACCACTTTTAATTTAATTTCTTAATTTTTATTTATTTTTTAATATAAATTCTATTTTTATTTTTATATAATTTATTAATATAATTTATCAATATTTATTATATCTAATATTAAACTCCTTCATATAAACGCCTTCACCTTTTTCAATATATCCAACAACCTGTGGTTTGTATTTTCTAGTTTTCCTTAAAATCTCTTCAACATTCTTTTCATTTGTTATAATGCAAAAACCCATTCCCATATTAAAGGTTTGATATAATTCTTCATCACTTACATTACCCTCTTTTCTTAGAAATTCAAATATCTTATTTGGTTTAATAATATCTGAAATAACAAACGAATATTTATTTGATAGTCTAACTAAATTTCTAAGTCCTCCACCAGTTATATGCGCCATTCCATTTGCAATATCTGCAATTTCTAATACCTCTTTAACATAAATCGTTGTTGGTATAAGAAGTTCATCACCAAGTGTTTTATCATTAAATTTTTTATTAAGTGGTATGTTGTTATTATTGATTATTTTTCTAACTAAAGAATATCCATTTGAATGTATTCCTGAAGATTGCAAACCTATTATTATATCATTTTCTTTTATTTTTTCTCCGCTGACTATTTTACTACCAAGTCCAAAAGCAGAACCTGAAAGGTCTATTCCATTTACTATTCCCGGAAGTACAGCGGTCTCTCCACCTACAATTTCGATATTAGCTTCTTCAGCACCTTTATTAAGACCTCTTCCGATAGAAGATGCGATTTCTTCAGTGAGCCTGTCTGCGGAATCCACAGCTATATAATCAACCATATTTATAGGTTCTAAGCCGAGTGTAATAATATCATTAACATTCATAGCAACGCAATCTATTCCCACTGTATCCCATTTGTTTAGCTCCTCTGCAATCTTGAGCTTTGTGCCGACTCCATCTGTTTTTAATGCACCATATATTTTTTTATTCCCTATTTTTCCTAATTCAAAAACACCTGCATAATGGTTTTTTAATCCGATTGTTGAGTTTGTTTCTCTTTTAAAATTAAGCTGTTCTATTAGTTTTTCAACTGCGTAATTTCTTTTACCAATATCCACACCTGCTCCCTTATATGATTCTCCCATTAAAAACACTGTTTTTAATTTTTATTTTTAATTTTTATTATTTAATATTTTTTAAATAATCTAATTATCTTTAAATAATCTATTTTTAAATATTTAATATTAATTTTATAAAAAAGTCATAAAAAGTTAAAATTAACTAAAACCAAAATAAACCAATATATTAAATTTTCTATTTTTATTCTTATATTTATAATCTATAAAGTTGCAAATTATTAAATACTTTTATTTCTTTATTTATTTATGCGATTAAAATTAAACTATTTAAAAAAATATAAGCAGCAGAGCGCGCTAGAATTTCTAATAACATACAGCTGGGCCATCCTTATAATCATTATAGTAATTGGATTATTTATTTATTATGTTGTTTTTGGGAATACAAATAGCAGCGTTGTTCAGCAGCCGGGTGAATGCACTGTCTATAGACCATCTGTAGTAATTGGAAGTTCGCAGCCATCTCTAAAAGGGATCTGTGATGATGCACCTCCTGAATATGTGGCGCAGTTTAATGGAAATTCGTATATAAGCTTTCCACAAGTATTAAATTTTAACACAGCACCTTTTACTATTACTTTTTGGGAATATTATTTCTCTTACACTAACTGCTATACTTCTAGTAATGGAGGTAATTGTGATGAAAATATTACTCTTTATATTAATCCTAATAAATGCAGCTCATCTAGTAGTTATGTTTGTGTAATTACTTTTGATTTAAGAACCACAATGTTGCATTGGTTCACATGGGGTAGAGATATATTTTATAATCCTGTACAAACTGGAAAATGGTATTTTATAGCCTGGACCTATAATCCAGCGCAGAGTAATAATCAGTCAGCTTTTATAAATGGAACATTAGTTGGAACGAACACAGGAACTAATATTGTACTTAATGGTAATATTCAGCTTGGAGCTAGTGGTGGTGCTGGTGGTATAAATGGATACATTTCAAACGTCCAGATCTATAACACCTCTCTTTCATCTAGTGAGATTCGTGCACTTTACCAAGAAGGCATAGGCGGCGCACCAATAAGGTTGCAAAATCTTGTTGCATGGTGGCCGCTAAACGGTAATGCAAATGATTATAGTGGCAACGGCAACAACGGCCAAATAAATAATGTTAATTTTGTAAGCAATTGGCAGAATAGCTATACAGCACCATAGTGATAATTATGAATATTAAAAAATTGAATAAAAAGAATGCAGCTTTGCAATCTGCAATTGAATACTTGACTACTTATGCATGGGCGATACTGGTTATTGCTATAGTAATAACCGCTTTATTTGGGCTTCATCTTTTTAATTCTACATTTTTTGCTCCGAAAGCACAACCTGGTGCATGCAAAGTTGTTTATCAATACTATAATAATACAAGTCCTCAATTAGCAGGAGTATGCAATGATGGCATACCTGAATACGTAGCGCAGTTCAATGGGCAGAGCAGCAGCAATATTTTAATTTCACCACCACCTCCTAACAAAGTGTTCTGCAATCTTACTTTGGTTGCATGGTCGTATGATTCTGGAATACCCTCCTCCGAGGCTACAGGTGGTGTAGTAGGTTTTTGGAGTAGCGGCAATGCCCAATCTGGTTGGGATGACATAATTTTAATTAATGATAATCTTTTTAGATTTGAACTTAGAAACCAAAGCGCAGGCAATGTATGGGTTGTATCTAGCAACTTTAAAGGCAGATGGATATTTACTGCCCTGGTATTAAAAAATGGTGTGGCATACAGTGGATATATAAATGGAATAGCATATCCTGATAAACAATATATAGGTTGCATAGGATACTTTGGAGGAGGTATGATTGGTAGTTGGGGCAGCGGATTTAATGGTTCTATAGCAAATGTTCAAGTGTATAATGCATCACTTTCAGCAAATGAAATCCAGGCACTTTATCAAGAAGGTATAGGTGGTGTACCTATAGATTTGCAGAACCTTGTCGGCTGGTGGCCGCTAAACGGCAACGCCAATGATTATAGTGTGAATAAAAATAATGGTCAAATTAATAATGTTGTGTTTATAAGTAATTGGGAAAATGGCTATACCGCACCATAAAAAGATAAATAAATACCTGCTGATGTTTTTAAAAATAAAAAAGAAATAAACCAAAAAAATAATGATTAAATGTATGACTTAATCCTTTTGCATGCTCCGAGTATATATGACTTTAGAAAGAAAGAATATAATGGAGGTCCTATAAGCGATGTTGTACCCTCAACTCCTATCTTTGAAATGTATTTACTAGACCATATAAGCTTTGTTAGCAATCTGGTTCCAAAAGGCTATTCTGTAAAGATTGTTAACCTCGCACTGCTTATGCTCTCCCATAAAGGGCTTGACATAAAGCGTGCAATAAAATCTATGAAGGCTCATCTTTATGGTATAGATCTACATTGGCTCCCACATGTTCAAGGTGCTATAGAAATAGCAAAGATTGTAAAAGAGCTTCATCCAGAAAGCAAGCTTGTTTTTGGTGGATTGAGCTCTACATACTTCTATCTTGAACTTATGCAAAATTATCCTTTTATTGATTTTGTTTTAAGGGGAGATTCAACAGAAAGGTATATGCCTATGCTTATCGATGCTGTTGAAGAACATAAAGATTATAATAATATTCCGAATTTGGTATGGCGCGAAAAAGGTAAAATAAAAGAAAATAAATTTGAAATTCCTGAAGACAACATAGATGATGTGCGATTAGATTATGGTACATTTATAAAGAATTCAATAAAAACATTAGATATTGAAGGCAATCTTCCATATAAGGATTGGATCAACAATCCAGCTGCAATAACCTTTATACAGAAAGGGTGTATACATAATTGCGCGTACTGTGGTGGTTGCAGTTTAGCTTATATGAAATATTATAATAGAAGAAAGGTATCTAGAAGGGATCCTGAAAAGATTGTAGAAGAGCTCAGTCTAATAAAAGATTATTTAAGCATTCCCGCTTTTATAGTCGGCGACCTTAATGAGACTGGTGATCTATTCAAAGAAAGATTTTTTTCAGAACTTAAAAAAGAAAAAATTGATTTGCCTATTTTATTTGAGCTTTTTAACCCTGCTCCTGAAAAGTTCTATAAAGATCTATCAAGCAATACTTCTGAGTTTTCTATAGAAATATCACCAGATACCTCTTCTGAAATGATTAGGACTGCTACAAATAAATTTTATACAAATAATGCTCTTGAGAAAAATATTGAATACGGGCGGAAATATAATGCAAAGAAGTTTGATATATTTTTTTCAGTTGGCTTGCCTCAACAAGATCTTAAAAGTACATTACAGGATGCTAGATATGCAGGCAGGCTTTATAAGGAATATAAAAATTGGCTCCATATTTTTATATCCCCATTATCGCCATTTATTGATCCCGGAAGCCCTATCTTTGAAAATCCAAACAAATATGGCTATACTTTTTTTGCAAGGACACTAAAAGAACATTATAATCTTCTCAATAAGAGTAATAATTGGATTGATTCTTTAAATTATGAAACCAAATGGTTGAAAAGAGAGGATATTGCAAAAGCCACCGATTCTGCCAGAAAGCTCTTCGCGAGTATAAAAAATAATATTGACGAAGGTAAAGATAATAATGCACAAGAAATCATAAATAATATAAATAATATAAATAATAGAAGTAATTTCATTATATACCCAAAAGAAGAACTAACATGGTCAAAATATAAAATTTATAATCACTTATTTCCGTTTGCTGTATCTCTTTATAGAATTTTAAACAAAAAGAGAAGGTAAAATTATTATACTTTAATAAATCTTGATAATTTTTGGCTTTTTATTAGCTTTTTATTATAATTTTTATTATTTTATATTTAAACTTTTATTATCTTATAAACATCGCTGCCCTCTTTTACAGAGTACTTTAAAGAAACACCTACAGAATCACCAGATTTTGCACTTTCAACATTTACTCTATTTATTTGCATGCTGCTTATTCTTTGCCTTATCGCCTCTTCTTCGTTTCCTATTTCTATTATATCATCTATTTTAAGGAAATTGTTTTCGATTTTTATTGCTGCAACACCCAACCTTTGGTAATATTTCTCAACAAAGCCTATTCTTATTTTTTGCTTTTCAGCTTGTTCATTTTGTATTTCTTTGTCTTGCATTTGCGATTCATATCTTTTTTCTCTTTCTTCTACTTCGTTAATCAATCCATCCAAACTATAATTTCGTTTTCTCATCTAATTACCTCTATAAACATTTTAACATAGATAAATCGCCCTTGCCGGGATTTGAACCCGGATCACAGGCTCCGCAAGCCCATGTTCTATCCAAGTTATACTACAAGGGCAATCACTTTATATATTTAATATAGATTTATATTAATTATTTATATTGGTTATCTACTATATTTTGTAAAAGTATATTTATAATATTTGATTTATAATTTAAGAACACTTACATGAAATTTATTAAATAGAGATACATAATAGAGATACATTAATATATTTAATTTAAATATTTATATTGAAATAAAATATTTAGGTTAAAATAAATAAAAAACATTAAATAAGTTAAATATATAAAATAAACCAAGCATAATTTAACAAGCAAATATTAAACGAGCAAATAAATTTAAAAAATTAAAAATAATTTAAAATGGGTGTAAAGATGGCTTTTACATATCTTACAATAATTATTCCTTCTCTACTTGCCTTTATAGGCGCACTTGTTTCAATACCTTTTATTAAAAATTATATGCTTGAATCAGGAGTTATATCTATTGATAGAAACAAAAAAGATAGACCTGTGCTGCCAGCAAGCGGTGGTATCTCAGTTGCATTTGGTTTTATTCTCGGTATTATATTATATATATTTGGTGCAAGTTTTCATTTTTACCATCCCGTTGCATCACAGAAATTCCTTTTTGCAACTGCGCTCTCTGTTGCATTAATCGTTTTCGTCGGCTTTCTGGATGATATTAATGTAAAGAAGAAAGAAGTCAAGACAACAGGTATGAAAGATATACGCAAAGGATTAAAACAATGGCAGAAACCACTTTTTACATTTATAGGCGCAATTCCACTTATGGCAATAGCGGCAGGTACCTATACAGTAGATATACCTTTTATAGGGGTTGTAAATTTTGGTATATTTTATCCTCTTGTAATAATACCTCTCGCGGTTATTTTTGTTACTAATGCTTTTAATCTTCTTGGAGGTTTTGATGGAATTGCAACAGGTAGTGCTTTGATTTTGAGTTTTGCGCTTCTAGTTTATGCTTTCTTTTTTGGAACATATACTGGGTTGCTCATCTCATCTATTCTGTTTGCTTCACTACTTGCATTTCTACCGTTTACTGTATATAAAGCAAAAATCCTTCCCGGTGATACCTTATACTTCGGCGTTAGTGCTGCATTTGTTGCCGCTGTGATCGTAGGCAATATGGAAGCCTTTGGTATCATAATATTCATACCATGGATTATAGAATTTGTTCTCCATGCACGTAAAAAGTTTGATGTAACTGATTTAGGAAATCTTAGAAGTGATGGTACTTTTGAGGCGCCGTATAAGAATGGAATATACAGCTGGACACATATTATAATGAAAGCAAAAAGATGCAAGGAATGGGAGGTATCTTTATATATGTGGCTTATAGAAATTGCTTTTGTTATCCTCGCATTTGGAATAAAATTAGTTGGCCTACTTTAGCCTTTTTTTATTTAAAATCAATAAAATCAGAGAAGGCAATATAAAGATAATACATAAAAACGATATAAAAATAACATTAAAACAACAAAAGAGAAACAAAGACAAAATAAAATTAAAATAAAAAAAATAAAACTAAAAAACTAAAAATAAATTATAGATTCATCATCAACTTTCTCTTTTCTCCTTCTGTTCTACTGATAATTCTGAGCTTTTTCTTTGAAGGTACATATCTCTTTCTGCTTACCAATTCTATATCATCTTTCTTTATTAATTTTTTCCTCCCTGCATAGTTTGCGTAAATAGTTACTTCATCAATGAGTTCCTTTACTGTATCTTCAAGCTCCTTTTCTAAGCTTACTACTGCTTTCTCATTTATACGTTCTGCACCTGCCTCTTTAAGAAATTCCTCAATGTCATATAAACTGAATTCTCTGTTTTTGCTCAATCAAACACCCTGATGTAGTGATTTTATCAAAAGCAAAGTTTTTAAATAAATCCTTTTTCTATGTTTAGCGGTAGTACAGCATTCCGACGGAGAAATTGCAAAATGCAAAAATCAACATAGCCTTCGACGGTGAAAATATATAATAATTATATATAATAATAAGGTAGTAATTAAATAATAATCAAATAATTTATATAAATATAAAATTAACAAATATAATAAAAATAATAAATATAATATAAATTAATGTAAGATATTAATAAAATATACAATACATACAAGTGGTTTTATTATAAATAATAATTCTAAATTTTATAAACATACATATAATATAAAACATAAAATAAAACATAAAGATACCTTTGAGAGATCAACAAAACTAGAAAAAGAGATCGCTCTTAGACTGTTCCGGCTTAAAAAACATGAAATCTACCTTGGTTTTCATCTTTCTACAAAAGGATCAATACTTAATCCACTCAAATTGGCACGCTCTCTAGGCTATACCGCATTCCAGCTATTTCTATTCAACCCGCGCTCATGGAGCGGCAATGAGATACCCGATGATGCAATAAGGGAATTTTCATTCATGCTCAAAGAGAGCGGGATAAAAGCTGATGCACATATTCCTTATTTATGCAATCCCTCATCAGCGAATGATGAGGTCTATAAAAAGAGCAGGGTTATGCTTATTCAGAACGCCAGAATATCTAAGATGCTCAATATACCTCTAGTAATCCATATGGGCTCACATCTCGGTAAGGGCTTTTCCTATTCTTTTGAACGACTCACCGCTCTCTTAGGCTCTGTCATAGATGAAACTAACGCAGAGATCTTGTTGGAAAACAGCGCCGGCTACAACAACAGCGTCGGCTCGAAACTATCCGAGCTTGCCGCTGTCATCAGCTCATTGGACTCAAGCCGCATTGGAGTATGCTTGGATACTGCGCATGCATTCGCAGCTGGATACAATATTGCTACAATAGAGGGTATTGATTCATTTGTTAAAGAGATAGATTCAACGATAGGCATCAATAGTATAAAGCTCTTTCATCTGAATGATTCAAAATATGAATTGAATAGCGGGCTTGACCGGCACTGGCATATAGGCAAAGGATATATAGGCACTAAAGGATTTACAAATCTACTTTCGCATAAATATTTTTCAAAAGGTTCATTTATAATGGAAACACCGGTTAATGAAGAAGGATCAGAAATACAAAATATGAATGCTGCATTAAATATATTTGAAAATATTTTAAAATTAAAAAGATTAAAAAATAAATAATAAAAATCATATAATAAGAATTTCTAATTCTGTTGTTTTGTTTTTATATCAAGCTCATTAGGGGTAGCTGTTGGGTCAATGTTAAAAATATTATATATATAATGATCATTGCTACTGCTATTGCAATATTATCATCAACCGGGGTATCAAGGCTTTCAATAAATGCAAGCACTGCCCCGAATAACAATGCATATAATCCAATGAAATAATAAGAAAGGATTGAAACTGTTGCAAAAAATGCAAAAGAGCCTAATATTGATTTGTGTTTATTATAAAAGAGTTTTGGACTTTTAATATTGATACCAGTAATTGTTGCTATTGGATCAGCAAAGAAAAGTGCAATGAATCCGATGATAAGGAAATGTGGATTATGTATAAAGCCTATTAAAAGAGCAGTTCCTACACCAAGATATAAGGCACCGAGCCCATATATAGAGTCATTTCTTTCAAGATCTATCAACTTTTTATATAATCTGTTTTTGCTCTGATAAGCAATTCCATTATAAAGATACCCTAAAAATATCAACGCCATTGTTATGTAAATAGCAGTATGAAGTGGATATACAAAAAATATACTAATAACTATCAAACCTAAGAATATATGTACTATATCTCTTTTTGTTTCAAGCACTTTATCTGTGCTTATATGTTTTCTTTTAAATACCTGCAAGCCGCTTCTATAATATATGCCTAATGCAGTTCCTATAGAAAATGCAATTATCAAATAAAATAATATTTCTCCGTAGATATAATCTGCATATGTAAATGATAAAATTGCAAATATCATCGTAAATAATAAAGCCTTTTTATTAAACCCGTAAAAAAATGGTATAATTGAAAAGATTAAGGAAAAGAATATTACTAATATTAGAAGAGATATACTCATTTCAGGATTTGCAAGAAACAAGACAATAAATGTAATAAGCATGCTTGTAGCTAATGGATAGATTCTTTTAATTAGGTGTTCGTGGTTTTTATCTATTAAATAGAAGAAACCTATAATTGTGCTCAGTATTATAAAAAATACCTCAAATATCTCAAATACTATCATGTTCTCAGTATTTCTTTATTTCTTCAATATCTATTTTTTACTTTTTAATTATATACTTTTAATTATATTAGTTAATATTAATGATTTATTAATTATCATATTATTATTTATTAATTTGATTTATTAATATTGTATATTATAATTAATATTGTACATTATATTTTATTTATACATTATATTTATTTATTATTGACTTATTAATTTATCATTATACTAATTAACATTTATTTGATCTGTATAATATATTATTGTAAACTTAATCAAAAAGATAAAAAATAAAAAATAAATAAAAACAAAAATAAATTAAATAAATTAAAAATTAAATTAGAGATATAATCCATGCTGCGATTATAAAACTTCCAATTAGAATCAACGGTACAACAATTTTTGCCATTCCTAAAACATAGCTTACAATATTCATTACATTGTTTTTTATGTTTGGCCCCCAAACACTAAAGTTCTTTATTACATTTTTCTTATAGAATACCTCCACAGGTTCCGCTTCCTTCATTGCTGCTTCTATAGCAGTATCAACTAAGGGTAAGAGAAGCGATATATTAATATCTCTACCCAGCACATTGCTTGCAGTTCTCTGCAATGAATTTACATAATGCGTGTCTGTTGTACATACCTCTGCTTTGATTTTATACTTCTCTTCTATATGCTTTATTACACTGCTTCTGAATGATGGAAGCATATTGTTTGAATTAAATAAAAGAAGTAGATATTTTATATTCCTTATTTTAAAAAATGCACAGTTTAATGCTCCGGGTGCAAGGTCTATAGGTTTTCCAACCTTCTCATAAATATTTATACTTGATGAACCAAATACAATGTTTCTTGCACTTATTATTTTCTTCATCTCTTTTATCGCTTTAATATATTCATGTATATATTCTGTATTTGCTTTTATTCCATCAAGCTCTGTTTTTGAAGCACTTTCATATCTAGAATTATGCAGATCCAGCATAACTAGATCAGAATCTTTGCTCTTGAGCAGCTCTCTTATTATTTTTTCTGCATCTACTGTAAAATCCTCTGTTATCTTTGGCGCCCTTGTAAATGTTGCTATCTCCAGTTTTCCTAATTTTAGAATTGAGATTTTGGCGGTTTCATAAACTCCTTTATAATATTCAATATTTTGATAGTTTATCTTCTTTGCATCATTTACACTTTTATTGAGATCATTCTTTAGTATGCTAATTTCAGAGCTCGATATTGGATTGTTGTCTTCATTTACAGTCGGATGCATTATGAATACATTTGTATTATATTTTTTAGAAGCATAACTCTGTAGTAGAAATGGGAAATGACTGCCGCCTACGGTGCCAACAGGGCCATAATGAATTTCAGGTATATAAAATAATGCCTTGATTTTATTATATTTATTTTTAATAACAATCGTATGTGTATAAATATTATTTTTATAACCCTTTGGGTTTGAGATCTTCATATCAATATCAAATAGCCAGTTTTGGACAATTTCAGAAAATGCATCAATACCGCTAAAATTAAGATTGCGTTTTATTGGTTTGTCAATAGTATAAACTATGATATAGGTCGCAACGGCAAAAATAATAATGCCTGTAGTAAGCTTGAGGAGCAAAAGCGAGAGGGGTAGTGAAAATGTAAAAATGATGTTTGATGCACCTATATAAACAAAGAGGTTGATAAGCGGCTGTATCACTGAAAAAAGTAGCGCCTTCTTTTTTTGACCAAGCACTACCTTGCTTATAAACAGCCATAAACCCAATATGCTTGCATCGCCAACGAGTACTATAGAGCTTGATAAAATATAATTGCCACTTATATAGTAAAGAGCACTTGCCAATATTAAAAATAATGAGTAAATAAATGCCCCTATACTTGCTATAACCAAAAGATATTTTGTTTTTATATATCTCTTTATTATTTTTATTGCAATAGCTGTTAGAAGCGTCGGAAGCAAAATTGCAATAAGGCCTGTCAGGATTCCTAATCCTATCAATGAAAAGAATTCTATGCTTCTTAGCTCAGCCAATGTACTTGTTATTATTCCGGCAATAATACTGTATATTGTTAAAAACAAAATAATATTTTTTGAATTTGGCAGGCTTTTAGAAAACACATGGACTCTTTTTATCAAATTATCATTACTCCTTACCATAAAATCAGTATGCCTTTATTTATTTCTTTATCTATTTATTTTATCAAATATATTCAATCATTTTCCAAAACGCCTCTGCCTTTTTGAATAATCATTAATTGCATTCTCATAATTCTCTTTTGTAAAATCCGGCCAGTAATTTTTTTCAAAATAAAATTCCGAATATGCGGTCTGCCATGGTAGCAATCCCGATAATCTAATTTCTCCGGAGGTTCTTATAACAAGATCAACATCTGCTACTGCTGCACTCATAAGGTTTTCTCTAAGCGTTTCATTATCCACTCTTTTTAATTTTCCCTGTTTAATCTTTTGCGATATCTGCTTTGCGGCATACGCCAGATCATTTTGACCGCTGTAATTTATCAACATATTAATTGTGAAATCATTGAATTTTCTTGTCATTCTTTCAAGCTTGTATAATTCAGCTCTAAGTTTAGACGGAAGCGCATGCAAATCTCCTATAACCTTGAAGCGCATCCTATTTTTTATCAAATCATTTATAAGCTTCTTATCTCTTGCGGCTTTAAGATACAAATTAAAGAGGATATTAAGCTCTTGCTTGCTTCTATTCTTTATATTTTCATTTGACAATGCCCAGACACTAATTGTTTTAACTCCAAATTCTGATGACCATTTTGCAAATTCTATAAATTTATTTATACCAAGTTCATATCCTTCCATAATATGCAATCTGTTTTTTCTAGACCAACGTCTATTGCCATCTGGAATAAGCGCAATATGCTTAGGTATTATTTTATCATCCATAGACACCACATTTGCTCTTAATATATAAAAAGGTTAAATATATATACTATTTTTCTTTATTCTTTCATTTTATAAAACTTTGCTTTTTTATTTTGTTTTAGTATTATACTTTGCTTATTCTTATTTTATTCTTATTTTTTCTTAATATCTATTTTGTGTATCTTTTTATGTATCTTTTTAAGTATCTAATTTTACATATATATTTAAATATTTATCTAAATAATAAAATAAGTAATAAAGTAAACAAATATGGTGGTTACGTGAACTTTAAGTTGGATGAGAATAATGAAAATAATAAGAATAATAAGAATAATGAGATTAATGAGAATAAGACTAGTGCAAATGATAAGGCGCATATAAACAAGAGCAAAAATGAAAATAGCTTGGGATTAAAAAAGATATTTAAAAAAATATCAATAGAAGTGCTATTCTTCTTTATTGTGCTTTTACTCTTAAGAGTTGCTCCTATAAGTGCAGCACTTCCTCTAAACAATTTTCAAGAATTTCAAGAGTTTCAGATAATGTCTACAATATCAAATACAAGACAGATACTTGCACAGATTGGACCAATACTCAGTGCGGTATTGTTTATAATAGCAGGAATATTTTATGCCCTCGGCCAGCTTCTACCTCCTGAAAAGAAGGCGCAGTTTCATACAACCGCAATAAATGTAATAATAGGAGCGATAGTGATTGCGGTATTAAGTTTTGCAGCAACCTCTCTTGCAACTGCTTCAACACACCTACTGAGTAATTTTACAACAAATTCAGTAAACAGCACTTTGTAATTCTATCCAAATTTTGCTATATATAACTAAAATAAAACAAAATATATATAATATAATAAAGTGTTGATATGTTTGAGATTGCTGTTGCAATAATAGCTATAATGATATCTGTAGGGGGTATAATCTATGGCTTTGGTTATGCCATGGACAACCGAAGGATAAAGGAATTCGGCTTGAAAGAGCTTACTCAGAGCTTCATTAATGGCGTGATTCTTTTTGTACTATTCGCTGCATTCAGCCAAGTGGGGATAGTAACGCAGATCATAAACCAATTTGTTGGTGCGCTGCCAAATAACGTGCTTGAATTCTGCGGTCCTATTGCATACAATTACGGCTTGTGCCTCTCATATTACTATCTTGTCGGAATACAGCCTTTTTCTGTAGGGAATACAATCTTGATACCATTATCAATACAGATTATGGGGATACTAAGCTATTTGATTTCTGCTTATCTCATTGTAGGCACATTATCTACAATTGGCTTGTCTGTAATTTTTATATCAATAAAATTTACTGCATTTTCAATCTTTTTAGGCCCTCTCAAGTTGGCAATTGAAACATTATCAACAACGCTTATTGCACTCTTTCTCCAGGCTGCTATAATAAACGCGATTGGAATAATAATACCTCTTCTTCTCTATATAGGACTTACACTGCGTACATTCTATTTTTCAAGAAGGCTTGGCGGCGCCATTCTTGCATTAGCTATAGGTTTATTTGTTGTTTTTCCATTGACATATCTTATGAATATAGAGATTATGAATAGTATACCCGCATTGCCGAGTGGTGCGCTTCAATCATCAATGCTCAACTTCACAAGCAGCGCTATGACGTTTTCATTTGCAATAGTATCAAAAGCCCTTCCTCTGAGTATTATATCAAACTCTATATCAAATAATGAAATGGGTCTGATTATGCTTAAGAGCGCGGTTTCAGGTACTGAAAATCTAGCGGGATCTTTCGAGTATATTATCAAGCTTTTAATGAATATTATTGCGAATTTTATACTCGAGGTAATAATTCTTCCTTTATTGAGTATTATTCTGACTATAATCTCTATAAGAGAGCTTGCGAGGATCCTTGGAAGCGAGATCTCTTTTGGGAGGTTTGATATCTTCTAGTTTGAAATAATTAAAAATAATTAAAAAATAATTAAAAAATAATCAAAAATAATCAAAAATCAGAATATGATAGTAAGATCAAAATAATAATACCAAAATAATAAAAATAATTTAGATAAAGTGTTGTTATGGAATATAATTATAATATTTTTATATTATATATATTGCTGCTTCTTTCTATAATACTCTTTTTTGCAAGTATTATTACTCTCAATATAATAGTGATAATAATCAATATGCTCCTTCTTCTTTTCTCAATATCCTTCTATTATTTCAATGATATTATTGAAGATATTTTATTCAAGCACACTAATATTATAGAGGTTTTCAATGGATACGAGCTTAGCGGGAGTAGGAATACAGCAGTATTCAGAAATAATGGAAGAGTGGGTGCATTGGCTGCGGCTCTTATTAATACAGATAATACAGATGAGCTTGACAAGGTGAAGCTTGAGCACCTTATAGGCAGCATAAATTATTCATTCAAGCTTGTCATGTATGTTGAAAACATTGATATAAAAAAGATAATCGAAAAGCTTCAGACAAAAAAGAGCATGCGTGAGATAGAGCTTTCAAGGATTGATGCAAATGATGCAAAGAATGCTGTAAGAGCCAATAAAATAAAGAAGGAGATCGAAAATATCGAGCATGATATTAAAAATATAAGCTCTGGCGAGGTTCCTATAAAGATTTCATACTATGTTATTACTACTGCTGTTTCTGATACTTTGCTTGAGGCTTCAGAACATGCTACGATGCAGATTAAGGAGATAACCGCAAAGCTCGATGCGCTTCTCTCATCACATTCAAAGGTGCTAGCAGGCAACGAGCTGCTCGCACTGCTCAAGCTAGATGGTGGTATTAATGAAGCTTAAAGAGCTCTCAAACAATCATAACGCGGCAAAAGGGATAAGCATCTTCAAGCCGAGCGAGCCGGAATTAATTGATGCAAAAGGCATCTACATAGGCAAAACGAGGCTTTATCATACGCCATTCTTTTTTGACTCTGAAGAACTTATGAATCCACATATAGCAGTAGTGGGGACAACGGGCTCCGGCAAAAGCTATTTTCTCAAAAACTATATACTAAGAAGCTTTAATGCTGATATAAAAAACATACTTATAATTGATTGGAATGATGAATATTCAGAGGTTGTAAATTTTCTCTATGGAAATATAATCTATATAGACTTGAACAACCGGATTAACATATTCGATGTTTTTAAGAACAAGAAGAAAAAGCTCGAGTATACAGTCAATGCAATATCCTCAATGCTAAAGCTCGATTCAAACGAACACGCTCTGCTTTACAAAGCGGTGCAGAATGCGATTGAGATTTGCAATAATACAAAGGAAATACTCAACTTTTCCTATATAATCAATATGTTTGAAAAGGATTCAAGCCTGCGCATAAAGCTCGAGCAGCTTAGGTTCAGCCCTATATTAGCGGATTCAAGCACCTTCGATCCTTCATCTCTGCTCAACGGCATATTTTCACTCAACATCTCAAAGCTGAGCAGTGACGCCCAAAGGAAGCTTATTGCATCAGCATTTCTTGAATTAGTCGTGGAATTCATGCACAACATGAAGCTTGGTTTTAACGAGAAGCACCTTATTGTTGTTGATGAAGTCTGGAAGATTATCGATGATAATGAAAGCTTAACGCAGCTCTTTAGGGAGGGGAGAAAATACAATATAAGCGTTGCAATAGCAACCCAGAACGTCAAAGATATAAATATGGATATAGCATCAAATATTGCTTCATTCTTTATATTCAGGATGCAGAACAGCGATGATTCAAAGCTGCTTGTCGATATGGGGATTCTTGCAAGAGAGTTTGCAGAACTTCCTTTTAGACTACATATTGGCAGCTGCATTGTCCATCTTGTTTATAAATCAAAAGATCAGAAAAATTTTATTATAGAAAAGGTAGATGGTTTAATCAATAATATTTGTAAGCTTAAAAGTGGTTCTATGATTAGGGCAATACAGATGGATAAATTCTTGAAAAATTCATCACTCTTTTATTCAAGAGATATATATGAGAAACTTAGGAGTTTTATAGAAAGCAATAATCGCGATATCGAGCTCATTGCACTTGTAAAATTTCTTATCAAAGAAGGAGCAAAGAGAAGTGATATCGTTGCTTATCTGCGTTCTCTTGATATTGATGATATTGCTATAGTTGATTCATTAGAAAAGGTGGTGTATTGAATAATAAATTTTCATTTGTCTATTCATTTTATACAAATGCTTTTATAAAGTCAAATTTTACAGAACTTAAAAATATGATGAATATTATTCCAGATTCAATGCTTCTTTCAGAAGGTACTATAATAAAATATATTATCGGTGAAAACAGTAGAGAGAGTATAAATAATAAAAAAGATGAAGAGATCAAAAAGAATAAATCAAATAATGAATCGGATAATAAATTAGATAATAAATTGAATAAGGAAAATACTTTGAATAAAAAAGAGGAATTTAAAGTTAATAAATATAATAAATATAATAATTATAATGATAATTATATTGATAATTATATTAATGCTCATAAAATAAATTATCATAAATTAAATTCATATAATAACATAACTATACTAGAATTCAAAAAAGATAGTATACACGCAATGTTTTATTCTGCAAGAAATAGGATTGAAAGCAAAGCCTTTTATCTGCTTAAATTTTTATCGATCCTTGAATATATAAAGAATATATATGAGGTAAGCTTGGACGGGCTTTATCAAGATATAATAAGCTCGCTTACTCCTTTTGTCATTTTTCAGAGCAACAGCCAGGGAATCAATCAAAAAGATATCGCTAATGATAAGAGGATTATAGAGTTGAGCTCTTCTAATTATGCTTTAGCAAAAGAGATTATAAAACTATCAAAGATAAATGTAGATCAAAAACATGCGCTTGAGTTATTCAAAGAATTTTATGTGCAAGTTCTTAGTAAACTAGCGAACTCTATAGATGAAAATAGTACAAAGACTCTTGTTAAGCTCGGCATTAGTAAAGAGCTGCTTGATGAACTTACAAGGTTAAATCATGATTAAAAATTATAATTAAAAATATTTGATTATCAAGTATTATTAATTATCATCAAGTATTATTAATTATCATCAATTATTATTAATTATTATTAATTTTTCAGTTATCATCAATTATACATTGCTTTTATTAATTTATTTGTTAAATAAAAATTTAGTGATAAGATGGCAGACAAAATAAGATGTGCGCATATTTTGGTTGAGAAAGAGTCAAAGGCAAAAGAGGTTCTAGACAAGCTGAATAAAGGCGAGAGCTTTTCAAAGCTTGCAGCTGAGTACTCTATAGATGGTACAAGAAAGAGGGGCGGTGATTTAGGTTATTTTGGAAGGGGTGTCATGGTTAAGGAGTTTGAAAACGCCGCATTTGCGCTAAAACCTGGAGAAATATCTGGAATTGTTAAAACACAGTTTGGTTATCACATTATAAAAAGACTTGAATGACTTAAATAATTGCAGTATTAACTATAATATTAAATACAATATTAACTATATTAACTACGTCATATAGTTTATAAAAATTATAACCTTTTAATTTTTTAAAAGAATCAAAAATTCACTAAGCCTCAGGAGAGCATTAGGAGTAGAGGTTCAATACCTATTTGTTGGTATTCTCTGTGATTTCTTCTACTAATTTTTATTTATATTTCATTTTGTAAATCTTTAGGGCCTCAAAATTCCTCCTCTATCCTCACCCATACGGCTTCGCTTACATCGCTATTTTCATCTTGAATACATTTTCTCTTAGTCTTAGAATCGAGCCCAGCTATTCGAAACTTCTCTACAGTCTGCATCTACATATCACCACGTTAGTGAATGAAGAAACCGTCAAACCGAATTCCATATTTCTTACACTCATCTCTAACTGTGATTTTAGCATTATTCCATGTCTCAGGGTTTCTAATAAGACTATTGAATACATTCAATTTTGTTGGGTAGTACTTTTCAAATACATTTTTTATGGATTGCCAATTTCCACAAGAATAATTCAAGCTCTCTGCCATTATAGAATCTGTATAGTCTCTTACGGCTTCAACAATTCTAGGTATATCAGTAAAACCCGGGAAAATAGGACCTATAAATACATATGTTTTGATGGAATTTTGTTTTAAGACTTTAAGTGCATCTATTCTCTGCTTCACAGAACTTGCAAGAGGCTCAAAGTGTTTTCTAAATGCGTA
>Ga0080006_1177281_pt1 | contig 21263 bp, 21 predicted proteins | sample RS3BMetagenome_FD_69209 | JGI IMG/M metagenome (GOLD analysis project Ga0080006, IMG submission 69209) | Ferric oxide microbial mat and aquatic microbial communities from Rainbow Spring, Yellowstone National Park, USA - RS3B (SPADES... ...
GAGATCCGCAGATCCCGCAGGGGCCTCCCCAGCTTATCCGAAACCTGCGGCGTGTCCTGCCGCAAAGCCTGATCCGACAAGACCTCACTCCTGACTGGACCATAGCGCACCGGCCCTCTGGCGGCCAGTACAGGCGGCCAGGCCTCAGCGGATCCCGCCTTCGCCACCGGGGGCGGGAACGATCTCCTCGTGCCAAGCGAGGGCGCCGTCCGGCGCGATCTCGCGTTTCCAGATGGGGACCAGGCGCTTGATCTCCTCGATCACCTCCCGGCAGGCCGCAAACGCGTCGTCGCGGTGCGCCGCCGCCGCGGCGATGCCGACCGATACCTCTTCCAGCGCCAGCGTGCCGGTGCGGTGGTAGAGTGCGACGCGGCAGTTGTGTCGCCGTTCGGCGGCCTCGGCGATGGCCAGGAGCTCGCGCTCGGCCATGTCGTCGTATGCCTCGTAGTGCAGCGCAGCCGTGGGCCTGCCCTCGAACTCGTTGCGCACGGTGCCGAGGAACACGGCGATAGCGCCCTTGTCCGGACCGGAGACGGCGGCGATCAGCCGCGCCAGGTCTACGGGTTCCTGCCCGACAAGCGGCGCACCGCCTGAGACCGGTGGGATGACGGCGACCTCATCGCCCTCGCGCAGCTCGTCGTCGGCGTTGGCATAACCCGCGTTGCGGGCGAGTTGGAACTGAGGGAAGCCAGGTCCGAGCCGGTCCTGGAGCAGGAGGCGAAGGTCGCGCACCAGCGTGTTGGGCTCGAGGTCCCAGAATTCTTCCGCCGTGCCTCGCAGAGTGCGGGCGTAGGCGAAATAGAGCACCTTGATCCGCAATGGGTGAACCTCCAGGCCGCGAGTCTTTTGCGACTCCAGCATAGCGGCAGCGTGGCCTGGCGTCACGCATCAGGCGCCAGGCGGACCCAGCACGTAGACGTCGAGCGTGCGGATGCCGAAGGCGGCGGTCCGCTGCGCGCTGCGGTCGAAGTAGAGATCGATGCGATCACCGACGATCGCGGAGCCGGTATCGGCCGCGAGCGCCGGTCCGTAGCCATCGACGTAGAGGCGTGTACCGAGAGGGATGACGCTCGGGTCGACGGCGACCATGCCGCGCGCGAGCGGCATGCCGTTCAAGGCGGCAGTGGGTCCCCAAGGGCCGTTCTGCGCGTAGCTCGCGTTGTAGGCGGTCGCGACGAGGCGCAGCCGCCGCATATAGCGGTAGGTCACGCCACCTCGCGCAAGGTAGTGCACAGGCATGGTCCCGACGGCAACCTTCGCCGGATGCGGCCTGCGCCTCAGGCTCGTCGCCCGTCGCAGGCTGCGCATCACGCCGTCGCGGCCGAGACGCGCCGGCCTGCGCTCGACGAGCAGGCCGGCCCGCCCTGGGCGCAGGATGCGGCGCTGGTCGCGATACAGGGTAGGGTCGGGCTCGGCCTTCTCGCCGGCCGGCAGGTGCAGGTAACGCTGCGCCGCCACCACGGCTCCGGAGTGTGGCGGCCTCGCGGGTCCGGCCGTCGCAAGACGCAACTGACGCCACGCCGCCTCCTGCGCGGTGGCGGGAGGGCGTGCGAGGGCGCTGGGCAAGGCGAGAATGGCGAGAGCGAGCGGCACGAAGAGCCTGTGTAGGTCCTTCAAGTGGCTCGCCCCTGCCGGGAGCGTGCGAGCGCTACTGTAGGCTCCATGCGAACCCTCCGGCGTCGTTTCGCCTAGTCTTCGCCCGTTCGTCGCTCTGGATGCCGTTGGGGCGGCGACCGGGTGCTGCCCGCGGACGGCGGCATGCCGGCCCCGGCAGGACCGGCGCCGGCAGTCCTGGGGCGCTCAGACCTGCGGCACGGTAGGGGCGGACACGGGTGCGCTGCTTGGTTTCCTGCGCGCGGCCAATTATAGTATCCTTGGCCGGGCCGGACATGACCGCGGCTTCGGTCGCCTGTCTAGTCCCATGCCGCACAGCCGATAACGGTGCCAGCCACTTGGAGGTGGACGCCGCGCACCCGTCCGAAGGGTCCGCCGATGGCGTGCTGCTTCTCTCTGCCATGTACGGGGAGGGACATCGTCGCGCCGCTCAGGCGGTGGCCCTCGCCCTCGATGCGCTCGAGCCGCCGCTCGCCCATTGGGAAGAGGACTATTTCGACTTTGTCGACCGCCGCCTCAACCGTCTCATCGCCCGCACCTATGTCCTGAGCGTGCGTCATGCGCCGATCGCCTGGCGCGCGTTCTACCGCGGCACGGCGCAGATCTCCCCGGATTCGCCCATGCAGCGCTTCCTCAACAGCCTTGGTCACCATCGCCTGCTGGAGCATATCGAGACGCGCCGGCCGCGTGTCGCGCTGAACACCTTTCCGACGCCCGCCGGCGTCATCTCGACGCTGAAGGAGCGGGGCCGGACCGACTTGCCGAACCTCGTCGTGGTGACCGACTACACCGTACACTCGCAGTGGCTGCACGACCGGGTGGACCGCTACTACGTCGGGTCGGAGGCGGTGCGCGAGGGCCTTCTGCGCCGCGGCGTGCCGGGGGAGCGCGTGCTGGCCACAGGCATTCCGGTGCACCCCCGCTTTGCAAGCCCGCCCTCGCGGCAGGAGGCCCTCAGGCACCTCGGGCTCGACGACCGCCCGACCGTCCTGGCGATGGCTGGCGCGTATGGCATGATCGGCGGCTTCCCGCGCATCGTCGAGGAACTGATGGCCGAGGACCTCGACTGCCAGATCATCGCCGTCGCGGGCCGGGACCCGCAGCTGCGCGCGGCGCTTGCGCAGATCCCGTCGCGCGGCAGGACCCGGCTCGTCGCGCTCGGGTTCGTCCAGGAGATGGAGTACCTCTATGCCGCCTGCGACTTCGTCTTCGGCAAGGCGGGCGGGCTCACGGTGACGGAGGCCTTGCAGTGTCACCGGCCCATGCTCGTCTACCGGCCGATCCCCGGCCAGGAGCAGGTCAACGCCGAGTATATCGAGCGGACCGGGGCCGGCGTCTGGGTGCGGACGCCGGAGGATCTGCGCGGGACGTTCCGGCGCATGCTCGAGGACACGGAACTGCGGGCGCAGCAGGTCGAAGCTGCCCGGAGCATCTCGAGACCCAACGCGGCGGCCGAGATCGCGAAGGATGTGGCATATTGGCACGGCCGCTGAAGCTCGGCTTCATCGTTCTCCTCGGCGAGTTCGTGCGCACGGGGCTCCTCGTGACGCTCCTGCCCGCCCTGGCGACCGGGCGCTGGCACGTCGGGCTCGAGGCCGCGGCGTGGGCCATCTCCGTGCACTACCTGGTGGACACGATCGGCCGCACGCCCGCCGGCTGGCTCGTCGACCGCTACGGCACCCGCAAGGTGCTGGGCGCGGGGATGGCGGTCGCCTTTGTGGCTCTCGTGCTGCTCTTCGCCCTTGGCGGCCATCACGTGCCGCTCTACCTGCTCACGGGCCTCTACGGCGTCGGCACCGCGCCGCTCTGGCCGGCGACCGTCACGGAGGCGACCGGCGACCGCCGCCAGAGCGCCGGCAGCGTGATGGGCTACGTCTTCGCCGCGTGGCTCGTGGGGGCAGGTCTCGGACCGATCTTGACGAACCTCGCCGTACACGGCAGCTTCACCTGGGGATTCCTGCTGCTGGTCGCGGGCCAGGGAGCAGTGCTGTTCTGGGCCCCGGCCGTCACGGGCATCACGCGCCGGCTGAGGCGGCCCCAGACGCCTTGGCGTGCCCTCTGGCAGGCCCTGTGGCGCGTGCGTCCGCTGCTGCCCGGCATGTTTGCGCAGACGCTGACGCTCGGGCTGTTTCTGCCGATCCTCAACCTGTTCGCCCAGCACATCCTGCACCTCAACCCGCTCGCCTACGCCGAGCTCCTGTTCGGCGCCGGCGGCGTGGCGGTCGTGCTGATGGTGCCGCTCGGCCGCATGTCCGACCGCATCGGCGTCAAGGGCCCCCTCGCGGTCGGGTTCGCCCTGGCGGCCGTCGCCGTGCTGCTCCTGGGCGGCGCGCGCAACTTCGGTTCGGCGCTCGGCTACGGCACGATGGCCGGTCTCGCGTACGCCCTCATCCTGCCGGCCTGGAACTCCCTCTTGGCGTCTGTCGCCCCGGGAGGCGCCGAGGGATCTCTCTGGGGCGTCTTCATGAGCGTCGAGGGACTCGGTCTCTCGGTCGGGCCGGTGCTCGGGGCGCACGCCTGGGAGATGTACGGCGTGCGCGGCCCGTTCGCCGCCGCGGGCATCGTACTGGTCGTAATGGCCCTCTTCTACCTCTCGTACCCGCTGCAGCGCCTGCGACGCCCGCCGCTCGGCGCGGCGGACTGAACCGCGCAAGGAGGCCTTCCAGGTGGTGTGGCTATGGCTTGTCCTCTTGGTGCTCGCACTCTACTGGGTCCTGCCGGAGCTCGCGCTGCACTACATGCACCTGGGGCTCGTCGCGGCACCACGCGTCGCCGAGGACTATATCAGCCTGACGTTTGACGACGGGCCGGGGGCTGCCACGGAAGAGGTTCTCGCCGCCTTGGACCGCCACGACGCCAAGGGCACGTTCTTCCTGGTCGGGGCGGAGGCCGAACGTCGCCCGCAGCTCGCGTCGCGCATCGCGGCAGGGGGCCACGAGATCGCGAGCCACGGCGCCTTGCACCGCAGCGCATGGCTGCTCGGCCCGCTCGCCACGTTCCGCCAGCTGCGCGAGGGAAGGCGGCGTGTCGCCGCGGCGAGCGGCCAAGAGCCCAGGCTGATGCGGCCGCCCTGGGGTCACATGAACGCCGCCCTGCCCTTGGCTGCGCGGGCCGCGCGGGAGACGATCGCGCTCTGGTCCTACGATCCGGGTGACTGGCGCCCGGCGCAGGACCCGAAGCTACTGGCGGAACGCATCGTTGCGGCCCTCAGGCCGGGCCAGATCTACCTGCTCCACGATGCGGGCGGCGACGGGCGGCTGCATACGGCCAAGGCGCTCGAGATCGCGCTGCCGCGTCTCAAGGAGATGGGCTACAAGGCGATCACGCTCACCGAGCTCCTCGCGCACGAGGAGCCCATCAGCTTCTGGCGCCGGGTCCTGCAGGCGGTCTGGGGGGTCTGGGAACTGGGCTTCGAGCGGCTGAACCGGGTCGAGCGGATCGGCGACGCCCGCAGCGTGATGCGCATCGGACGCGTCACCTACCGCAGTCTGCCCGCGACCCTCAAGGACGGCCGCACCGTGCAGCCGGGAGACGTCGTCGGAGAGCTGCACTTCCGTAATCCGCAGCTCGCGGCCCTCGGTGCCATCCGATCCCTGCCGCTCTTCGAGCGTGGCATGCGGGAGCTCGCCGTGCTCATCCAGGAGCACCCGCGCTACCGCGATCTCGACGTCTTCTTCGGCATTTCGGTCGCCTTCCGCGGCGTGCGCCGCTTCGGCTTCGAAGTGAAGGAACTCGGCTTCACGCCCTGGCGGCGCTATGTGTCGGGCACCTACCTGCGCTGGGTGATGACGGTCTACCACCCGCAAGGGCTCGAGCGCCTGCACCACCGCCGGGACCAGTTGGAGCCGAAGGGCATATTCATCACGCGTGACGTGATCCTGGCGCGGTACGGTCCCGGCGCTGGCGGCGGGGCGAAGGACGCGCGGAGATCTGAGGAGGGGTAGCGATGGGGAATGTGCGTCCGCGCGACCTGCCGGCGCTGCACCGCCTGCTCGGAGAGGCCGAGATCGCGGAGATCGCGTCGCGATACCCCCGCGAGCGCCTGCGCGACGCCTTGCGCGAGGTGCTCGACGAGCTGCGGCAGCGCATCGGACACGGCGAAGACGTGCCGGCGCAGGCGCTCACGCCTGCCGCAATCGCCCAGGACACTCTGCGCCGCCTGGACTATCTTGACAGCGACGGCCTGTGGCACGTGATCAACGCGACAGGCGTGGTGCTGCACACCAACCTCGGCCGCGCACCGTTGGCGCCGCGCGCCGCCCAGGCGGCCGCCCGCGCCGGGGCAGGCTACTCCGACCTCGAGTTCGACCGCGAGAGCGGCCGGCGCGGCAGCAGGCAGGACCACCTCGAGGGACTTCTGCGCCGCCTCACGGGCGCGCCGGCGGCGCTCGTCGTCAACAATAACGCGGCGGCCGTCTTCCTGGTGCTGCGCACCCTCGCGGCAGGGCGCGAGACGGTGATCTCGCGCGGGGAGCTCGTCGAGATCGGCGGATCGTTCCGCATCCCCGACGTGCTGCGCGAGAGCGGCAGCATCCTGCGCGAGGTGGGTACGACGAACCGCACCCACCTAAGGGACTACGAGGGAGCGATCGGCCCGGATACGGCCGCCCTGCTGCGGGTGCACCCGTCGAACTTCCGCCAGATCGGGTTCACGGCCAGGGTGGAAGGCGAGGAGCTCGCCAGGCTCGCTGGCGCTGCGGGCATCCTGTTTCTCGAGGATCTCGGTTCCGGCGCCGTGGCAGCCCTGGCCGACGAGCCGACCGTCATGGACGTGCTGCGGTCCGGTGCGGATATCGTCACGATGAGCGGCGACAAGCTCTTGGGCGGCCCTCAGGCGGGCATCGTGCTGGGGCGCGAGGACCTCGTCGCCCGGCTGCGGCGCGCTCCCCTCTACCGCGCGCTGCGTCCGGACAAGATGACGATCGCGGCGCTTGCCGAGACCTTGCGCCTCTACCTTGCCGTCGGGCCGCAGGCCGTGCCGGCCGTGCGCATGCTGCAGAGCGGAGAGCGGGAGCTGAAGAGGCTGGCAAACGGCCTCGGCGGCCGCCTGCGCACGGCCGGCGTAGCCTGCAGGGTCGTGCCGCTCGCTGGCCGTGCCGGCGGCGGCTCCCTGCCGGAGACGACGCTTCCCTCGTGGGGCGTCGCGCTCGAGGCGGACGATCTCGAAGGGCTGCACCGGCGCCTGAGACTCGGGCGGCCGAGCGTTGTCGGACGCATCGAGGGGGAACGCCTGCTCCTCGATGTGCGCACCGTACTGCCGGGCGAGACGGCCGAACTGGTCGCCGCCGTGGTGGCAGCCTATTCGCCGAACGCATAGGTCTTGGCCCTGCCCTCAGCCGTATGGTACGGTCGCCCTGCGCAGGTCGCCTGGCCCGCGCCGAAGGGAGTGACCCCGTTGCACAAGCGCCTGACGACGCTGTCATCCGCCTCCGGCTGAGGCTGCAAGCTGGGTCCGGCGGCGCTGGACCATGCGCTTTCGTCTCTCGACCTTTCGTTCTCCGACCCGCACCTGCTCCTCGGCGCCCGCGACGACGCAGGGGCCTATCTGATCGCGCCCGACCTCGCGATCCTGCAGACGGTCGACTTCTTCACGCCGGTCGTGGACGACCCGTACACATTCGGACAGGTGGCGGCGGCCAACGCCCTTTCGGACATCTACGCGATGGGCGGGGTGCCGCGCACCGTGCTGAACCTTGTGGCGTTCGATCCCGAACTGCACGGTGAGGACACGCTGGCGGCCATCCTTGCCGGCGGGCTGTCGAAGGTGCGAGAAGCAGGGGCGGTGCTGCTGGGCGGCCACACCGTCAAGGACCAGGAGCCGAAGTACGGTCTGGCCGTGACGGGCACCGCCAGGCCCGACGAGATCTGGCGCAAGGATGGCGCGCGTCCAGGAGACGTCCTGCTGTTGACGAAGCCGATCGGTACCGGGGTGATCGTCAAGGCGGTGAAGGACGGCGATGCGGACGCGGGTGCGGCCCAGGCCGCGATCGTCGCCATGGCGGAGCTCAACCGGGCCGCCGCCGACGCCGTCCGCGCCGCCGGCGGTGCCCACGCGGTGACCGACGTGACGGGCTTCGGCCTGTTGGGGCACGCCATGGAGATGGCCGAGCAGAGCGGTGTCACGCTCGAGATCGACGCGCAGGCCGTGCCGCGCCACGCGACGGCGCTCGAGCTCGCCGAGGCGGACCGGTTGCCGAGCGGCAGCCGCGACAATCTCGCGTTCGTGTCGTCGCGCGTGTCGTTCGCGGATGGGGTGAGCGTTGGCATGCAAAGCCTGCTGGCCGACGCCGTGACGTCCGGCGGCCTGCTGGTCGCCCTGCCGGAAGCGGCTGCAAAGCGCTTCCTCCTGGCCGCCAGGACGCTGCACAAGCCGCAGGCGATCGGACGGGTGGTCGCGTACGCGGGAGCGTCCGTACGGGTGCGCTGAGCCGACGAAAAAGCAGGGAGGCCTTACGCCTTCCCTGCTTTTTCGCGAACAGATCCTACTTCTTCTTCGCGCTGCGGCTGCGCACGACCACCCAGATCACGATGACGACCACTACGACCGCCAGGATGATGTAGCGGATGGTGTGATGCTTTGTCCTCGACAACACTTGTGCGGACCACCTTCCTCCCGATGTGACATGCTGAGCTAGATTCCGACCATGCGGCCGGGATTCCTGCCGCGACAATGGCTCTTTACCGTGCCGCAATCTGAAGGATATGCTCTCTTGCGGGGGACCACAACGGAGGTGCGACGTTGGACGAGGAAAAGTTCGACGCGATCGTCGTCGGCGCTGGTCCCGCCGGCAGCGCTGCGGCTTTGGCACTGGCGCGCAAGGGCCTGACCACGGTGCTCATCGAGCGCGGCGAGTACCCGGGGGCGAAGAACGTCATGGGAGGCGTCCTCTACCGCCGGATGCTCGAGGAACTCGTGCCCGACTTCCAGGACCAGGCGCCGCTCGAGCGGCCCGTCGTCGAACAGCGCATCGTGCTTATGCATGCGACATCGGCCGTCACGGCCGGTTTCAAGGACCCAGGCTTCGCGGGGCCGCCGGCGAACGCGTTCACGGTCCTGCGGGCGCAGTTCGACCAGTGGTTCGCCCAGAAGGCCGAGGAGGCCGGCGCCATGCTGCTCTGCGGCATGCCGGTGGAGGACGTCGTGCGGCGGGACGGCAAGGTGGCCGGCGTGCGCACCTTCGACGGCTCCGAGCTCCTGGCCGACGTCGTGATCGTCGCGGACGGCGTCAACTCCCTCCTTGCGAAGAAGCTCGGGCTGCGCGGCGAGCTGCAGCCGAACGAGGTGGCCCTCGCCGTCAAGCAGGTGATCTCCTTGCCCGAAAAGCTCGTGAACGACCGCTTCAACGTGACCTCCGACCAGGGCGTCGTGATGGAGCTGATGGGAAGCGCCACCGCCGGCATGGCGGGACAGGCCTTCCTCTACACCAACCGCAGCTCGATCTCGATCGGCGTAGGCTGCCTCCTCTCCGAGTTCGTGCGGACGGGGAAGAAGCCCTACGACATCTTGGAGGACCTCAAGCAGCACCCCTATGTCGCGCCGCTCATCGAGGGCGGCGAGGCCGAGGAGTATATGTCGCACATGATTCCGGAGGGCGGCTACGATACCATGCCGCGGGTCTACGGTGACGGCTTCCTGCTCTGCGGCGACGCGGCGAAGCTGGTCAACGTCCTGCACCGCGAGGGATCGAACCTCGCGATGGAGTCCGGACGCCTGGCCGCCGAGACGGTGGCCTTCGCCAAGGAGCGCGGCGACTTCTCCGCCCAGACCCTGAAGCACTACCGCGATGCGCTCGAGGCGAGCTTTGTGCTCAAGGACCTGGAGCAATACCGCAGGCTGCCCCACCACATGGAGCAAAACCCCGCACTCTTCGACTTCTACCCGCGCGTCCTGAACGAGGCGGCGCGCGAGATCTTCACCGTGGACGGCACACCCAAGCGTCAGAAGGAGCGTTCGGCCGTGCGGCGCATTCTGCGCGAGCGGCCGATGCTCAGGATCGCGCGGGACCTCTACGGCTTCTGGAGGACGGTGCGATGAAGCGCGAGACGCTCGAGGAGAAGCTCTATACCGTCAAGTTCAAGCCGGACGCCGAATCCCATCTGGTCGTCAAGCAGCCTGAGAACTGCGTTGCGTGCGGCGACAAGCACGGCAGGCCGTGCTTGACCTTCTGCCCGGCCGAGGTCTACGAATGGGAAGGTTCGAAGCTGGCCGTTCGCTTCGAGGGCTGCCTCGAGTGCGGCGCGTGCCGCGTCGGCTGTCCCTACGACAACATCGCGTGGCGCTACCCGAACGGGCCGCTCGGCGTCACCTACCGCTTCGGCTAGGAACTGCAGCGCCGACCCAAGCGGTCTTGGCCCAAGCGTTCTGGCCGTCCCCTCTCCTCCCATAGCATGGGCGGGGAGGGGATCTGCCTTGCAAGGGCGGCGCATCTCGGCTCTGCTGCTGACCGCGTTCCTCGTCGCGCAGCTGCTCTGGCGCTGGCAGTTCGGCGCCATCGCACCCGTCAGCACCGCCGCCGGCGCTTGGACTGAGGTGGCGAGCGGCAGCTATGTCGCGTACGGCGATCTCCTGCTGCCCTCCGCACAGGGACCGGTGCTGCACCGCACGGCGCAGGGCTGGGTGCAGGCCAAGCCGAGCTGGACCGCTAGGCTTCCGGATGTGCAGGTCGACTTCTACGGCCAGGGCACTGCGCAGGTCGCCATCGCGCGCCTTCCGGGTGCGACGAGGGTGCTGCCGCGCTACGACCAGGGCTATCTGTTGCGCGACCCGCAGCAGAATCTGTGGCTCTTGGGCCGGCACAGCACCCGACTGCTGCTCGGCGGCGGCCAGGGGACGCAGAGCCGGCAGGCCTTCTTTGACCGCGCGGCAAGCCTGCGGCGCCAGGGAGCGGTGCCGGAGGGTTGGCAGGCGGTGTGGGCCGCCGACCCGCTGCCTGTGGGAGCAGCGGTCTGGTACCTATCGAATCGCGACGGCCAGGTGGGCATCACGCCGCCGCACGTCTTCCAGCTGCAGGGGACGCAGGACGGGCCCCTTCCGGCTCTGACGGCGCTCGGCAACCTGCGCCTGCTGTCCGCATCTGGGGGTGCGGTCCTGGCGGCCGATGCAACCGGCGCCCTTTTGCGCATCGATCCGCGTTCGGGCTCCGTTCTGGAGCGCCGCAGCGACCTGTTCGTGCTCGCCGTGGGACCCAATGGCCGGCTGCTTGTGCTGCACGCGACCCCGTCGGGCCGGTCCAGGCTCGAGGTGACGCCGGACGGACTGCAGTCCCTCGTGCCGGTGCACCTCTCCAAGGGGGTGCAGGCGCTCGGCCCAGCGGCCTTTTCGGTGCACGGCAACTGGCTTGCGCTGTTGAGCCGCGGGCCGCAGGGGATCCTCGTGTCGGTCCTGCGCCTGCAGGGCGCGGGCGAGCCGGGGCAGGCGCAATTGATCGCCCCGCCGGCGGGGACGAAGATCGACGCGGCGACGCCCCTCTCGATCTGCGACGGCGTGCTCTATCTCACGACCAGGCAGGGCGGTCGCGAGCAGACGTGGTCAAGAACGCTCGGCAGCACCTCGCCCCTGGCTCTCGGGGGCGTCTGGCACCGGGGTGGCCGGGGATCGAGGCACGGGTAGCAGGCGCGGCGCAGCGGCCACCGGCTGAGGGTCGGGCAGGCGCGGCGCGGCGGGCGGCTCCGCCAGGGCCTCGGGAGCATGCGGCGGAAGGCCCTCCGCCTCGGCAGGCCGCGCCGGGACCGCCTCGCGCTCGGGCATGGGCTTGCCGATCTGCTCGCGCAGGTCCTCGAGGAAAATGTACTTGTCTACGGCGTTGATGAGGTCGTAGGCGGCCATCTCGCGGGAACCGACGCCCAGTACCCGCTTGCCGCGGGAACGCAACAGCTCGACCGCGCGTTCGAAGTCTCCATCGCCGGTGCAGAGAATGGCCACGTCGTAGAGATCGACCGTATTGAACATGTCGATGACGAGTTCGATGTCCAGATTGGCCTTGCGGAAGGTCTCGCCGGTCTCCTGGTCCATGATTTCCTTGAGCGCCTTGCGTCGCACGGTGTAGCCCATGGCGGTCAGGGCGCGCAGGAAGCCCTCCAGGCTCGGGTCGACGGGTGTGGGCACCGACGTAAAGTAGAACGCGTTGTAGACCTCGTATTCTCTTGTGAGAAAGTCATAGAGCTTCCGATAATCGAGATGCCATCCCAGTTTGCGCTGTGCGTAAAACATGTTTGCGCCATCGACGAACACTGCCAATCTAGCCATGGATTTGCGGTCTCCGGGATTTCCGGAGCCTGGCTCCCTTCCGCATTGAGTGGCCAACACTGGATCATGGTACCAATCATATGTTCTGACTTCCGCACGCATGCGTGCTGTACACTACATTATGCACGAAGGGAGTGAAACCTGCTCGCGTGCGCCGCCGGAGCGAGCGCTGAGATGCTCTGAACGCGTGCTTTACGCTCCATGGACCCCGTGCTATAATGTGCAGGCGCGCTCGGGTGGGCGGGCGAATAGCTCAGCGGTAGAGCACCTCCCTTACAAGGAGGGGGTCACAGGTTCGAGCCCTGTTTCGCCCACCAGAGAGGTTTCGGTGGCGTGGTGCAGCGGTTAGCATACCTGCCTGTCACGCAGGAGATCACGGGTTCGAACCCCGTCGCCACCGCCAATTCTATGGGCCGCGGTAGCTCAGTCGGTAGAGCAGAGGACTGAAAATCCTCGTGTCGGGGGTTCGATTCCCTCCTGCGGCACCAGATTGAAGACCAGAAACCCGCCACAGAGGCGGGTTTCGAGCTTTGCTAGGAAGGATACCCCTGGTAGGGTATAGCCGTTTTCGGCATGGCGTCACCACGAACCGTCACCATGAGAGCGCGGCGAGTATTCCGCCGCGCGGAAGGGCCACTCAGTGCGGCAGTGCGTGGCCCGTGCGGGCCGGAACTTGCCGAAAGAGGAACTGGGCTGCTAGCCACGCGACAGCCTGCCCGGGAACAGGAGGGCGGTCGCATGACCGCTCTCGGTGCGCGTCACCACGAGGCGTCACCACGAAACGACCTTCTCCTCGCCGTAGCCGAAGAGAACAGCTCTTGCTACGTAACTGCAGGAGTCCTCGCCTCGTGGGTCGGGTCGGTCGTGCGCAGGGCGTTGTGATCATCTCGCGAGATGGCAGGAATCCGACCTTGGATTGAGTAGCGTTGCTGTCATCCGATCAAGGAGATGACCACGTGTTAGATCTGAGCGTGAAGCAAGGAGTGCCGTTGCGTGACGTACTGATGCTCCCCGCGATGAACTCGTGCGTGGTGGCGGCTGGTGTGGCACATCTCGACCGTCATGTGCGCTGGGTGCACTGTTCGGACCTGCCGGACATCGCCTACTGGCTACGCGGCGGCGAGCTCCTCTTCCATACTGGCGTGCAGAACACCGCCACGAGCCTTCTGCACCTCGTGCGCGAACTGCACGAGGCGGACGCGGCCGCGCTGGCAATTGCCCTGCCCGTGGCGAACCTCCCAGCGGACATCCTGGCGCTCGCGGAGAATCTGGGCTTGCCGGTGATCTCCGTTCCGGACGAGTACCGGTTCGTCGACATCACCTACGAGGTAGGGCGGCTCCTCGTAGGGGCAGATGCACTGATCAGCGGCAGGGTCGAGGCGTTCTGGGGCCGGGTCGTGGACGAGAGTCTCTGGGCCGTCAGCATGGGGCGGCTGCTCGCGGTGATTGGGGACACCGTGCTTAGCCCGCCGTTGGCTGTCTACGACCGTCACCGCAAGCTGATCACTTCCTACGCTCCGGAGAAGGCCGCGTGGGGCGCAGGCGAGCCCCCCGAGGTGCTGAGACCGGGGTCTGCGGACTCCCTGGCGATCGTCGCCATCGAGGTGACGGGAGGCACGAACGGCTACCTCGCCTTTCCCTCCGACGTCCGCAGAACTCCTGGCTTCGATCGCCTCGCGCGCCACGCTGCAAGGGCGCTCGGCCTCGCTGTCGACATGTCCCTGCGGGTCGATGATCTTCGCGCCCGCTGGAAGTCTGACCTCTTTGCGCGCATCCTTGAGTCCTCGGGCAGCGACTCTCAGGAGATCGAACTTGACGCGAGGCGCGCCGGCCTCGAGATCGCCCGCAAGTACCGCGTTGTCACCCTCGACGCACGAGGCACAGGCTTGCAGAGTGTGCACGTCATCCGCGGGTTGTCCCTTCACATCACGAAGCAGCTCGGGATTGCTCCAATCTTCCATGCGTTGGACGAGGTTGGCAGTCTACTCGTGCCGGCGTCGATCGAGCCAGAGGAACTCGTGCGGGCGATCCGTGGGGCCGAGGAGGCTCTTGCCGCGGAGGAGCCACAGGTGGCGATGCTGCGGGTCGGCATCGGACGCAGCCAGGCTGGGCTCAGGGGGATCACGGAGGGAGCGCGCGAAGCCGACACGGCGGCGCGGACCGCCGACGAGGGAGAGATGGCTTGGTACGAGGCGCTCAGGGTCTCGCGCATCCTCGTAAAAGGTCTTGGCAACCGCACGCTGCTAGACGACACCGCGTCGAGGCTTCGCCCCCTGAGTGGGCGTGAACGCGAGCACCTGCAGGTCACGATCGAGGCTCTCGTGGAGACGAACTTCAATGCTTCAGAGGCTGCCAAACGGCTTGGGCTGCACCGTAACGGCCTACGCGAACGCATCGTGCGGCTCTCCGCCAAGGTGGGTTGCGACTTGCGCGACGTAGCAGAGGTGACGTCGATGTGGCTCGCGATGCAGGCGTACCGTGAACCGGATGACGGCGGAGTTCGGACATCAGAATCATGATTGTGCAAATTGCCCACTACCAATGAGGGCCTATGGGCGCTTCTCCACTGTTCGGCCTTATGTGGCACATGTAAATTTCTCGATAAGGTCGGCAGGGGAGGGAATCTGTGATGTCCGTGGCACCCGATCGGGCAGTGGGAGCCAGTTTGCAGAGAAACCAGTTGAGTCTGCTTCATGTCGTGGTATCGACACTCGCTAATGTCGGTCCTGCCCAAGGCGTTTTCTTCGCAATCGCGTTCCTCGCGGCGACCATGGGATTCAGCACACCATTCGGCATGATCCTTGCTGCCATAGCCATTCTGACTGTCGGCAACACTTTGGCGGAGTTCTCCAAGGAGATACCCAGTGCCGGATCGTTTGTGACCTTCGTCTCCCGCACCTTCGGTGCGCACGCCGGTATCACCCTGGCGGTGATCGTGTCCGTGGGGTACATCATCGCCATTTCCGGAGTGGCGCTCGAAATCGGCGGCTGGGTGAGCGCGGTTCTTGCCCAGAACGCGCACATTAACGTGCCCTGGCAGATCATCACGATTGTGAGCGTGCTGGTGATCAGCTACCTCACCGTGCGCGGCGTGAAGATCTCCTCGCAATGGGCTGTAGTCCTCTTCTTCACCGAGGCCATCGTGCTACTCGTGCTCTCACTGTCGGTCCTGTTCCACGGCGGTGCCCAGGGCCTCTCTGCGACACCGCTCATGCCCACAGCGATCAGCGGAGGACTCAAGTCTCTCGGCCTTGCCTTCCCCCTCCTCGTCTTCAGCTTCGTAGGCTGGGAGAACAGTGGTGCTCTGGCCGAGGAGACGACCAATCCCCGCCGCAACATCCCGCGCGCAGTCTACTGGGCGATCGCGGTGGTCGCGGTCCTTTACGTGCTCTCCTCGTATGCCGCGATCGTGGGGTACGGCGCCATGCACCTGAAGACCCTCGCCAACGACCCGGCCCCGTTCAACACGCTGGCGCAGCGCTACCTCGGCCCCGTGGGGGTCTATCTCATCGACTTCATCGGCTTCACGAGCCTCTTCGCTTGCGTGATCGCCGCGGCCAACTCGCAATCACGCATCATCTTCCACGCCGGTCGTGAAGGGCTTCTCCCTCGCACCTTCGGCCTCGTCCATCCGAAGACACACACGCCCTGGGTGGCGCTTCTCTCCTACCTCGGGGTAGTCCTAGCCCTGATCGTCGTTGTCGGCTGGAACATGCAGCCGCTAGCCTTCTACGCCGACATGGGCTCCCTCGGCACGATCCCGATCGTCGTGATGTACATCGTGGCGAATGTCGCCCTGCCCGTCTGGTTTTGGCGTGAGCGACGGGCCTCGTTCTCCTGGCTTCGCCATGTGGTGGTGCCCGCCATCGGCCTCGTTGTGATGCTCTGGTCCTTCTGGTCGCTTGTGGCCCCGGGACAGCCGGCACCGTTCAACGCCTTCCCGTACATCGTGCTGGCCCTCGTCGTCCTAAGCCTCGGCTACAGTGTATGGCTCGGCCGCAAGGACCGCACAGTGCTCGACGTCGCGAGCCAGACGCTCGCCGAATAGCAGGACACCGACTTCTGGAGGGACTAAAGTGGAGTACCTGAAGAGGTCCGAGCCGCTCTCCGAGACCAACGAAGACGTGGAGCGACTGGTCCAAGAGGTGATTTCCGACGTGCGCCGCGAGGGCGACGCCGCCGTGCATAGTTACGAGGAACGCTTCGGCCACTCGACACGAGCGAGCCTGCGGGTGGGGGAGGAGGAGATCGCGGAGCGCCTCACTGCACTCTCCCCGTCCGTGAAGGCACTCATCGACCGCGCCGTCGACCGCATCGAGGCTTTTGCGGAGGCGCAGCGACAGTGCCTCCTGCCGCTCGAGCAGAGCTTCGGCGACGGCATCGTGATGGGCCACCGCGTGGTGCCGGTGGAGTCCGTCGGGGCGTACATCCCGGGCGGACGCTTTCCGCTCCTTTCGTCCGGTCCGATGGTGGTCGTCCCCGCGAAGGTGGCCGGCACGAAGCGCATCGTTGCCTGCAGTCCAGCCAATCACGAGGGGGGCATCCATCCAGCGGTGCTCTATGGACTGGTCCGCTCCGGCGCGACCGAGATCTTTGCGGTCGGTGGCGCCCAGGCCATCGCCGCGATGGCGTATGGCACCGAATCGATCGGTGCAGTGGATATGATTGCTGGACCGGGCAACCGGTACGTGGCGGAGGCGAAGCGTCAGGTCTTCGGACAGGTCGGCATTGACCTGATCGCGGGGCCGAGCGAGGTCCTCGTACTAGCCGACGACACCGCCCAGCCCGCGCTCGTCGCGGCAGACCTACTGGCGCAGGCGGAGCACGACCCGTACGCCCGGGCGATCCTGGTCACAACGTCGAGGCGGGTGGCCGATGAGTCCATGGCAGATGTGGAGCGGACGCTTGACGGCTTCACCTCAAACTCGCCGGCCCGGAAATCCTGGCCGCAGATGGGCGAGGTCGTGCTGGCGGACTCTCTGGCGGAGGCAGTCCAGGTTGCGAATGACTACGCGATCGAACACCTCCATGTCCATCTTGCCGCGCCTCGGGAGGTCATGGACAACCTCGTCAATTACGGTTCGCTCTTCCTTGGTGCCGACAGCTCGGTCGTGTTCTCGGACAAGGTCTCCGGCACGAACCACACGCTTCCCACACTGCGGGCCGCCCGTTACACGGGCGGGCTCTGGGTAGGGAACTTCCTCAAGGTGATGACGCACCAAGAGATCACAGGTGCCGGCCGCGCCTTCCTGGCCGCCCACTCGACAGAGCAGTCGACGATCGAGGGGCTTGAGGGGCACAGGCTCTCGGCCGCACTGCGCCAGTAACCGATACGAGTTGAAGCTGCGAGGTCCCGATCGGGGCGTTGCGTGCAACCGGGAGTTCCCTGGCAAGTAGGCCTACCACTCGAGGCAGCGATCCCCGCGCAGGCATTGGCGTGACGGGGATCGCTTGGCCACATGCGGATAGCCGGAACGTTCCGAAACCCGCACTGTGCCCTCCTTGCCTCAGTTTCACCAGGCCTGAGCTGAGATTCGCTCTGTGAGCGGGTTTGAGGGCGAGAGAAGTGTAGTGGCACGGCGCCGACGCCGTGCTGTGTTTTTGCGTTGGGTCAGTCGGCGGGCAGGAAGCGCTGCAAGTCAAAAATGTCGAGCAGGCGCTTTTGGATCGTGGAGCACTCCGAGATGGTACGACGGGCGTGGGTCGTGCTATAGACGAGGATGATCTCCTGGATGTCGCTGAGTTCGGTGACGAGGGCTTGGGGAGAGAGCTGCAGCTCGCGGGTGCGGAACTGCATGAGCTTGAAGACCATGAGCGCGATAGAAGCCCAATCTTTTTGTCTGCCGCAACCGCAACGTCACATTCTTTGCGGGCCTTCGTGGCACTGATGAGGTACCCATCTTCGCGGATCCGCGCGCGCTGTGGTGGCGGGACTGGCGATTGCCTCCGACCGCAATCCCGCTCGAGGTCCGACACAGGATCATTGCCATCGAACGGCTTCGGCTATGGGACGAGCCGATCCGACAGAGCTACGAGATGCAGAGAAATGTCGAGATGTTCGCCGAGACCGCTATGCTGATCCCGCAGGAGGCGACGGAGTCGGGGAAATTGACACCGCACGCGGTGCTCCGGCTGTTCTGCGCACACGTCTACGGTAGGAACTGAGACCCGCTCCGTCGCTTTCTGCCCCTTGGTCGTTGCTCCACACTGCGGGTCCTCCGAGTTCATGAGTATATCTCGGGTGCGGAAAGCGGGCACATGCGAAGCGAAGGGACAGGGTCTGTTGATTTGTAATCAGCAGGTTGTCGGTTCAAGTCCGACCGCCAGCTCCAAGTTTACGACCAGGGAAACCCGCTCCTAGAGCGGATTTCCCACATACAAAGGGAGCCCGCGTAGACGGGCGCATTCGCTACCCGCAGGCGCGCCACTACGAACCGCCACTAAGAGAGCAAGTCGGTGTTTGTAACACCGGCACGTTACCCACGTAGGTCTGCCTGCCTCGCTCCGACCGGACTCATGCAGGGGGAGCCGTCTCCGGCTTTCGCGGTTCGGGCATGCCAAGACTCACCCCCAGTGGACTCCTCGGTAATCACCACGTGAGCGCTATTGGCACTTGCGCCCGACTGCACGTTGGCTCCGTTCCTGGAGAAGCACGAAACTGCGTTTGGAACCAGCTAGAGGGTAGACAGGCTCTCCCCTACAGACTACTATGTGGAAAGACATACCATGACTCGTTGGGGGGGTAAGAGCAGTGCCAGAGCATGAAAAGCAAGTAACGATCATCGTCAACGGCACACCGCACGAATGGCCCAAGGAAGAAATCACCTATGCTGAGGTCGTTATCCTTGAGGTTCCGGACTACTTGTCACACCCCGAGATTACGTACTCCGTCAAGTACACGAAAGGTCATGGAAATAGACCAGCCGGCGTACTTGCACCGGGAGGGTCAGTAAGGGTGAAGGAAGGCATGGTATTCAGTGTTTCAGAGACTGGTCAGTCATAATGACGATATTAAGCGGCTCGTAGAGAGAGGGTATGCGGTTGGTTTTGATAGCAGTTACCTTGTTATAAGAGACATTCCATACTTAGATACGAACCGCGAGTTGAGAGTCGGTGCGATTGTGGCGAAGCTTGTGTTTGTTGACGCCGATAAGGTGGTTCAAGACGATCACCAAGTGTATTTCGCGGGGGCGATTCCGTGTAATATGGACGGAGTGCCGATTCCCAATCTCGCCGGTGGACGGGTCAGCTTGCCCCTAAGCGCAGATTGCCCAGACGTGGTTGTCGAGCGCTCGTTTTCAAATAAACCCCGAATAGGTGGAAAGTTCGCCGACTTCTACGAGAAGATCGAAAGCTACGTGGGGATTATTTTCGGACCCGCTATGCAATTGTATGATGCTAGTCCATATACATTTCGAACTGTAGAGCGGGTAGGGGCTGATTCCGTATTTAAGTTGAACGACACTCTCACATCTAGAGCTGGGATTGTCGATCTGTCTTCGAGGTTTCGAGATGATGTTATTGCGATCATTGGACTTGGTGGCACGGGAGCGTATATTCTTGACATGTTAGCCAAGACGCCCGTGCGTGAGATTCGCGCGTTTGATTTGGACCGATACTACGTTCATAACGCCTTTAGATCTCCTGGGAGACTCCAGGAAGACGAGCTTGGCAAGTCCAAAGCAGAGGTCTACGCGGCTCGTTATGAGAACTTTCGACACGGATTGAGTACTAGACCAAAGTTCATTGATAACAGTTGTGAAAGTGACCTGCAGGGCGTAACATTCGCGTTTGTGTGCGTCGATAAGGGTTCGTCGCGGGCTGGTATCATCGAGGTGCTGCGGTCGTTGCGAATACCGTTTATTGACGTGGGCATGGGGCTCCACCGCGAAGGTGGGCCATTGAATGGGATGATGAGGATAACATACTTTTCTGCCGAGACAGGTCAACGTGTGGTGGAGAAAGGCTTGGTTGAAGTGGCGGATCGGCCTGATGACCTATATAGGAGCAATATTCAGATTTCTGAGCTAAATGCATTGAATGCAAGCTTGGCAGTCATTAGGTATAAGCAGTTGCGCGGGTTTTACGCTGAGAAGTCCCCATATTATCACTTGCTTTTTGAGATAGGCGATCTCATGTCTGTTGGAGAGACTGATGAGGATTAGAACTGAGCGCGTGCACTTCATGCCGCGAGAGCTTACATCTGGAGTGTTGTACGTATCCGAGGAGTTCGGGATCGCTGTTCACCTCTGCGCGTGCGGATGTGGCTCGAAGATCCGGACCCCCCTAGGGCCGACAGAATGGAAGTTCGAAGAAGCAGAACATGGCCCGACTCTGTATCCCTCTGTTGGGAACTGGCAGCAGAACTGCAAGTCACACTACTGGATCCGAGATGGGCAGGTTCTTTGGGGCGAGGCGTGGACTCAAGAGCAGATCAAAGCGGGGCGCACCGCAGAAGCGATGCGCCGCAAGGCGTATTACGATGCGATGTACGCAAGACCGGAGGGACTTTTGCAGATACTGTGGCGCTGGGTACGGAGGTTGTTTGGTAGGTGAGGGCGTACTGTTATGCTGCACAGCCCACCTTCACCACCCCAGGGTGCGGATTGCGGCGAAAACCGGGTCCAGTCTGGGTTCGGAGAAGTTAACAGTCGCAGGGGTTGTCCAAGCGGCGGTGGGCAACGTGGAGAGCTTAGAGCATCCGGGAACTAGCGGGACAACTATCCGGCACGGCGTAGGAGCTTCTGGCCAAGCGCCTGCAGGCGATGGGATCGCCTCACTACATCGACGGCTTCAAGGTTGCCGTGCACCACGACGCGCTCGACCAGCCGATCCGGTGGACCAAGCCTCGCCGCATCTTCGTCAACAGCATGTCGGACCTGTTCCACCCCCACGTGCCGGACGAGTTCCTCGACGAGGTCTTTGGCATCATGCTGGCCTGCGCGTACCTGACGAACCATCGGCACACCTTCCAGGTGCTCACCAAGCGACCCAAGCGGATGCAGCGCTATCTGACTGCGGACGAGCCGGCCGCGATGCTGGAGCGCTGGGCGCGTGCCGGAAACCGGCACGTCACGCTCGACGACCCCGACCAGTTACTCAGCGAACGCGTGTGTGGCTTCTGCAGCGACCTGTGGACACCTGACCTTCGTTCACGTGGCGCCTATCTCCGTTGGGGCCATCCCGAGAACCTGTGGCCGTTACCTGACGTCTGGCTCGGCGTCAGCGTCGAGAACCAGCGCCGTGCCGACGAGCGCATTCCGCTGCTGCTCCAGAATCCGGCTGCGTCAACCGGTATGTGATAAGACAAGGTACCGTTGGATTGGTTGGGCGGGAGAGAACTGTTAGCCCTGCGCTGATGCTGCTCCGGTGCCCCGCCCCAAGGGGGGAAGGGGCGGGGCCG
>Ga0080006_1162835_pt1 | contig 21253 bp, 20 predicted proteins | sample RS3BMetagenome_FD_69209 | JGI IMG/M metagenome (GOLD analysis project Ga0080006, IMG submission 69209) | Ferric oxide microbial mat and aquatic microbial communities from Rainbow Spring, Yellowstone National Park, USA - RS3B (SPADES... ...
TCAAGCTTATTGATCCTTAAAAGTTCTAATATGGCCTGAGATATTTCATCCATTGAATATTTTAAATCAATTCTGTATATCTTTGCTGTATTGAAAAATCTTTTAATATGATCCCTTAGCCTGAATACTGCCGAACCTTTTTCATTTTTATATGCCCTGATACCTTCGAAAATACCTGAACCATATTGCAATGAATGTGTTAGAATAGGTACCTTTGCATCCTTGTATTCAATAAATTTACCATCCCACCATACCTTAAGATCATCCTTCATAAAAAATGTAAGAGAATTGGATTAAAAAAATTTACCATTGTCTTAATTTAAATGTTTGGTCCCGTTTTCTTTGACAATATAAAGCTTACTATTATTTTTAAGTGTGATGAAATGTTTTAAGTATTCTACCCTCTTAACATTTCATCAAACAAGTTTTATTTGTCCAGTTTTAAATCCCCTGTTATAAAATTACGAATTATTTGATCATAAAAAATTTGTTCTTAAATATTTTTGGACTATACAAAAAGGCTATTGTATCAAAACTTTTAAATATCAAATTTTCTTTTGTATTAATTGGTGAAAACCATGGTAGAAGAGAAACAGCCTTCCACCTCTAGAAGAAAGCTATGGCTTGTCATAACAGTGATTGTTGCCGTAATAATAATCATAGCTGCAATATCTATTTCTTTGTACAAACCGTCCACTCCTTCAACTAAGCCTATATCTCCAAGTGCTGAGACCTTAAGCATAACTTGGGCCAATGTACCAAATATAGATCCTGCAATAGGCTCTGATGAGGCAAGTTCTGCTGCTTTGGTGAACCTTTATGATTCTTTGATTTTCCCCACTGCAAATGGTACACTTTTACCTGATCTTGCAACGAGTTGGAGTGTTTCCAGTGATGGAATGGTTTATACATTCAATCTTAGAACAAATGTGACTTTTCATAATGGGGATCATTTGACTGCCCAAGATGTGGTATTTTCAATGAACAGACTTTTAACTATGAAGCAGGGATACTCTTACTTATTCCTTCCGTATGTTAAAAATGTATCTGCTCCTAGCGAATATACAGTTGTTTTTACCTTGAATAAACCATTTGCACTTTTCATTCAGTCACTGGTAAGACTTTACGTTCTGGATGAAAAACAGGTTATGAGCCATATAGGATCGGGATCATACGGTTCCTATGGTGATTATGGATCTACTTGGCTTTTAACTCATGATGCTGGATCAGGGCCATACATGGTAAAGTATGTTAATCTTGAGGCAAATATGACCCTTGAAGAATATCCTCACTATTGGGCTGGGTTAAATCCAAAACAACCAAAATATGTCCAATTTATAGGAACTACCCAAACATCAACTGTAACAGCCCTATTTTCATCTAAACAAATACAAATAACAGATATGTGGCAACAATATTCCACAATTCAGAATCTTGCATCTCTTCCAGGTGCTAAGATGGCAATAATTCAAAGTGCAGAGTCTCAGGAAATGTATCTTATGATAAATACTCAGAAACCACCCACCGATGATATATATGTCAGGGAGGCAATGTTTTATGCTTTAAATTACACTGCAATAGTTACACAAATCTTTCCAGGGCAGAGTTTAGCTGCAGGCCCTGTTCCAACCTCATTGCCAGGGCATGATCCTTCAATACCATATTCACATCAAAACTTAACACTTGCAAATGAAGTAATCAAAAAATCAAAATACTATGGGCAACTAAATAAATATCCAGTCACCTATTATTGGGTAACTGAAGTACCTGCAGAACAAAAGCTTGCACTTCTTTTTGCCTCCGATATGGCAAAAATTGGAATAACAGTGAACGTTGTAGGTGTTCCCTGGCTTTCAGTTATAGCAGATCTTTCAAATGTTTCAACTTCTCCGAATATAGTATCCATAGAAGTAGCATCAACTTATCTAGATGCCCTATCCATACTTCAGCAAAGATACACCTTAGCTGCACAAGGTACTTGGGCACAAAATGAATGGCTAAACAATAGTACAATTAATGACATGATCATAAATGCCACAACGATCTTAAATCAAACCGAGAGATATCAGCTAGAGTATAAAATACAGCAAATGATCTATAATTCATATATCTCCATCTATGCATTTGATGTTAACGATATAAGAGCATACTACCCAGGGATTGTAGACTGGTATGCAGCAAATGGTCATCCAATTCCACTACTTGGATACGATTTTGTGTTCAGAAACTTTGTCTTCAATGTGACTGCTATGATATAAATAAAAAATTTTATTTTTTTATTTATATTTATTTATGGCTGTTTAAAATAAAAAGGTGGTTGTAAATGGGCTTAAAAAAATTTGTTGCTATGAGGCTTCTTTATGGCATTATAGGCCTTATTGGTCTTTCAATATTGGTATTTATATTAGCAAGGGTATTACCTGGAGATCCGGCGAGAATGGCTTTAGGCCCAAATGCATCTCAAGCTGCTGTTAATGCACTTAGAGCTCAACTTCATTTAAATGATCCATTACCGATACAGTATTGGTATTGGATAAGCGGAATATTTACAGGAAATTGGGGACTTTCACTTTATACGCATAGGAATGTGCTAATTGATGTAGAACAATTTTTTCCTGCAACATTAGAGCTTATTATTGGGGCGGCAATAATTGATCTTATATTTGCTATTCCACTTGGTTTAGCCGCAGGAAAAATGGAAAATACATGGGTAGACAATATCATAAGAATTATAACATATATTGGTATTGCTATACCTTCTTTTGTGGTTGCTATTATACTTCAATTGACCCTAGGTTATGGACTTCATCTTTTTCCAATTATTGGAATGTTAAGCCCTAACATATCCCCACCTCCACATATTACTGGAGTAGTAGTTATTGATGCCCTCATTACTGGTGAATTCAACGTGGCTGCAGATGCTATCTGGCACCTAATTTTGCCTAGTTTTTCCTTGGCCTTAGGTCCTTTGGCCCAGGAGGCAAGATTGTTAAGATCTGGAGTTGTTGAAAATAAAAATAAAGACTTTACACTAAACGAAATTGCGCAGGGTTTTCCAGAACGTTTAATAACATTCAAATATCTATTAAAGCCCTCCCTTATTTCTATGATATCAATATATGCCCTGGATATATCATCAATAATTGCAAATGCATTTTTGATTGAACTCATATTCAACTGGCCAGGACTATCAAGATATGGACTTACTGCTATGTTAAGTAAGGATCTCAATGCTATAATCGCCGTAATTTTGATTGCTGGAATTCTATTTGTAATTGCAAATTTAATAGTTGACTTGATCGTGGGTTACCTTGATCCAAGAATTGGAGAGAGGCAGGGTGAAGAGAATGAATGAAAAACTAAAAAATCTTCGTATTTTAAAATGGTTATCCTTTAATTATGGTATATACTGGTACAGGTTCAGAAAAAATAAATTATCTATAATAGGTTTAAGTATTATAATAACATTTGTATTGATGGCAGTTTTTGCACCTTGGATTGCACCATATCCTTCAAGTGCAGGTTTATACACAAACTTCGCACAGGCATTGCAACCACCTTCTTCAATCCATCTTTTTGGTACTGACGAGATGGGTAGGGATGTATTATCAAGGGTAATATTTGGTCTAAGGTATTCTTTCTCTCTTGTGGGTGTTGTTTTATCTATTACTGTTCTTCCCGGTGTAGTGTTAGGACTTATTGCAGGTTACTATTTGAATAGATGGTTTAGTGTATTGATTATGAGATTGACAGATATTTTTGTTGCAATTCCTCCTTTACTTTTGGCCTTGTCTGTTGCATCCCTATTAAAACCTAGTGAAATTAATGCAATGATGGCAGTTACAGTAGCATGGTGGCCTTGGTATACAAGGTTAGTTTATTCAAATACATCATCCTTAAGAAATGAAGATTATGTTAAGGCTGCAGAACTTTTAGGTGCATCACCCTTTAAAATAATGTTTTCAGAGATATTACCTAATCAGATAGGAAGTATACTTACAAAAGTATCCCTGGATGCTGGATGGGTAATATTGATTGGTGCATCCTTAAGCTACGTTGGTCTTGGTGCACAGGCTCCAACACCAGATTTAGGAACCATGATCTCAGAGGGATCTATTTATTTGCCAGGAGTTTGGTGGATTAGCATATTTCCAGCAATTATAATCGTTCTCATAATACTTGGGTTCAATTTATTGGGAGATGGAATTAAAGATATGTTTTCAACATCTATTAGGTGATAAGAATGACAAACAATGTGAATAAGCTCCTAGAGGTAAAAAACCTTACCTTGGGATATAAGGTTTACGAGGGTTATTTAAAGGTAATAAACAATGTTTCTTTAGATTTATACTATGGTGAAAAGATTGGATTAATAGGTGAATCCGGCTGTGGAAAAACTACTACAATGAAGGCAATAATGGGAATATTACCAAGTAATGCAGTTATACAAGGAGGAGAAATATTGTACAAAGGAGTTGATCTATTAAAAATATCAAAAAAGGAAATGGATAAGATTAGGAAAAAAAATATTTCGATGATTTTTCAGGATCCAGCACTTGCATTAAATCCAGTTTTTAAAATCAGGGAACAGTTTTATGATAAAATAAAGTATTGTTCCGAAAATAAACTTACAAGAACAGAAGTTCATAACCTTTCAATAAAATTTCTCAAGGATGCTGCACTCCCAGAACCTGATAGAATTTTGGATAGTTACCCATTTCAGTTATCGGGGGGAATGAAACAAAGGGTAATTATTGGTATGTCACTTGTATCTGCGAATGAACTTCTTATAGCTGATGAGCCTGGAACTTCATTGGATGTAACAATTGAAGATCAAATCATGCGACTCTTAAAATCAATTGTGGATCAAAAGGGTATATCAATCATATTAATTTCCCATGCACTTGGAACGGTGAGAAAGTTTGTCGATAGGGTTTATGTAATGTATGCAGGAACAATTGTAGAATTTGGACCAACACAAGAAATTTTCTCTAACCCTAAACATCCTTACACAGCATTGCTTCTTTCATCAGTGCCTAGGTTAGGTGGAAAAGAGGTATCCAAGGGAATTCCAGGGGTAGTTCCAAACTATCTTAATCCACCAAAAGGCTGTAGATTTGTAACTAGATGTCCATATAAAATGGATATTTGTGAATATGAGACACCCAAGATGTATGAGGTTGGTAAGGATCATTATGCTGCATGTTTTCATTATAAATAGGAGGGAAAATTAATGGATACAATATTAGAGCTGCGAAACCTTAAAAAATATTTTAAAACTAAGAGAGGTATAGTTAAGGCTGTGGATGATGTAAATTTTGAAATTAAGGAGAATGAAATATTTGGACTTGTTGGGGAATCAGGATCAGGGAAAACCACTGTTGCAAATCTTATTATGGGTATATATCTGCCAACATCTGGTGAAATAAAATATAAAGGTGAAACAATTTTTAAATTGGCACAAAAAAGGCCTAAATGGCTAAAGAAAGAAATTCAAATGGTTTTTCAAAATCCTGCATCTTCTCTTAATCCAAAAAAAACAGTCAGGCAGATCCTCGAGCTCCCTATTAAAATTCATAGACCTGATGTTCCAATACAAAAAACAATTTATGATTTATTGGAAAAAGTAGATCTTCCAACAGATTATGCAGATAGGCATCCAGATGAACTTGGAGGTGGTGAAAAACAACTGATAGCAATAGCAAGGGCACTTGCAACCGAACCATCGTTTATTTTATTGGATGAACCAACATCCGCATTAGACGTATCTGTACAGGGAAAAATAATAAACGTATTGTTAAAAATTAGGGAGGAGTATAAACTCACATATCTTTTCATTACGCACAATTTAAGTCTTATGTCAAACGTTGCAAATAGGGTTGCCATTATGTATTTAGGAAAGATAAAGGAACTTGCAAACGTTGATGAGTTCTTTAAAAATCCAATGCATCCCTATACACAGATGTTATTGTCATCAATACCTGTTGTTTCTGACGAAGAGGAAAAACTCAAACCAAAGAAAATAGTTTCTACTGGAGAAATTCCCGGTGCTTTAAACATTCCACCAGGATGTAGTTTTCATCCAAGGTGCCCCTTCGTAATGGATGTATGTAAAACCAAAGATCCTGATCTAAAGGATTTAGGGAATAATCATTATGTAGCCTGCCATTTATATTAAACCATGGTCTACCATTAAAATATCCTTGAAAACTAGTTGGATACTTTTATTTAAATTAATATAATAAATCTATTAATATTTAAATTTTATATTATTCCATCATCTTTTTATACTTTTCCTTAGGTGATCATTTCTTTTTAATATAGGAATTTTTCATTGATAAATTTGCAAAAATTTAATTATATTACAAACATTCTCTAGATTATGTGGGAAAAAATTTTATCAAAAAAATATGACGAAATTGACATCAAGATTATAAACATACTAAATAAAGATGGAAGAACGAACGACCAGAGGATTGCAGATATGCTGGGAATGTCAAAGACATCTGTAAGAATGAGAAGAATAAAGCTTCAAAATTCTGGTGCTATCAAGATTATAGGTCTTCTTGTTCTTCAGAACCTTGATCTTAATTATGCAGATATACTTATAAAATTCTATCCAACTTCAAATAAAGAAGAAATAGAGAATTTTATTGAAAAATGCAAAAATGATGAATATATATATGAAATAACGAGGTATGTAGGATCCTACGACCTATTGTTAAGGTTTTTTGATGAAGATTTTTATAGCCTAAAAAATCATTTCTATGAAATTGTAAAAAATGAAAAAATAATACAGGAAAGTCTAATGATACCAATAATGTTAAGTGATAAGGCCTGGGGCAATATCATAGAATTCAAAAGGAACAAATGATCAAAGTATTAACATATTCTTCTCCGCCCTTGTAATCTCAATACCAATCTCATTCAAAAGTATATCATCCTCAATCCTTATTCCAAATTTACCCTTTATATATATTCCCGGCTCTACTGTAAAAATCATACCATTCCTTAGAATCATACTGTTTGTTGAATTTATAAAAGGTTCTTCGTGCACATCCAAACCTATTCCATGGCCTGTTCTGTGAATAAAATATTCACCATAGCCGTTAATTGAAATAACATCCCTTGCTACCTTGTCCACATCCATTGCCCTTACTCCTTTTTTTACAGATTTTATTGCGCTTTCCTGTGCCTTTTTTACAATTGAATAGACCTTTTTTTCCTCCTCTGAGATTTCCCCTATGAATATCGTTCTTGTTATGTCAGAGCAATATCCCTTGAACTTTGCACCATAATCGAGGATCACCACATCTCCTTCAACTATTTTTTTATTTTCAGGCTTGTGGTGAGGATCGCTCCCATTGCTACCGGATGCAACAATTGTGTCGAAGGCCTTATTCTCTCCGCCAAATTCATGTATATAGGTATCAATAATATTTGAAACCTGAATTTCAGTGTTCCCCCTTAATTCCTCCGAGATAATTTTATTAAAAACATTATCTGCTATAGATGCTGATTTTTTAATGTATTCTATCTCCCCATCATCCTTTATCATCCTCAGCTCCCTCATTACCGGCGATAATGGAAGAAAATCATTACCCCTGTATATTTCAAAAATTTTCAATAATGTACCTGCAGGCATTGAATCATCTATAAGGATCCTTTTATTCTCAATTTTTACTAGTTTTTTCAAAATTTCATAAGGATCATCATCATCTTTCCAAAGATATACGTCAATATCAACTTTATCCAATTCACCCTCATATAGCCTTGGGGCAAGTATAAATGGTGATGATTCTGCAGGCACTACTAGAAGGAAAAGCCTTTCCAATGTTCCTATTATATCAATATTTGTTAGGTAGTAAAAATTGGTGCCAGGTATGACTAAGGCAATATCGCCCTTGCCCTTCAAATTTTCCACTAGCCTCTCCAATCTCTTCATTTCTTATCACTTTTGAGCAGTTTATCTCTAATTATTTTAGTCTTTTCAATATTTATTGAGTTATTTTCTATTACAACTCCATATATCTCCAATGCCTCTTCCCTTGTTATAAGGTCATTTTTATAGTCGTAAAAAACAAGTTCTGGATCCCTTTCAAGTGGATTCCCAAATCCACCGCCGCCTGATGTGAGTATACTTATTAGATCTCCCTTTCTAAAAACCTCTGCCGAGATTCTCCTTATTTCCCTTGGCTGACTTCCTGCCTTATATATTATCACCCTGTTTCCTGGCCCATTCATACCACCCTTCAACCCCCATGGTGGATAATCGTGCCTTCCTACCTGAATTGTGACGAGCGCTTCACTATTAACTATTCTATACTCCCTTATTACCCCAAATCCTCCTCTAAATTTTCCATGACCTACACCCGTTTCCGTATTTAGCATGTATCTTTCTACAACGATTGGGAAATTCTTTTCATAAACCTCTGATGATGCAATGTAAGTTTCACCATCCCCACATGCTACCAGACCACTTGTGCCATCAGAATTGGATGTTGCTCCCCATCCTCCTGGCTGTGGCTCCACTATAGCAAAGGATTCGCCTGTTCTATCATTTATACCTCCTACAATAGTGGCTACAATTGATAGGAAATGTCCTGCTGGAAGCCTATCTGAAAGCTCAGGGGCCAATGCCGTCCAAACGAGCTCTGTGGCAAAGGCAATTGCCTCCCAGTCTGTTGATGTTGGTGCTGGCTTTACAGGGTAGAATACCGATCCCTTCTCCGCCTTTACCTTAAGGGGCTTGAAAAATCCACCGTTTGGATATGCGTGTGGGTCTGTAATAGCCATGTAAGTTTCCCTCACACCGGAAACAGTTGCGGGGAAAGGTGAATTTATTGGGCTAATAACCTGCCTATCGCTGCCAGTGAAATCAACAATGAATTCATCATCAGTAATCTTAATTTTTGCTCTTACATAAACAGGTTTTTCAGTGTTTGCAATTGCAGAATCAATAAAATCCTCTGCCTCAAATTCACCCTTTGGCAATGATCTAAGCTTGAGCCTTGAATACCTCTCTCCATCATCGAGAAGCTTTTTCATAGCAGTTTTTACGTTCTCTGTGCCATACTTTTCAACCAGCTTATGTACCCTTTTTGAAGCAACCTTCATGGACGCAGCCTGTGCCTCCATATCCCCTAGTGTATAATCTGGAAGCCTTGAATTCTCTAATATTATCTCTATAACATCCCTATTTCTTTTTCCCTCGGAGTATAGTTTTACACAGGGTAAAAGGAGGCCCTCCTGGTATATCTCCGTTGAATTGGGGTTCCAGCTACCAAATGCCATACCACCTATTTCACTCCAGTGACCCTTATTAAGCACAATACCTATTAGTTCATCCTTCTCAAACATGGGCAGGGCTAAAGTAACATCATTCAAATGCGTTCCTGATCCATAAGGAACATTGCTAACTATGATGTCTCCAGGTTTTAGATCATTTTTCCATTTTTCCAGTACTTCTCTAGCTGCAAAATCTAGAACACCAGAGAATGCCGGAACACCAGGTGCCTGGGCAACAAGATTTCCATCCGAATCTGTCATACCAACAGCAAAATCAAGAACCTCGTATATTACAGGGCTCTTTGCCGTTCTTGCAAAGGCCTGGAACATCTCTTCATTGGCAACAACAAGTCCATTTTTTATTATTTCAAGTGTAAATAGATCTGTCATAAACATCACCTTCCTCTTTGTATTATTATATTTCCATACCTATCCCTGATGAATTTCTGCGATTCCAAAACTATCACAGTTGATGTTGGATCTTCCAAAATTGCACCACCCTTTATTTGTTCATCTATTGGTAGAATGTTTCTGTCATAGACAGGAAGACTAAATTCCTCACCATTAAGGAATACTCTTCTCTCCTCTTTAAGTGAATCCTCAAGTTTATGATTTTTATTTTCAATCTCCCTTATCTTTGGTTTTTTCATTTTTGCTATGCCAACTACATGAAAATTCACTATTTCTATAGGACTATGAACAAGCCTGAAGCTATACTCCCTTTCATGGTATTCATGGAATCTCTCAATTATTTCAAGTAGATCCATTTCATTCAATTCATTGTTTTTTAATGGTATTTTTACTGTATGCTCCTGACCCTTATACCTCATGTCACCAAAATGTAGAATTGATATATCTTGTATATTCTCCTCATCCCTGAAAACATTTATCATATTATGATCAAGCCTTTTGAAGTTATCATTTATTTTCGATATAAAATCACTTGAAAAATTCATTACATCTGTTGCAATCATATCGTGCCTTATATCTGTCAAAAGCATACCCCATGCTGAGAATACCCCTGGTGGTATAGATGGTATAATAATCTTTTTAATCTCAAGTTCCTGTGCAATGAATGGTGCAAACATTGGTCCCGAGCCACCATGTGCAATTAGTGCAAAATCCCTTGGATCATACCCCTTCTGAACAGATATTATCCTTATTGCATTTGCGGCATTTTCATTCGCAATTTTTATAATACCATCTGCTGCCTCTTCCACCGAGATATTGTAAAAATCTGCAATTCTTTTCTTTATTGCATCAAAGGCAAGGTTGCGGTATATTTTCATCTCTCCACCAAGAAGATAGTTGGGATTTATTAGACCATTCACAACGTATGCATCTGTGACTGTGGGCAAATCTCCACCCTTTTTATAGCAAGCAGGGCCGGGCTCGGCTCCAGCTGCCTTCGGACCTACCCTCAGGTTTCCTATTTCATCAATCCATGCAATACTTGTCCCGCCATTTCCCACCTCCTCTATCTCTATGACAGGTACCTTAATGGGATAGCCTGGATTGAACTTATCCCTTCCAACAAAATATTCACTGTTTATCTTTGGATTCAGGTTTTCAACAAGCGCTGCCTTTGTGGTGGTACTACCTCCATCGAGGACTATTATGTTCTTTTCATTAAGAATTTCACCAATGAAAATACCACCTATCACACCTGCCACAGGACCTGATTCCACTGAGAATATAGGATAATCCTTTACAAAATTAAAAAGTGATATACCACCGTTTGAGAGAACTGAATAATATAGATTCTTAAAGCCCATGCCATTTATTTCACTCTCGAGCATTGTTAGATAACCCTTAACCTTTGGCTTTACAAAGGCGTTAAGGACTGCAGTGTTTGTCCTCTCATATTCACCCCATTCACGCGTTATCTCATGCGACATTGTTATTGGAATTCCTTCCCTTTTCCTTTTCTTTAGCTCCTCTTCTATTATATCTTTTACCTTTATCTCATGCGATGGATTTATATATGAATTCAAAAAGCTTATGCATATTGATTCCACACCCTCCTTTAGCATTTTATCAACTATTTCCACTATTTCATCCCTTGAAACTCCGCTTAACTCCCTTCCATCACTACCTATTCTTTCATTAACTTCATAAGTAAGATACCTTGGGACGAATGGTTCAGGCTTTTTATATGTAAAATTATATATATCCCTCCTGTTTGCCCTCTGAAGAATAAGTACATCCCTGTGCCCTTTTGTTGTCAATAGCCCTACCTTTGCCCCATCCCTTGTGATTATAGAGTTTATTACCACCGTCTGACCGTGGAGTATCATCTCTATATTTTTCATATCAATTTTGCTTTTTTTGATTGTTCTTACTACACCTAGGGAAGGGTTTGCGGGCGTTGTCTCATCCTTTATCCAAATAAATTCACCTGTATCTTCATTAAATGCAACAAGGTCTGTAAACGCGCCTCCAATATCCACTCCTATCCTCATTATTCTCACCCCAATTTCATCTCCATTTTAATCCAAAATATCTTTCAAGATCCCATTCCTTTATCTCATCATATGGCGGTGACTCATACTTTCCTATTTTACTATGCCTTAAACCGGTAATTTTTTTAAGGTTCACAAGGAACTCCGCATACTTCAAAGGTGCTACTGTGGCATCAATTACAGGTACACCAAGACTTTCTTGCATCTTTTTATAAAAACCGAATTCGGCAGTACATCCTAAAATAAGTACCTCAGCTCCATCATTTTCTATTGCATCCCTACCAGCTTTTATTAATCTTTTTTCAGTCTCTACCTTCTTTTCCTGAAAATCCAATACCCCCATATCAATTGACTTAAAGGATGCCAATCTTTCCTTTAGTCCATATTTAATCACATTTTCCTCCATCTGAGGTATCCATTTTTTTCTACCAACGATTATAGAAAACCTATGACCAAGGGAAATCGCAATCGCCATTGAAGACTCTGCAGGCGCTGTAATAACAATATCACTTATCTCCCTTGCCTCAGTTAGGAATGGATCATAAAAACAACCAATGATTGCTGCATCATACCCATTTTTTTCAGCCATTTTAATACTCCTGAGTATTTCAAGACCCACAAGAGCCTCATAAAAATGGTACTCTAGATGTCTAGGTCCTTCCTTGAATGATGTAACATCCAATATTGTGTCATCATCTTTTATATTCTTCAGATTTTCCTTCATTGGAGAATCAAAAATATCCGAGCCAACTGGGTTTATCCAGAGTATTTTTTTGGACATAAAATCACCTTCAGAATACTAAATAATAGTCATGAGTTTTCAATATAAAAATATTACGAAACAATAGAAATTAAAGAAATTTTTAAAGATTATATTTTATTTTTTTAAAATAGTTGAAAAAAATTAAAAATAAAAAAGCAAGTTGTAATATTGAAAATGGTAGAATTTGAAGAATATATATGATTGAGATAGTTTTTTATATTCTGAATCTATGAAAAAATTATGAACAATTATAGGTTAGAAAATAAAAAGGCTATAGTTACAGGGTCATCAAGAGGTATTGGTGCTGCAATAGCAAAAAAACTTGCTAGCGAAGGGTGTGAGGTAGCAGTTTTGTACAATAATTCAAGGTCCGAGGCAGAAAAAGTGGTAAATAATATTATTGAGAATGGTGGAAAGGCTAAGGTATACAAATGTGATGTTTCGGACGTTCATTCAGTAAATTTTGTTGTAAAAGAGATAGTAGCTGATATGGGAGGGATAGATATTTTAGTTAACAATGCGGGAAGGATGATAAATGGTAACATATTGTCACAGCCTATAGAGGATCTAAAGGAGATGATGGAAATAAATGTATATTCAATAATCTATTTTACAAAAGCGCTAATTAAATATTTTAGGGAAAATGCATCAATAGTAAACATTGCTAGTAACTCAGGAATAGGAACAGCTTTGGAAGACTATACATATTATTCAATTACAAAGGCTGCTGTCATTGCACTTACCAAAAGACTGGCCTATGATCTTAGAAAATACAACATAAGAGTGAATGCAATAGCGCCTGGAACAATTGATACCGATCTAATAAGGTCAAACAAAACGGAGGAGGAGATAAGGCATATTTTTGAATCCAGGTCATCCAAAACAATTTTAGGAAGAGTTGGTAATGTGGATGAAATAGCTTCAATAGTAGTATTTCTAGTTTCCGCTGATGCATCATTCATAACTGGGCAGGTTATTGTTGCAGATGGTGGAAGATTTGATTATTTATCTCATTCTATCTAATCCATTAGGGTATATTTTTTTAAATATCTTTATCCATTGAACATCCTTTTTTTGATAATCCTTTATTTCCCTTCTACCTTTTATTAAATTTATTAGTGCTTCTCATAAGTCTACAACATCTATAAATTAAAGTATTTTCAAGTACCGAGTTTTTGTATGAATTTTTTTATGTGAGATCCCAAAATAATTTTCTATATATATAGATATCAAATACTTTTTTTGACAAAAAATCGACTGTCGATTTTTGTTCATTTTTTATCAACGATAACCATGATGCTCGATAAAAAGTTGAACGTAGGCTGTCGATTTTTTTCATAAAAAAACCTACCCCATGGGGTAGCCTATATTGAGTGTCGATTTTTTAAAAAAGTCGACACTTTTTCGACAGAAATTCGACAATAAAGCCAAATATATAATTTGTCAAAGGCTGTTGAATAAATACTTTTAATGAAAAGTCGACAAAAAATCGACATTTTTTCGATAAAAAGTCGACAATAAGAAAGTTTATATAATAGTATTTTTTTATTAATACAACAGATTGAAGAAATGTATAAAAAAGGAGTAAATATAACAAAAATAGCAAAGGCATTAAATATTTCAAGAGATACTGTTTACAAATATCTCCAAGAGCATTATCCTGAACAATATAAAGAAAAAGAGAAGATAGAGGAAAAACAATAAACACAGCAACCACAAACTCAGGCCCAACCGCAACCACAACAGCCAGCACAACCTCAACCACAATTAACAGTAATGACGGCAAAAAAGCCTGATGCACCAACAGTGGTATTTGTGGAAAAGCAGGAGAGCGAGAGATTAGCAAAGATCATGGCAAAACTAAATCTATCGCAGGCATTATCAGAAGATGAAGTAAAGTTTTTAGTCAAAGTTATAGAACAGCACTATACCAAACTTGACAAAGTATTGGAGGAGGAGATTAAGCAGGGGGCAGAGACTGAATCAAAAAAGGTTTTCCTTGCAAGGTTGAATAATATAATAGAAGACGCCCTTTAAATTTATTAAAAAGTCTTATTGAGGAACATTATTTTCTGTCATATTAATCCCTCGATCTTTTTAAATAATCTATCAACGATAAAAGAGAATGGAATACCGAATGGAACATCATGGTCTGCAACATTGACAGGAACAACATTCAACGGTCAATACATAAATGTTACATTGATCTCTAACACAAACACAATAACGTTCAATGAGCCAAACGGATCATATTCATACAAAATTCATCTTCCATCAGGCTATCAAGGTAGCAATGCGAAAGGGTCAATAAATGTATCTGGAAATTCAGAAACATTAACATTTAGTGCACAAAAGACAATGAATTATCTCTCTTTGGAAATAATTGCAGCAGTTATAATAGCAATAATCATAAGCATAATCTTTTTAAGAATGGTAAGGAAAAAATAAATAATTTATTCTAAATATTTTTATATTTTTTCAGGAAATTTACCATGAGAACATGGAGTTTTTTATTAATTATGAATCATAGTATTTTGTTTTTAATGAAAGGGAATTTGATAAAAAAAATTAGAGAGGCATCAGCGTGACAAACAATATTAAGAGGAACAAATACTTAAAGTTACCTGATATTCTCTTAATAAAAATATGTTCCATTAATGTTCAAATGAATAAAAAAATCTCAATTATTTTTTATCATTCACTGAACCTTTTTATTGTTCAAAAGATGATCGAGTATCATGGGATTTTTTCTATTAAAGTTATGTTGCATGTACATGGGAAAAATTTCATTTGAACATTATATGAACAATATGAATTTTATATGAACTCAACTTGAACATGATGTGAACATTATTTAAACAGTTTAATATTTCCTAATCATTAAAATTGGACTGGTAGATTGGTGATAAGAATGGTGAGATTGAAAGTATTACAAAAATTTTTAATGAAATCAAAATAGAAATTTTAACTCTTAATAATGAAAAAAGATCTTCAGGAAATAAAAAAGATTTAATTCAATATTCCCTTTTTCTCATCGAGCCCGCCAACGTATTTTGCATCTTCCTTATATTAATCAAATTTTTTTCAAGTAAGAAATGCTTCTATAAAAATATTAATTGTTGATAAGATACTTAATCTCTATGCTTTTTTTATTTCTGTTTTTTTAAAAATACTAAGAATTGTGATTCTAATGTATTCATAAAAACATTTTGGGAAAAGTATAATTTTCGTTTGAAAAAATAAATTTATATCAATACATTTAAAAATAAATACTATTTGTATATTTAATTTTTCAGAGTTAAGGTTGAATATTTTTTTATTTTTTAATTTTATTTCTGTCAATCTTTATGCCATCGGAGGTAACAAGTAAATAGTTTCCTCCTAAGGAAACAACATCCCCATCAACATCCTTTGCAGTCTCCTTTAGTTCGCTTATTACCCTTCTTAGCGTTAGCTCATCATCCGCAAGTGGTGTATAATCAAGAACAACTATATCCCCGTTGTAAACAAACTCTGTAAAGTTCCTCAAATCCTCATATCTGTAAATATCACCAAACCTTACATTTTTCTTATTATCCTTCAATTCATCAGTTTTTTCGTAAATGGACAGATCAATGTAATTCATTGCCTTTTCAGATGCACCTCTCCTTAAAAAATCAACCATTTGGTTCATCCCCTCTATTTAAGCTCCAGTACCACCACATCCCTGACAGACTTCATGCTCTTGAACGGTAGTATCATTCTACCCTGTGCATCACTTTCAAACTTGCTCGCCTCTAGGTCCTTGGCAGGGTTCACAAGGAGATGCTTTATCTCTCCTGTATCAAGATCAATAACGAAGTTGTCTATGGTACCAAGTATAGCACCATCAATGGTCATTACTGTTTTACCTTTCAATTCGCTAATAAACTTCTTCATTTTACCACCTCAGTCATCAATTTGTATGATATCATATAATGTATTGTGAATTAGTATATAAAAATATTCCTTCTTTTTCAATAATAATTTTATGGTAAAATAGTAGTAATATTTAAATATGACAAATAAATTAATATTGTATGACAATAATATGAAAAGAGGTGTAAAAATATGAAAAGCTTAATAAAAAACGCACTCGGATACGATCCCGACAACGTTGCACCAAAACAGGTAGCACAGGCACCGCAGACAACACCGACAAACGAGGCGGCACAGGTTGTCTCGCCAGATGAGGAAGAACTGAGGAAGATTGTTGAACAGCTTAAGGTTAACATAAGGATAGTGGGCTGTGGTGGTGGAGGCTCAAACACAATAACAAGGCTTTCAACCTCTGGCATTGTTGGTGCAACGTTAATTGCCGCAAATACAGATGCACCGCATCTGCTGAGTGTGAAATCTAACAGGAAGATATTGCTCGGGAAAAGGTTAACCAGGGGTCTAGGTGCAGGTGCTGATCCAAGGATTGGTGAAGAGGCTGCAAGGGAGAGCGATGAGGAACTCAGGAATGTTTTGCAGAGGTCGGATATTGTGTTTGTTACTGCAGGGTTGGGCGGTGGCACTGGAACAGGAGCCGCACCTTATGTGGCACAGGTGGCCAAGGAAGTAAACCCTGGGACACTTGTGATTGGTGTAGTAACTTTGCCATTCTCTGCTGAAGGAAAGGTCAGGATGGAACAGGCTCTGTATGGCCTGGATAGATTAAGGAAACTTTGTGATACAACAATAGTTATACCAAATGATAAGCTCCTTCAGCTCGTGCCAAGGCTTCCACTAGACCAGGCATTCAAGGTTGCTGATGAAGTTTTAATGGAGGCGCTGAAGGGTTTAACTGAGATAATAACAAAGCCTGGTCTTGTGAACATTGACTATGCTGATATAAAGACCGTAATGGCAAATGGCGGTGTTGCTATGATAGGAATAGGTGAGTCGGAGAATTCAGCAGACAGGGTCACAGAAGCAGTTAACGAGGCTGTAAATTCACCACTGATTGAAGCAGATATAAGGCAGGCAAAGGGTGCACTTGTAAGGATAGTGGGAGATCCAAACATGAGCGTAATGGAGGCACAGAAGGCAGCGGATATAATACAAAAACAGATAAGCCCCTCTGCAAAGCTAATATGGGGTGCATCAATTGAACCTGAATTTGTGAATAAGGTGAAGGTACTAATAGTGATAACAGGGGTAAAGAGCCCTTACATACTTGATGGAAAGGCATCACTCACAGACATGAAGAAGGCTGCAAAAATATCATCACTGGATTCAACCATAGACACAATCCAGTGATATTTATATTTTATACAAAATCTTTTCTAATTTTTAAAGATTGAAAAATGTTTGAGGATTTTATCCTTTTAACATTTCATTTTATAGAGTCCCGAAATATTTGACCATAAAAATCTTGTGGTCGGATATGGGCAACCTGAAACTTACATCACGCAAGATTACGTATATAATAACTCTAAGAAATTTGAAAGATTGATGAAATGTTAAGAGGATAAAATCCTTAAAACATTTTCTTCATTTATGTTTTGAGATTATATAGAGGTGAGAGAATGAATTATGTGGGTTTAGATATACATACAGAGAATATTGTATATACTGTATTATCTGAGGAAGGAAATGTGAAAATGAAAGGAAAAATATTGAATAACAGTGATGAATTAATAGAATTTCTTAGGAACTTTGAAGATAGAGATTTATTTGTAATGGAATCAACTGGATTTTACGAACCAATATATGATACAATTGAATCTAAGGGATTTAAAGTAAAGCTAGCTAACCCATTAAAGGTTAAATTAATTGCAGAATCAAGAATTAAAAATGATAAGATTGATTCAGAGATCCTTGCCAGGCTATTAAAGAATAACTGGGTCCCAGAATCTTATGTACCTGATAAAAAGATCAGGGAAATAAGAAGGATTGTAAGAACTTGAATAAATTTAAAAAGGGTATCTACAGGTTTTAAAAACAGGATTTATATGGAATTAAAGAGGCTAAAAATTGATTATGATGGAAATTTATTCACATTAGAAGGTAAACATTTTCTTAGATCATTAAATAATTTCAGGATTAACATTTATTTGAATTCACTTGAGGATATTGAAAAAGAGATAAAAATTATAGAAAATGAAATACAAAAATATTCAGATATAGAAGAAGTAAAGTTATTAATGACAATACCAGGGATAGGATTATTTTCAGCATTAATAATATATTCAGAAATAGGAGATATAAACAGGTTCAGCAATTCAAGAAAGCTAGTATCGTATGCAGGATTAAATCCCACAACAAGGCAATCATCAGACATAATTTATCATGGCCATATAACAAGACAAGGTTCACCTTATTTGAGGTGGATATTAACTGAGTGTATTCACATTCATTTAATAAAAGATTCACATTCGAATTTATCAAATTATTACAAAAGGATGGTAAAAAGGATAGGTAAAAAGAAGGCAATAATAGCATCAGTATCAAAATTGCTGAAAATAATATACTGGGTATTAAAAGAAAAAAGGCCATACATTAAGAATTACGCTCAATAGAATAGCCTCGTTTAGTTAACTGGCAGAAAATGCCGTCAGTGTGATTGAGGTACTCTATTGGGGAAAGGTGGAATAATCCATACTGAGGGTAAAAGCCTCGAATAGATGTTTCACCGATTAAGAAAAAATATATAAGGCATTAATCCATTAATGCCATTCGTAATCTCTTAACATAGATGTTAACTAATCTTTTAATTGATAAAATTTAATTTTTTGATAAAAATGGGGGTATTGGTGATTTCAATGATAGTAGATTACACCCCCATACATAATATTGAAAACAGGAATAAAAGGATTTGGTCAAAATATAATGAGACACTCGTAAAAAGGGCTGTGATGCTAATAGACACAGATGTTTTTGAAAAATGGGACAAATATCTTGAGATAGAGAACAGTAGCAAGATAGGCAGACCATACGAATATCCCATAGAATTCTTTGAATTTCTAATGAAGATAAGGGCATTATGGAATGTTCCATTCAGGATTTTAGAGTCATTTGTTAGAATTTTGTCTAAAATAACGGGAAAATTCAGACCATTAACATATGTGGCTATCTTTAAAAGGATAAGGAAGATAGATGTAAAAAAGATGATGGATGAAATAAATAGATCAAATATGAATAAGGAAAAAATGTACATTATAATAGACTCAACAGGTTTTAAGATAACCGATAGAGGAGAATGGATAAACAACAAATACAACAAAAAAAGAAAAGGATGGATCAAAGTACATTTAGCAATAGATGCAAAATCATTCAATATAGTTTCTTTGAGCATTACAGATGAAAAGGTACACGATTCAAAGGAATTCAAGAGATTAATAGATCCTGTTGTAAAAAATACAAAAGTAGTTTATGGTGATAAAGGATATGATTCAAAGGAAATATACAATTATCTATCAAATAATGGAATAGAAGCAGTGATTCCACCAAAGAAAAATGCGACAACAAAAGCAAGAGGAAGTCCATTGAGAGCGAAATTGGTAAGGGAGATAAAGAAAATTGGGGAAGAAGATTGGAAAAGGACTGTAAATTATGGTAAAAGATGGTTAATCGAGATATTCTTTGCTGGGTTAAAAAGAGTAGTAGGAGAAATAATAAGGGCTAAAAAAGATGGATATAAAATTCAGGAAGCAGTCTTCAAAATATATTGTTATTTCTTAATGAGAAATTATACAGAGGTGTAAATAATGGAATTGGTTAACAATCTTTGACGGAATTTATAAACATTATAAAAATTATAAATTTTATAAATTAAAATAGATAAATATAAATACCATTTTACGTTTACTAATTATGAGGAAACCCAACCCCCCATTTCTTTTTTTAATTTTATTTTCCGTTTAGGTTTAATAGGAATATGTTTTACATTCCCATGCCTATCTTTTTTAGTAATCCATATCATTGATATTACTTAATAATGCTTAATATAAATATTCTTAAGGTAATATTACCATAAAAATAAAAAATTTTTTTCTTCCTAATAAGAAAAGGGAAAATTTTTCCCGATTTTTTAATATAAACAATATATATTTAGATCATGTTAATATCGGCTTTTTTTAGACGACAACAACAGAGATTATTTTTATCTCTCATGCTTATAAAATTCACATATTGCATTATTCTCCCTCACTATGAATAAAATCCCTTATGAAAAAAACAATCATGTTTATTTTTTGTTTTTTGCTTATATGCTAATATTGTAAATAACTATCCCCTCCTTGTTTTTATCATTATTGTTATTATTAATAGATCCCCAATCCATGATAATTAATTATATAGTCCTTTTTTCCTCCTCCCCTCCTCCTCATCATCATCACCATTACCAACACACTTAAATTTTTGAATATTTACTCAGAACCATGATAACTAATTATATTGTCCTTTTTAGTAGTAGAAGTAGTATCAGTATTAGTATCAATAAAACTCCAAAAACTATGATGGGACTATGATCTATCATTGTGTAAATAAAAAGGAAAGGTGAATAATATGAAAGAAATAAATATAAAAATTGGATTAAAGAAAGAGGTGTTATAATTGGCAGAAGAAGATAAAATTCAGGACAAAGATCTAGAAGAACTCATAGAAAAGACAGCTTCAAAATACGCAGAGAGGATGAGGAAAGGTGAAAAGATAGGTATAACGACAGTGATTGAAGATGTTCTATCAGCATTGATGGAAAAGGAGAGGGAATATTATCTTGAGAACGTAGAAGACA
>Ga0080006_1156747_pt1 | contig 21238 bp, 21 predicted proteins | sample RS3BMetagenome_FD_69209 | JGI IMG/M metagenome (GOLD analysis project Ga0080006, IMG submission 69209) | Ferric oxide microbial mat and aquatic microbial communities from Rainbow Spring, Yellowstone National Park, USA - RS3B (SPADES... ...
ACCGTGGAAAGCTGGTACCGGCCAGCAGATCACTCATGCCCACACCCTTCCCAACCGCCCCAACCACGCCGAATCAAGCCCGCGACAGCACGACATCACCGATCCACGGATTGAGGCTTAGGGTCCAGAGTGTGGTCGTCGAGCGCCGAGGCGCCGGTGTGTTGAGCGCCGACCGCACGGGTGACGTGGTCGGCGAGTTCGTCGTCCACCTCTGCTGAATCGTCGAAGTAACGTTGGGCGAACACCTGATACGCCGTGCTCAACACGTCAGCACCCAACTCCTCGTGCAGAGCGACCATCAGCCGCCCAATCTTTCGGGAATCCTCCATCCGAGCCTGTTGAGGGGGCGGCAATTCCCGGCCCTCGTTGAGCACCGCCAAACTCATCAGGTGCCAGTCGATGGCGAAGTTCTCCGCCTCAGCAGCGGCGGTGAGCCAACGTGCGGTGTTCCACGAGAAGGGACACACGGGGTCCAGCCATAGCCGCACCGCGCGTGGCGGCTGCATGGGTGTGTCGGTCAAGGTCCACTCCTTCAAGGTCAACGGGGCCGTACCCTCGACGGCTTTCCCGTACCGGACGCGCCAGCAGGTCTGCGACCCGGCGCAGACGCCCGTTTCGCGGGCGGACGGCTATACCACATCTCGTGGCGCGATACCCCCCACCGTATACAACTCGGCGGACCGATGCCACCTCCGGTATACCCTGTAGGGTATATTTCGTCATCTGGCTGGTGCACATAGGCAAAGACCCTCCGTACAGGGTCGAACGGCACTGTGTCGCCTGCCGGACAGCCGGAATAGTTCAAGCGGAGAACCCAGAATCGAGGAACTTCGGTGTCGACTTTGCTCAAACGTGGGTGGGTGCCGCTCGTCGTCGTGCTGGCGGTTGCCCTGGGTGGTACCGCGGTGGACAAGCTCCGCGGCGCCTTCGGTTCGGAACCGATTTTTTCCGCGACCGGCAGCAGCGCCCAACCGCTCGAACCAACCCACGTCAAGCGAGTGACGTACGAGGTTTTCGGCCCCCGCGACACGGCAGGAAGTGTGAGCTACTTGAACATGAACGCCGAACCGGAGCAGGCGGCCTTCACCGGTCTGCCCTGGACCCTCACGATCAGCACGACGGTGCCCGCGGTGATCGCCAATCTCGTAGCGCAGGGCAACAGCGACAAACTCGGGTGCCGCATCACTGTCAACGGCGTGGTCAAGGACGAACAGTCTTCGGTCGAGCACCACGCCCAGACCTCCTGCTTGGTGAAAGCGGCATGAACACTGACAACCAGGACCGGCCCAGGTTCATGCGGTTCGTGCACCGGTTCGCCGTGCCGATCCTCATCGCCTGGCTGCTGTTGACGGTGGCGTTGAATGTGCTTGTGCCGCCGATCGAGTCGGTCGCGCGCAACCACGCGGTGACGATGTCGCCCAAGGATGCCCCCGCGATGATCGCCGCCAAGCAGATCGGCGCCACGTTTCACGAATCGAACTCCGACAGCATCGCGATGATCGTGTTGGAGAGCGACAAGCCGCTCGGCGAGCAGGCGCATCGCTACTACGACGGCCTCGTGCACACGTTGCAGGCCGACACCAAGCACGTCCAGCACGTCCAGAATGTGTGGGGAGACCCGCTGACGGCCGCCGGTGTGCAGAGCCGAGACGGCAAAGCCGCTTACGTCGAGCTCAATCTGGCCGGCGACCAGGGCAGCACCCTGGGAAACGAGTCGGTGAAAGCGGTGCGCGAGATCATCGACAGGTCGACGCCGCCGCACGGGCTCAAGGTCTATGAGACCGGTCCGGCGCCGCTGAACACCGACATGAACGATGCCGCCGACAAGAGCATGCTGACCATGATGGGCGTGACGGGTGTGGTCATCATGATCATGCTGTTCATCGCCTATCGATCCGTCAGCACGGTGCTGCTGGTCCTGGTCATGGTTGGCTTCGAGATGGGCACGGCCAGAGGGCTTGTCGCGCTGCTGGGAAACAACAACTGGCTGGGGTTTTCGACGTTCGTGGTCGCCATGCTGTCCTCGTTGGCGATCGCGGCGGGAACCGATTACGCGATCTTTCTCATCGGCCGCTACCAGGAGGCCCGGCAGGCCGGCGAGGACCGGGAAGCCGCCTACTACTCGATGTTTCGCGGCACCGTTCACATCATCTTGGGCTCGGGGCTGACGATCGCCGGAGCCACGTTCTGCCTGCACCTGGCGCGCCTGTCGTATTTCAAGGCACTTGGCATACCCTCGGCGTTGGGGTTGCTCGTCGTGGTCGCGGGAGCACTGAGCGCGGCGCCGGCCGTGGTCGCCGTCGCCAGCCGCTTCGGCTGGCTGGACCCCCGGCAGATGATCAAGACCCGCGGCTGGCGGCGGATGGGCACTGCCACCGTGCGCTGGCCCGGCGCGGTCTTCGCAACGTCACTAGCCATCGCGATCGTCGGCATCCTGATCATGCCGACCATGAAGGTCAGCTACAACGACCGCTTCTACATACCCGCCGAGGAGCCGTCGAATGTCGGCTATGCCGCCGCGGAACGCCACTTCAGCGCCGCCACCATGAATCCCGACATCTTGATGATCGAAGGCGATCACGACCTGCGCAACAGCGGTGACATGATCATCCTCGACAAGATCGCCAACGAGATCTTCCGGTCGCCGGGCATCGCGATGGTGCAAAGCATCACCCGGCCGCTGGGCGGGCCGATCCAGCACACCTCGATACCGTTCCAGATCAGTGCCCAGTCGATCCCGATCCAGGAAAACCTGCAGTTCATGAGGGACCGGGCGGCCGACATGGTCAAGATGAGCGACGATCTCGGAGCGATGATCACCTCGATGCAGCGGATGCAGGGCTTGCTGAAAACGATGAGCAACGCCACTCATCACATGGTCGGCGACATGCACGACTTGCAGGCCACCCTCGACGAGGCGCGAGATCACCTTGCGGACTTCGACGACTTCGCCCGGCCGTTCCGCAGCTATTTGTACTGGGAACAACACTGTTTCAACATCCCCGTCTGCTGGGCGGCGAAGTCGGTGTTCGAGGCGATCGACGGCGTGGACCAATTCAGCGAGAACATGCGCGCGCTGGTCAAAGACGTCGGCAACATCGACGCGATACTGCCGCAAATGCTCGCCGAGTTCCCGCCGATCATCGCCGTCGCCAAGTCGATGCAGGGATCGCTGCTCACCATCCACAGCAGCTTCTCGGGCCTTCTCACCCAAATTGGGCAGATGACCGACACGGCCAGCGCGATGGGCCAGGCCTTCGACGCCTCCCGCAGCGGCGACTACTTCTACCTGCCACCAGAAGCCTTCCAGAACGCGGACTTTCAGCGAGGTCTCAAACTTTTCCTGTCCCCAGACGGCAAGGCCGCGCGGTTCATCATCACCCACGACGCCGACCCCGCCACCCCGGCAGGGATTTCAGCGGTCCTGCCGGAGCTGGCCGCCGCGCATCACGCGGTCAAAGGAACGGCGCTGACCGACGCCAAGTTCTACCTGGCCGGGACGGCAGCCATCTACCGCGACATCCAATCGGGCTCCCACTACGACTTGCTGATCGTCGGAATCGCCGCGCTGACCTTAATTTTCGCCGTCATGGTCATCATCACCCGCGCGCTGGTCGCATCGCTGGTCATCGTCGGCACCGTACTGCTGTCGCTGGGCGCCGCCTTCGGCCTCACGGTGCTGGTCTGGCAGTACATCTTCGGCCTGGACTTGAACTGGATCGCGCCGGTGTTCGGCTTGATCATCCTGCTAGCCGTCGGCTCGGACTACAACCTACTGCTGGTTTCGCGGTTCCAGGAGGAGATCGGCGCCGGACTCAAGACCGGCATCATCCGTTCGATGGGCAGCACGGGTGGAGTTGTCACCGCGGCGGGCCTGGTGTTCGCCTTCACCATGATGTCGATGGTCGCCAGCAGCCTGACCTCGATCGGCCAGGCAGGCAGCACAATTGGACTGGGCTTGCTATTCGACACCCTGATAGTGCGATCGTTCATGACGCCGTCGATCGCCGCTTTGCTCGGCCGGTGGTTCTGGTGGCCGCAACGAGTTCGACCACGTCCGGCCAGCTACATGCTGCGCCCGTTCGGGACGCGTAGCCTGGTCCGATCGCTGCTCCTTGGTGAGGACGCCGACGCCCGGGCTCGCGAGCCCGCGCACCACACGACACCGCAGTGACGACACCGGGGCCGCAGCCTCTAGCGGCGGCCCGCAAACACCTACTGCTACCCGGTCTCCAGCAGGCCCGCGGCGAATGGCTGCTGCTGGCCACCCAGCAAGCCCACCGCAGGGCGCCGAGTGTGAAACCAGGGCGGCGACACGCCGACGGTCGCCGCCCTCAGTTCACCCTGAAACTCACCGTAGTCCGCAGCGCCACTGTACCCGCAGAAAGTATCACCGACCCACGCCTCTAGCGGCGGCCCGCAATGCTTGACACCCGGGTCGAAGCAGTAGCGGCAGAAACCTACTCGTGGCCGCCGATGATGATTCGCACCATTTTGAGATTGATGCGGACGAACCGCCAGAACTGGATCACGGGGTTGCGGCGCATCCGTAGCGTCGGCGCCGTCGGTAGCGGGGCGTCGGCGATGCGCTCGGCGGTCCTCTGGTCAACCTCGGAGTAATTGTCACCGTGTTGCACGAGAATGCCTTTCACTCAGGTATCAGCCACCAGAGTGGCCGAGCTTTCGCCTTGTAGATGAACATGTAGTGCAACATCAATTTGATCCAATGGCCAGCCAAGCCCAGTTCCCCGGACGTGCCGGCGATGTCACGGCCGGTCTCTGGGTACCGCACCGGGTCGGGAACGACCGGATACATCGTCATCGCCGCGGCCGAACCACGGCGAAGTCCGGTGCCGGCCGATGCGACACACGCGGCCCCCATTGTCGCCATGGAAGCACGATGGGCACCGGCCTCGGGGTGCTTGATCCGGTCCCGGATGGTCTCGGCCACCGTCTTGGCCATGACACCGGTCGGCATACCGGTGCGGGGCGGGCTCGGCGTGATGACGGTGCCGCGAGAACTTTTGCGCGGCCGCGAAATCGGGTGTGGGGGCGCGAAGGCAATGCCGGGAGCGAAGATATTCGGGTAACTCGGCGACTCGTAGGTGTGCGGCCAGTCGTCTGCCGACCATTCGTCATACGGTTTGCCGGAGTAGTCCGCGTCGACCTTGAGAAAACCCGAGGGCGCGAACAATACCGAGGTGATGTCGGTGCCGTCCTTGTCGTAAGCGGCGAGGCTTGCCCCTTTGAACGGCGGCAGCAACATTGCGAAGTCGAAGTCGAGATCGTGTTCCTTGCCGTCCAGTTGCTCGTAGCGAAGCTTGCCGTTCATCACCTCGTGGACGGCAGCCTGGGTAATGGCCCTGACCCCACGCTCCCGGAACAGCGACTCCGTCCACATCCGACTGGACTGTACGAAACCTTTGTCGACGAAGCTCATGCCGTCCACGCCGAAGTCGCCGAGTTCGTATTCGTTGGTGAGGTAGACGATGTCGGCGAGATCGCGCACGCCGGCCTCGCGCAGCTTGTGCTCGACATTGAAGGCGTATTCAAAAGCCGCACCCTCGCAGGTGCAGGTTCCGTGCCCGACACCGATCACCAGGCGTTGTCGCACACCGGTCTTCAACGTGGCGACCACAGCGTCGAGCGCCTTTGCAGCCTCAACGGCGTGATCGGCCGTGCACACCGAGTAGGAGTGGCCGTCGGGCCCAAGCCCCGGAGTGGCGGCGAAATTCAATTGCGGGCCGGTCGCGTTGATGAGGAAGTCGTAGCCCAGGCTGCCGGTCTGGCCACGGTGCTCGTCATCGGTATACGTGAAATCCACCGAAGGCGAGCTATTTTCGCCGGTTCCCTCGGGCCGGACCGCGGTTGCCAGACCCTGATAGAACACGATGCCCTTGCGTCGGTAGATCGGACGCAGCGGAATCAGGACTTTGGACGCATCCATTTGTCCGACGCCGACCCAGATGTTCGATGGAATCCAGTTCCAGTCCGCGGCCGGAGAAATGACGGCGACCTCGTGCTCGCGGGGCAACCAGCGACGCAAATGCAGCGCTGCGGTGTGACCGGCAATGCCGGCGCCGAGGACGACGATTCGTGCCATGAGTTCTCCTAATCGCTAAGACTCAGGCGCCAGCGCAGGACGCCGGACAACCTGGGGTGGCCCGCTACGCCGATGCGGTCTGGTGCAACTGCTCGATCGCGGCATGCAGCTTGGCTGCGGCCTCATCCGCCACCGTCTGCAATGCATGTGCCTGGTCTGCGACCTGAACCATCACCTGTGGATCCATCGCCTCGACGAGCACGCCGCCATCCGGGTCGGCTCGCACCACGACATTGCACGGCAAAAATTGGCCGAGTTGCCGGTCGATATCCAGCGCCCTATGCGCAAGTCCCGGATTGCACGCACCCAGGATCAGGTACTTTTCCATGTCTTTTCCGAGCTTCTTCTTCAAGGTGGCCGCGACATCGATCGTCGTCAAGACGCCGAAACCTTGCTCCGCCAGTGCCTTCGTCGTTCGCTCGACCGCTTCGTCGAATTCGACGTCGAGCTTGGTGGACAGACCAGTGGTCATCGTCACTCCCTATGTCGTCTCCCTCCGCGGAATACCCGGCGGGGTATCTCTATTGTATAGGTCATGACGACAAACAGCCACTACCACGACGTCCTGAACGACCTCAATCCACAGCACCGTGACCTACGGCAGATGATCCCGGACGTGTACCGCGGCTTCAACGAGATGGGCAAAGCTGCGCTGACCTCGGGTGCATTGGAAACCAAGCACAAGGAGCTCATCGCGATGACCATCGGCGTGGTCGCCGGATGCGACGGTTGCATCGCCTCACACGCACGCGGAGCAGCGCGCGCCGGCGCCACCAAACAAGAGGCGGCCGAGGCAATCGGCGTCAGCATCCTCATGCACGGTGGACCCGCCACCATCTACGGCGCACGCGCCTACACCGCATTTTGTGAATTCGTCGATGCCGCTGCCGGCGACGCCGAGTGAGGAAGGAGCTCATCATGGCCGTAAAAAACATCACCGCAACTGATTTCGAGTCCACGATTGTCGACAGCGCAATCGTGCTGGTCGATTTCTGGGCTCCATGGTGCGGCCCGTGTCGGGCATTCGCACCGATATTCGAGCGTGCCGCCCACGATCACCCCGACATCGTGTTCGCCAAGGTGAACACGCAAGTCGAGAGTGATCTGGCGGCGACCGTCAATATCCGTTCGATTCCGACCATCATGGCCTTCCGGGAGGGCATCCTGGTCTACAGCCAGGCCGGCGCGTTGCCCAAAGCAGCGTTGGAAGACTTGATCAGCCAGGTGGAAAATCTCGACATGGCCGCCGTGCGTGCCCAGATCGCCCAGCGAAAGGCCGCCGCCCGCAGCTGACCTACGCGTGCAGCGCGGGCATACCCCCCGGGGTAGGATAGAAGAAAACACACGAAAGGTGTGCAGATGGCCGACGACGTCGACAACATGAATGCGGTGCTCAGCAGACTGCGACGCGCGCAAGGGCAACTCGGCGGTGTTATCGCCATGATCGAGCAAGGCCGTGATTGCAAAGACGTGGTCACCCAGCTTGCTGCGGTATCGCGGGCCCTCGATCGCGCCGGATTCAAGATCATCTCGTCGAGCATGCGGCACTGCATCACCAGCAACGAAGCGGGCACACCGGCACCGCTGACCGAGGACGAACTGGAGAAGCTGTTTCTGTCCCTGGCGTGAGCGCGGCACGGCAGGCTGAGACAATCGCGGCGTGAGCCTGGTCATCTCCGAGCACGAGCGCGCCGCGCTGGCCGAGCTTGCCCGGTTCCCGCTGATGGCGGCGTTGACGGGCCGCAGATCCCGCCGGTTCCCGGTCGGCGGCCAAATACCCGACGGCGCACTGGCGTACACCAGTCGGCGACCCGTCCAGCCGCTGGCGGAAGTCGAACGAGCACTGCTGATTTCGGTGACCGGCGGGGTGACCGGCTGGAATTTCGGGATCACCCACCATCCCGGCTACGCGCCGTCGTTCCCCAACTACTCCGGAAGCGCCACCGGCCGGACCTTCCCATCGGCGGCGGGCTTCCACACCAGCCAACTGTTTTTCACCGATGACTCCGGGACCTACCTACTACCCAGCCGCGACGAGAAGCCGCAGGAATTCGACAGCATCGAAGCGTGGATCAGCCATACCGCGGACTCCTACGTAAGGATCTCGGACACCCGTCTCGAACTGCCCCGCGAAGAGCCGTACATGGAGGGCCACAACACCTGGATCGGCAATCACCCAGGCAGCCTGCTGGCTTTCCCCGCGGCAGACCTGGCTGAGCACCTGATGGAGAACCTGTGGTTCTTCGCCGCCAACGGGTATCCGATCACCGACGACATCAACGGCCGTAAAATACCCGGTCTGCAACAGTTTTCATCGCTCGCCCATGCCGACGATCCGCTGCCGCTTTCTTTCGTCGAGCAGTACACGATCACCGAGGCGAGCGCCGAACTCGCGATCGCCACCAACAACGGGGTGCTCGCGCTACAGGCAATGGGGCTCGGCGGCTGGACTTACGACGGGCTGGACCGGCTGTCCGTGCTGGGCGGCTCCGCTGACCCGCGGGCACCCGGACTGGGCTTCGTCGCCGACACAGACGACCGTTGGCCCTTCCCCAACGTCACCGGGCTGCCCGGTTATTTCGAGACCCTCAGCCCCCCGCATGTGCGATCGGTCGCGGCCGGGGTGGAGCAGCTCGTTGCCCGAAAGTTTGCTCCCGGTGGACCTTTTCACCCTGATACGCGGGGCCCGTGGAAGGATTCCGGCAAAGTGCGCAGTTCGGCCCTGCCGCCGGATGGCATTCAGGAGATGGTGACCGCGGAAGCGTCGTACATCTACGACACCTTCGGCAAACTTCCCGGCACGATGCCCACCGTGCACGTCCTGATGTACCTGCAGGCGCAACATCTCGACATCGACTTCTACGACGAGTTTTTCGGGCCCGGTGCCTATCTGGGCACCCACGCTGAGCACCAAACCCGCTGGCACTGACTGTGAACCGGGCGCGACGGTGGGCTCGCAATCAGCTCACGTTCGACTGTTCAACGTTTCCTTGAGCTTCGCGATCGCAAATCCCCAGCCCTGCTCGACGGTAGGTTTGGGGGGTATCGAAATTTCGTCGGGATTGGTGCGGAAGTCCAGCAGGTATGGGCCATCGTGCGCCAAAGCGGCCGCTACCGCGCCGGATACGTCGTCGGGTCGGACAACCAACTGAGAATCCAGCCCCATCGCCCTCGCCACGGCGGCGATGTCGGGATTGTCGAGTTGCGTTCCGTACTCCGGCAATCCACTTTGCTCTTGCTCGAGTTTGACCATACCGAGTCTGCCATTGTTGAACACCACAAATTTCACCGGCAGCCGATAGGTGACCGCCGTGCGCAGATCGCCGAGCAGCATCATCAGGCCTCCGTCGCCGCAGAAGGCGATCACCTGCCGAGAGCGGTCCAACGCGGCGGCCCCCAGCGCCTGCGGCATGGCGTTGGCCATCGACCCCAGGTTGAAGGATCCGAGCAGCCTACGGCCACCGCGCATCTCGACGAAGCGCGATAGCCACACGGTGGACATGCCGGTATCGGAGGTGAAGATCGCATCGTCGGAGGCTGCGTGATCGACTGCGGCGGCAACCAGTTCCGGTCGAATCAGCTCTTCTGGATTGTCCAGATGCTTACGTATCCGGCCCAGCAGTTTGCGGTCGTGATCGGGCTCGGCGAGCCGTCGCTGCGCTGCTTGCCAGACCTCGAACTCGCGACGATGCCGGTCCAGAAATTTCGTGTCAGAGCGCTTTGTCAGCAGTGGCAGTAGTTGCGCCAGAGTCACTTTCGCATTTCCAACCAGAGAAACGGCAACAGGTGCCCGACGGCCGATGTGTTCGGGTCGGGTGTCGAGTTGTACGACCTTCTTGTCCTGAGGTAGCCAGTCGCGATAGGGAAAATCGGTGCCGACGAGGAAGAGCGTGTCGGCGCCGTGCAGGGCGAGATGGGCGGCTGGGTTGCCGATCAGCCCTGTCTGACCGAGCTGATAGGGGTTATCGCCGTCGAAGCCTTCCTTGGCTTTCAACGTCAGCACCATAGGAGCGGCCAGCGCTTTGGCCACGGCCAGCACTTCGTCCCGCGCGTCGCGCGCTCCGCACCCCACCAGCAAGGCGACTTTGGCTGCCTTGGCGAGGGTGTCAGCCGCGAGTTGGACGTCTGCGTGAGCGGGTACCTGGCCGGCATGGGGAAGCGCGAACGAGGGTGTCGATCCGGAAACATCCTGATCACCGACGTCACCCGGGATGCTCAGCACGGCGACGCCCCGGCGAGCGAGCGCCGTGTTGACGGCCTGCTCGAGTAGATGCGGCAGTTGGCTGGGCGCCGTGACCGTGGCATGAAATTCGCTGACGCTGCTGAATAACGCGTCATTGTCGACTTCCTGAAAAAAGTTGCTCCCCATGTCCGAAGTCGGCACCTGACCACAGATGGCCAGAACGGGGGCATGCGACTTTTTCGCGTCGTACAGGCCGTTGAGCAGGTGTATGGAACCCGGGCCGACGGTTCCCATGCACACCCCCAACGATCCGGTCAGTTGCGCCTGCGCGCCCGCCGCGAACGCCGCCACCTCTTCGTGACGCACACCGACCCATTCGAGCCGTTCTTCGCGCCGGATTGCGTCGGTGATGGGGTTCAGCGCGTCACCAACGACGCCCCACACCTGGCGTACGCCGAGATCTGCGAGGGCCGAAACGATCACTGAGGCGACGGCGGTCATGAGTCCTGTCCGAGAGTCGATGGTCGAGAAGCGCCGACCGGGGTGAACGAATCCGGATCGGCAGCTTCCCAGTCTGAGCGCCAACTGGTGGGCGCATGGTCGAGCAGTTCTGCCGGCGCCAGCCATTCGTAGAGTTCGGCATAGGAACGTTGCTCGGTTGGTGAGACGCGCTTGCGCAACATGTGCGGGTTGAGCCTCGACGGATCGGACACACCCATCGAGCCCATCATCCGCATCGCCTGCGCGACTGTGGCTCGCTGGTAGCGGTAGACGCGTTCGCTTTTGTCGTCGACATCAAGAGCACGCGCGCGGTGCGGATCCTGGGTCGCGACCCCGACCGGGCAGTGGTTGGTATGGCAGCGCTGAGATTGGATGCAGCCGGCAGCCATCATCATCGATCGGGCGGAATTGGTGTAGTCAGCGCCCTGAATGAGGCGCTTGACGATGTCGTTTCCAGTAGCGACCTTGCCGCTGGCGCCGATCCGTATCTTGTCCCGCAGGCCCGTACCCACCAGTGCGTTGTGCATCGTTATCAACCCGTCGGTCAACGGAAGGCCCACGTGGTCTTCGTATTCCAGCGGTGCGGCAGCGGTGCCGCCTTCGGCGCCGTCCACGATGATGAAGTCGGGTGTCACGCCTTCGGCCAACATCGCCTTGCAGATCGCCAGCACGTCGACTCTGGAACCCACGCACAGCTTGAAACCGACTGGTTTACCTTCAGCCAGGTCACGCAAGTGCGCCACGAATCGGATCAACTCGCGCGGGGTGGAGAACGCGGTATGCGCGGCGGGGCTGACGCATTTCTCGCCGGCCGGCACGCCCCGGTAGGCGGCGATTTCCTTGCTGACCTTCGCTGCCGGCAGCACCCCGCCCACCCCGGGCTTCGCCCCTTGACTCAGCTTGATCGAGATGCACTTCACCGCATCATGAGCAGCTTTGTCCGCGAACTGATTTGGGTCAAACGAGCCATCCTTGGCCCGCGCGCCGAAGTATCCCGAACCGATCTCCCAGACCACGTCGGCTCCGCCGAGATGATACGGAGTGAGTCCACCTTCTCCGGTGTCATGGGCAAAGCGCCCCTTGCGCGCGCCATTGTTCATCGCCCGCAGCGCGTTGCCGGACAGCGCACCGAAACTCATCGACGAGATGTTCATCAGGGCAATGTCATACGGCTTCTTGCAGTCCGGCCCACCGATTCTGACCCGAAACGGTTCTTCGGGTGGCTTGACCGGAGCTGTCGAATGGAGCAAGTATTCGTAGCCTTCTTTGTCGACGTCGCGCTCAGTTCCGAACGAGAGTTCGGAGGCGGTGCCCTTGGCGCGCTCGTAGATCAACGATCGGACGTCGCGGTCGAATGGTCGGCCGTCGAAATTGCGCTCGATGAAGTACTGCTGCAACTCCGGGCGCAACGCTTCCAACAAGTACCGCAGGTGCCCCAGGACCGGGTAGTTGCGCAGGACCGAGTGCTTCCGTTGGACCAGGTCGAAAATACCTACGAGTGCGATGGCCGTGACAAAGGCCGCGGGGATCCACCACCCCCACGGCCCCAGCACTGCCGCGTACAGCAGCGCAATCGCCAGAACCGCTGTCAATAGAACAGAGCCGTAACGAGTCAATTGCCTTGCCTTTGCCGGTTGGGTTGATTTGCTATGCCCACTGTCCGACATAGCTAAACCCGGCCGCGGCCGGACATGCACCCGGCAGAACGCGCGTGTATGCCAACGTCTGGCCCGCTATAGCCAGGTGTCCTGCGTGGTCGCCGTCAAGAACGCTTCCAGGTCGTCACGCCATTGCGCCGGCCTGGTCTTGTCCGGCTCGATGCCGGTGTAGTCGCCGCGGTAGAACAGCAACGGACGCGGCTTGATCTTCGGCACCTCGGACAGCGACTCGACCGCGCCGAACACCACGAAATGGTCGCCGCCGTCATGCACCGAGGCCACGTGACAGTCGATATAGGCAAGCGATCCCTCGATAATCGGCGAACCCAGTCCCGAAGGATGCCAGTCGATTCCGGCGAACTTATCCGGTTCCTTGGAGCCGAAGCGGGCCGAAACGTGCTGTTGGCTCTCGGTCAGCACGTTGACGCAGAACTTCCCACTGGCCTCGATGGCCTGCCAGGACCGCGACACTTTGGTCGGGCAGAACAGCACGAGCGGTGGATCCAATGACAACGCCGCAAAGGATTGGCACGCGAAGCCGACCGGCTCGTCGCCGTGGGTGGTGGTGATGATCGTGATGCCGGTGCAGAACTGACCCAGCACGCTGCGAAAAGCGCGGGCGTCGATCTGCTCGGCCATTACTTGAAGCCGACGCTGAAGTCGTGGCCCCACAGACTGATCGCGGTGCTCTCCCGGGCAATCCAGTCGGCGTCCTCGACTTTCCTTCCCTCACAACCGAATTCGACATCGAACCCGCCGGGAGTCTTCATGTAGAACGACAGCATCAGGTCGTTGACATGGCGGCCGAGGGTGGCCGACATCGGCACCTTGCGCCGCAGCGCCCGGTCCAGGCACAATCCGACGTCGTCGGCTTCGCCGACTTCGACCATCAGGTGCACGATGCCACTCGGGGTCTGCCCCGGCATGAAGGCCAGGCTGTGGTGCCGCGGGTTGCAGCCCAAAAACCGCAGCCACGCCGGCGGCCCGTCGGCGGGCCGGCCCACCACCTGCGGCGGCAGTCGCATCGAGTCGCGCAGTGTGAACCCCAGGACGTCACGGTAGAAGTGCAGCGTCTCGACGTCGTCGCGGGTGGTCAGCACGACGTGGCCGAGACCCTGCTCGCCGGTGACGAAGGTGTGCCCGTACGGGCTGACGACGCGACGGTGTTCGAGCGCGGCGCCGTGGAAGACCTCGAGGCCGTTGCCGGAGGGGTCGCAGAACGTGATCATCTCGTCGACCCGGCGGTCGGCCAACTCGGCGGCGGTGGCCTCCTTGTAGGGCGTGCCCTCGACGTCAAGCCGGTTGCGGATCTCTTGCAGGCCTTCGGCATTCGCGCATTCCCAACCGGCCTCCAGGAGCCGGTCGTGCTCGCCCGGCACGATCACCAGGCGGGCCGGGAAGTCGTCCATCCGCAGATAGAGCGCACCCTCTGCGGCGCCCTTGCCCTTGACCATGCCGAGGACTTTCAGACCGTAGTCGCGCCAGGCCGCCATGTCGGTGGCTTCGATGCGCAGGTAAGCCAGTGCACGGATACTCATCTCGCGCCTCCCAGGAAGTCGAGAGTGAGCTTGTTGAATTCGTCGAACTTCTCCACCTGCGCCCAATGTCCGCACTGCCCGAAGACGTGCAGTTGGGCACGCGGAATCGTCTTGAGCGCCACCAGCGCGCCGTCGAGCGGGTTGACCCGGTCCTCGCGACCCCAGATCAACAGCACCGGCTGACGCAGCTGGTACACCTCGCGCCACATCATGCCCAGCTCGAAATCCGCTCCCGAGAACGACATTCCCATCGCGCGGGTCGCTGCCAGCGACTCAGGCGTGGCGGCCAGCTCGAAACGCTGGTCGATCAGTTCGGGAGTGATCAGCTTCTGATCGTAGACCATCACCCGTAGGAACGCCTCGAGGTTCTCCCGGGTCGGCTGGGCAGAGAACTTGCCCAGTCGCTTGACACCCTCGGTGGGGTCGGGCGCGAACAGGTTGACGCTGAGTCCGCCCGGACCCATCAGCACCAGCTTTCCGGCTCTGTCCGGGTAGTCCAGTGCGAACCGGACCGCGGTGCCGCCGCCGAGCGAATTGCCCACCAGCGGAACGCGCCCCAGGCCCAAGCGGTCGAAAAGACCCTTCAACGCCCGGGCCGCGTAGTGGTTGAACTGGCCGTGCTCGGCCCGCTTGTCGGAGTGCCCGTAGCCGGGCTGGTCGACGGCCAGCACGTGAAAGCGCTGCGCCAGCACCGGGATATTACGGGAGAAATTCGTCCAACTCGCCGCACCCGGTCCACCGCCGTGCAGCAGCACGATCGTCTGACCGTTGCCCACACCAGCCTCGTGGTAGTGCAGTTTCAGCGGTCCGTCGACGTCGACATCGACGAAGCGCGAGGTGGACTCGAACGTGAGCTCTTCAGTGCTGGCGGTCACTTAGCGCTGCTCTCCCCCGGGAGCGGGAGGTACCCCCACCTCATCGCTACTCCGATCATTTTCGTCGTCGGCGCGCATCAGACCATGGTGTCGCCGGGCGGCAGCCCGAACTCATGGTTACCGAAGATCAGGTACGCCCGCTCGGGGTCGTTGGCCGCGTGCACCCGGCCGGCATGCGCGTCACGCCAAAACCGTTGCACCGGAGCATCACTGGCCAGCGCCGTGGCGCCGGACGCCTCGAACAGCCGGTCGACCGAGGCGATCGAGCGCCCGGTGGCACGCACCTGGTCGCGGCGGGCCCGGGCCCGCAACTCGAACGGGACCTCCTTGCCCGCCGACAGCAGCGCGTACTCGTCGCCGACATTGCCGATCAGCTGCCGCCAGGCGGCGTCGATGTCGCTGGCCGCCTCGGCGATGCGGACCTTGGCGAATGGGTCGTCCTTGGCCTTCTCGCCGGCGAACGCCGCACGCACCCGCTTGCCCTGGTGCTCTACGTGCGCCTCGTAGGCACCGTAGGCCATGCCGACGATCGGCGCCGAAATTGTGGTGGGATGCATTGTGCCCCAGGGCATCTTGTAGACCGCGGCGGTGTTGTTCTGATAACCGCCGGCGGTGCCGTCGTTCATCTGCTTGTAGGACAGGAACCGGTGCCGCGGCACGAATACGTCCTTGACGACGACGGTGTTGCTGCCGGTTCCCTTCAGGCCGACCACATGCCACACGTCGTCGATACGGTACTCGGTGCGCGGGATCAGGAAGCTGCCGAAGTCGACCGGCCGGCCGTCCTTGATGACGGGCCCGCCGAGGAAAGCCCAGGTGGCGTGGTCGCAGCCCGACGACCAGTTCCACGAACCGCTGACCAGGTAGCCGCCGTCGACGACGGTGCCGGCGCCCATCGGCGCGTAGGACGACGAGACACGCACGTTTGCGTCATCGCCCCAGACCTCGTCCTGGGCCCGCTGGTCGAACAACGCCAAGTGCCAGTTGTGCACACCGATGATCGAGCTGACCCAGCCGGTGGAACCGCACGCGCTGGCGATCCGCCGCACCGCCTCGTAGAACACCGCGGGATCGCACTCCAGCCCGCCCCACTGCTTGGGCTGCAGCAACTTGAAGAAGCCGATCTCTTGAAGTTCGCTCACCGTGGCGTCCGGCAAGCGCCGCAGGTCCTCGGTTTCCTGGGCCCGCTGGCGAAGCTTGGGCAGTAGTTCGTCGATGCCGTCTAGGACCGACTGGGCGTCTCGTTGTTGAATGGACGTCACGGCTTCCTCCATAAGGTGGCTTATGTACACAAAGACTAGAACACGTTCCGATTTGTGTCGAGCAGCGTATTGCTGCGGCTGGTAGCGGCACGCTGCCATGTTTCTGTAACCTGTTCTAGTTATGATCGCAGAAAGGGCGGGGTTGTGACGGGCACAGTTCCCGACGAGCCGCTCGGCAGCCACGTTGTGGAGTTGGAGATCGCCGACGTCGTCACCGAGACCGACGACGCGCGGTCGCTGGTTTTCACGGTTCCCGACGATTCCCCGGTACCGGCCGGGCGACTGCGCTACGCGCCCGGCCAGTTCCTGACGCTGCGCATTCCCAGCGACCGCACCGGTTCGGTGGCCCGCTGTTACTCGCTGTCCAGCTCACCGTTCGCCGACGAGGCGCTGACCGTCACTGTCAAACGGGACAAAGACGGCTACGCATCGAATTGGCTGTGCGACAACGCCCGCGCCGGCATGCGGATCCACGTGCTGGCGCCGTCGGGCACCTTCGTGCCCAAGACCCTCGACGACGATTTCGTGCTGATGGCCGCGGGCAGCGGAATCACGCCGATCGTGTCGATCTGCAAGGCCGCGTTGTCCGAAGGCGGCGGACAGGTGACGCTGATCTACGCCAACCGCGACGAGCGGTCGGTGATCTTCGCCGACGCGCTGCGCGAGTTGGCCGCCAAGTACCCGGACCGGCTGACCGTCATGCACTGGCTGGAATCGCTGCAGGGGCTGCCATCGGCCAACGCGCTGGCGCAGTTGGCCGGGCCGCTCACCGACCGGCAGGCGTTCATCTGTGGGCCGGGACCGTTCATGGCAGCCGCGCGCGAGGCGCTCGAGAGCCTGAAAATGCCTGCGGGACAAGTACATCTCGAGGTGTTCAAGTCACTGGACAGCGACCCGTTCGCCGCGGTCAAGATCGAACACGACGACTCCGAGGAAGGCCCGGCCAGCGCGGTCGTCGAACTGGACGGCCAGACCCACACCGTGTCGTGGCCGCGCAAGGCGAAGCTGCTCGACGTGCTGCTGGACGCCGGCCTGGACGCGCCGTTCTCCTGCCGCGAGGGCCACTGCGGCGCCTGCGCCACCACGCTGCGCGGCGGCAAAGTGAGCATGGAGGTCAACGATGTGCTGGAGCAGCAGGACCTCGACGACGGGCTGATCCTGGCCTGCCAGGCGCACCCGGAGACCGATTCGGTCGAAGTCACCTATGACGAGTAGCCGCGGCGTAAGTTCTGCTCAGGTTTGGCGAGAGGACGCTCCGAGATGATGCGGCTGGTCATGGCGCTGACGGGCGCCGCTCTGATGTTGACATTGGTGCCCCCCGCGATGGCCCCGGCGGCCAGTAACACCGCCACCTCGCTGATACCGCTCAACGACGGCAGTCAGCTGGAAACCCGCGCCACGCTCGACTGCCGCGCCGCGAACGGCAGTTGCGACTTCACCGTAGGCGCCGATCGCAGGACCGGCGACGGGGTCGACGGTTTCCCGCACGACCTCTGGTCGCGGCAAAGCACCGACATCCGCTCGATGGACCGCACGCTCTATCTCGACGTGCACGCCACCTCGCAATACGACCGGGTGTTCAAAGAGGGTGGCAACGACAACGTCACCACGATCTACCTGGGCGAGGGCGGACCGGACAAGTACCAGACCACCGGCCGGATCGATGCGACCGATTGGCACACCGGCCGATCCCGCACCAACGTGCCCGTCATCATGTGCACACACATCCAGGTGGTCTACGGGGGAAACAACATCACCTCGCCGAGCACCTGCGCACAGGCCACGTTCTCTTAACACCTCGAAACAGCGCGCTCGATGACCACGTGCGGCCCAACATCTCAAACCGCATTGTCCGGCCAGCCGGGCACCGCGGGCTCCATCGGCGGCGGTGAGTCGAGCAGGCTCATCAGAATCTTGGCCCGCTCATCGACGTTCTGCGGCATCCGCTCGCCGCACAATTTCAGTCGTTGCAGATAGTCGCGGGCATACGGGCAGGGTGCCGGAAAAGTTGATGCGTAGTGCTGTGACCTTGGCCGTTATCGCCGCGTTACCGGCGTGGCGTATGTGGCGGGTGTGACCAACGGGCTTGGATGCAGGTTGCGAAGCCAACCATCCGAACCCGAGGTCACACCCGCATGCCATCTTCTCCGACGCCACCTGCCGATGCGAACCCGACGCGCCACGAACGACTGTTGGAAGCCCTGCAGAGGGTGCCCGACCCGCGCGACCGGCGCGGGGTGCGCTACCCACTGGTCGGAGTGCTCGCGCTGGCGGTCACAGCTACCGTGGCCGGGTGCCGGTCGTTCGCGGCGATCGGTCAGTGGGCCGCAGAAACCACTACCGACACACTGGCTTCGTTTGGGCTGGCGAGAATGAGCGCGCCGGAGGAGTCGACACTGCGCAAGCTGTTCGCCCGCATCGATGCCGACGCCCTCGATGCGGCGCTGGGGGTGTGGATGTGGACGCGAACTTTCACCGTCGAGCAGCGCCGCGTGATCGCCATCGACGGCAAGACGATCCGCGGTGCGCGCACCCGCGTTGGTGGTAAGGCCCCACACCTGATCGCCGCATTCGACCACGGTGCCGGAGTCGTGCTGGGACAGGTCGCCGTCGAGGTGAAGAGCAATGAAATACCGGCTGCCCGAACACTGTTGAGACACCTCGATCTCGACAATGCGGTGGTGACCCTCGATGCGATGCACACCCAGACCGACACCGCCACCACCATCACCGGCGCAGGTGGGGACTACGTGTTCACGGTGAAGGCGAACATGCCCACCCTGCACCACAAGCTCAAGAAGCTGCCCTGGAAGGACATGCCCGCGCACACGACCCGTACCACTGAGCGCGGCCGGCGCGTCACCCGAACGATCAAGGTCGCCGACGTTCCCGAATGGATCGACTTCCCCGGTGCGGCCCAAGTCGCCCAAATGCGCCGCACCGTCACCGACAACGGAGCCAAAACCGTCGAGGTCGTCTACCTGATCACCTCAGCAAACCACACGGCCGCACCACCCCAGCGGCTCGCCGCCTGGGTACAGGGCCACTGGGGCATAGAAAACCGCCTTCATTGGGTCCGAGACGTCACTTTCGCCGAGGACGCATCGCAGGTACGCACCGGCCAAGCTCCACGGGTGATGGCCACCTGCCGCAACCTGGCCATAGGCATCCTGCGAATCACCGGATGGGACAACATCGCCGCCGGCCTACGCCACCACGCCAGACACCCAGATCACGCCCTCAAATTGGTCCTGACCTCGTGAGACGTGACTTTTCCGGGACCCTGGGCATACGGGTGTGGTGATTCGCCTATTTTCCCCCAGAGGTTATGCGGCCCATAGCCGTCCCATTTATCGCTGGGCAGCAAATGACACCGCAGTTGAGGTGTCGATCTCGGCGACCCAGCCACGGCAGCTCGGGCAGCACCGTCTGACCGGAGCTATTAGCCAGCCCGTTTGTACCTGGTGACACGAACCTGACGGGCACCCCTACTGCGGCGGCCCACAACGCTAGACCTTGCGCCCGTGAGCGCCCGGCAGCGGACCCACCAGTTTGGGACACCGCGACCAAATTAGGGTGGCCTCAGTGACCGGGCGGGTGGCGTGTGGTCGGGCGGGCCGGTCAAGTGGGGCCCCACCGGGGGCGCGGGGCTGGTCAGCGGTGTGGAAGCACAGTGCGCCCCTAGCGCTCCCCTAGCGCAGCACCTCGGAATTTAGCGCTTTGTCGCGGGCCGGCTCGGTCAGCCCGTCGAGGCCAGCTCCACAACCGAGCTGGGCCGCCCGCGGCGCCTCCGCCGAGCGGGTGTGGGACGGCGATGGACCTCGACCACTTTGACCGCCATCGCGGCGCGGCTCGCGGCGGCGCGTTCGGTCGCGGCCCGGCGGCGGCAATCAAGCACGCGACATGCCGGGACATGCCTGCTGTAACGCCACCGTGGCCTGATGCACCTCCACAGCGCCGCGGGAAAAATCGCTGTCGGAACGCGCCGTAGCGGCCGTCGAGTCCGTAGCTGACTCTCGCTGCGCTTTAGCACCCAGTGCAGATCCCTCAGCCCACTTACGCAGCCAGTCCTGGATCGACGAGACGGACACGCGGCCGGCGGCATCGCTGATTTTCTGGCTCATCGCTGACCGAGCGTCCGCCATCGCGGCCAAATCGCTCGAGTTACCCGGACCATTCTCCTGCGCATCGATTGCCGCCACCATCGCATTCCACTGCTGAGCCAGCTGCTCAACGACGGCGCAGTCGTCAGTAGCAGCCGGTCGTCCTTCGTGTCGTGTAGCCCAAAAAACTGCGGCGCCAACCACAATCAGCACCGTTACAGCATTTATCGCCCACAGCAAGCGTCGTCGCGAAGCGGGGCCAAATTTGGACATCGATCCACTTTCCTGGGATTTTACGCGGCGAATCTATATGGTTCTACTGCCATTAGTGTGGGTGACCTCATGGGTGGTATCGAAGCTTGAGGGTGACCGGCCCCGGACGAGCGCACTGATGGTACGCGCGTTCTCGGCGGTGTGGAAGCCGTCGGCCCCGCGGGTGTTAGCGGACTCAACGCGAAGATGACGAAGCGCATTTCTCGCGTGCGATTCTGGTCGCCGCTCGTCGGGCGTCAAGGTCGGTTCTCCTCGCTAGGCTGCGGGGACTCCACCTTGACACCCTCCTCAGGCGGCGACGAATAGGCACGGATCGAGGAATGGACGAGATCACTTTCAGTGTCCAAACCGTGTGAATTGGGAGTGTCGTCCCAACACCGGGCCGCGCCGGCGGCGGCGCGGCCCGGCCCGAGTCAGCGCCCCCCGCAGGGCCGAAGCGGTCAGTGCCCAGGTGGCGAACCCGGCATAGTCGCGCATCCCTGCAGCGGTGGCCAAGACCGCGATCGTCAGAAGCGCACCCAGCGGGTAGCGTCGCCCGCGTGGATCCCGCGGATAGGGCACCGTCGCCAGCATGTCGAGGAACTCGCTTGTTGGCCGCCACGGGCACGGAGATAACTCCTTAGCCTGAATCCGTGGAAGGTCGGGTCGTTGTTGATCGGCGTGTAAACAACGAAAATGCCTTCTGAACTGGGACAATACGAGTAGTGAAGTCGATCTTGTCCAACGTTCGGGAAGGCATTTT
>Ga0080006_1142137_pt1 | contig 21222 bp, 39 predicted proteins | sample RS3BMetagenome_FD_69209 | JGI IMG/M metagenome (GOLD analysis project Ga0080006, IMG submission 69209) | Ferric oxide microbial mat and aquatic microbial communities from Rainbow Spring, Yellowstone National Park, USA - RS3B (SPADES... ...
AACACAACGTTCTGGGTGTATCCGCGAACGGCTCCACTGTCGCGGGGTACTTGGGTTACCAGACAATTGCGAGTGTGTCCGAAACCTATGTGCCCTCAAACATCTACTTCAATGGTTTCCTCAACTACCTTTCAGGTTCAACGTCACCCACCCTGTACTGGACACGTATCAGGGCTTACCCACCCAACGGTGTTCAACCCAGCGTCACCCTTGTTTGACACAAAGTTTTTTACTTCGGTCTCCCTTAACTATGTATGGCTTCGGTTAGTTGGCCTTTAGCTGTAGCGGCGCCGGACGGCACCACGATAGGTTTCAACCCGTCTGGTCTCCTCACCGTGCTTCAGTCACCCAAACTCGTGTTACCCTCAGGTATCAGCGTCGCGCAGGACTCTTCCGGGTACTTGGGCGTGTTCAACGGTAGCGGCACGGAGGTTGAGACCGTTGACGCCGCGGGTCACCATGTCTTTGTGAACACGAGTAGCTCCGCGAACAACTATAACTTTGAGATTATAACCAACGGCACAGGGAATACTCTCACAAGTCCCGCGAACAGTATTACTAACTATCCACAACAAGGCAATACTGGGGCCTTGAATGTTCATGGGTCCAACCTCTGGTTAAACGGTAGTAGTTCTGCTGTGAAAATGCTCACTTCGGCCACGAACACATTTCTAACTGCAGGTAACGTTGGCCTAGGCTCTTTCACCGCTGCTGGACCATACCAAATAATGAATGTTGGAGCCTTCACAGAGCAGAGCGCCTTCTCAGCTGTGAACCTGTCCGCGTCTTACTCAACCACGTCGACCACGCCTCTGAGCACGGGTCTCGGCACCGCTAAAATCGTCGTCTCCACTCAAACAGTGAACCTCCCATTAGTGGTGAATTTCTACGGGTACGGCTACAACAACACGTTGGGGGACGGTGTCACGCTGAGCCTCTACGTGTCCACGGCGGGTGTGCCCGCTCAGGGCTCGGCTCCACCAAGCACGGACACTCTTCTCACAAGTATAACGGTGACCCAGGAGGGTGCGGCGTCCAACCCGAACAGTATGCCCATACCCTACGTGTACACGCCGACGGCTACTGGGTCTTATTACTTCTACGTGGCTGTCAACAGTGTTACGGGTGGAACAGCGACCATAGCCACGCCGTCAACCATCGTGGCTCGCGGCTGGTAGTTCCCTTTTCCGGGTGGCTCATCAAAACCTTTTTCTGTGGGTGAGGGGGTAACAGTAGTGTATGTCCACAACTGTTACGGTCTCAGTTAAGTCGCCTTCAGCCACTATCACGGTTTCAGCTGGCTCATCCACTCTACAGGTCTCCGCTAACGGCCAAGTTATATGGTCGTCCTCAAACCCACCTTCAAGTCCGCCTGAAGTGCCACAGGGCGCAACACTCACCTTCTCGGGTACAGCCACCGACACGAGCGGTAACCCCTTTGGGAACACGGTGTTCTACTTCTTCACGCAGGGCCCCATACCCAGCACGGGTACGCCTCCCACGCCTACTTCGCAGAGTGTGACCACAGATTCAAGCGGGGCTTGGAGTGTCACCGTGCTTACATCGACTCTGCAAACGGGTAGCTACAACTTCTGGCTTGACGCCAACCCATCCGGCGCATAGGTGGGTATAATGGTTAAGACACCCGTCGCCACCATAGATGTCGTCACCCCTACACCTCCTACTCCTAGTGGTCTCAGCCTGAGTCTCAGCGCGTCGAGCGGTGCCTATCCTTCAAGTGTTACCGCCACGGTTACATTGGTGAACCCTTCAACGAAGCAGCCTATTTCGGGTGCCACGGTTAACCTCTACATCACTAATGGTAATAACGAAACTGTTTCTCTTACCACTGACTCGTCGGGTACAGCCACCTATACCTTCACTACCCCAGCTGAGGGCTTATACCTGTTTCTAGCTGAGTATAACAACACGTTCTCGGAGCCAGCCACGTATCTCGCTGGGTTCAGCACCATGACTCCCACTCAGCCACTTTCAGCTTTGTCTGTGCAGTCGGATAGCTACAATAACGAAGGGTTTGCGAACGTGGAGATGACTCTGAAGGACTCCGGCGGCAACGTTGTGTACTCGAGGAGTGGTACCTTCGGCGGACCCGAATCCGGCCAGTACTACGGGTTGGTCAACTTTGCCGGTGGTTTCCCGCCGGGTCAATACTACTTCTCAATCAGCGGTTCAGCAAAATACAAAGGGCAACTTGTTCCCTTCTACCCGTACTCTGATATCCCCATAACCCTGGTGGAGGGTAAGCCCACCACCATCGTGGTGACCAGTCAGTTCAACAGCCCCGCCTCCACGGGCACCGTGTCCTTCGAGTTCAGCCCCAACCTGAATTTTACCCCGCTCAGCGTGTTCAGCGACGCCTCGGTGACGGTGACGTCTATGACCAATGGGGAGACGCAGTCGATTACGCCGTATGTGACGAAGACCACTATACCGCAGGGTGTATATGTTATCCACTTCAACGCAACCAATCCTTACTGGCTCGACGTGTACGATATAAGTAACACGTGTGCGCCTGGCTCAACGTATCCCTGTAACTACATGACTCAGAGCGGTGCTTGGCATTTCATACCTATGAGTAACCCCTTCGCGTGGGGCTCCGCGTCCACTTCAGGCGAATACCTCTACACGACTCACTGGACCAACCCAGCCATACTTGCGAGGGTGAATCTTCCCTCTCCAAGCGATAACCTCTCTGTTACAGAGGTTCAAACAGCGTTGCCTTACAGTCAGGTAACGCTGAGTCCCACGCCGAGCTTGAGCTATAACAGGATTGTTTACGGCGACGACGGCTACCTCTACACGTTGGGTCTCCGTTCTTCAGTTGGCTTTCCAGTCATACTCTACAAATATGACCCTAACGACATATCGACTCCTGTGTGGAGCACAACTGTTAGCTTAACTGGCGAATTCGTGTATGGACTTATCACGTTTGGGGGATACGTCTATGTCTCAGACACTTCTGGTCACATGGCGAAGTATGATGCGTCCACGGGTGAACTCGTAGCTTCCGCGTCAGGCGTCGGCGGCAACTCTGCGTTATCCATCTTCTCTTACAATGAGTTGCACACCGATGGCACACGTCTGTGGAGACACCCTCAATCCTCGTATATTTATGAGGTGGACCCGTCAACGCTTAAAGTGCTGAGTCAGAGCACGCAGAAATACGAGGTTGCCACCTATAACAGTTATACGAATACTTTCTTTGGAGCATGGTTCGGTAACTGTGGGAAGGGGCAGACCTCTGGGTGTTACTCCTCAATTGTGGATATGGTTGACCCGTCCACCTACGCGGTGTTAGCTGAGTGGCAGAACCCCTACCTTCGCTATGGCGGCGGCAGTGTATTTCCCGCCGCGATAGCCGCGGACCAAGACTACGTGTTCGTGGGCCTCTACTTCTATCCATCTGCGTCACCTCTGCCGCCTATGCTTAACACTGGGTTACCTGAATTCTACTCAGACAAGGGTAACGCTGTGCGTAAAACATTTGTCCACGTGCTCAGCGTTACGCCGCTCAGTTCAAGTTCGGGTTCCATCACTCCTTCTCTGACCTATAAGGGCGCCCTCTACATTGGGGTGTCTCCCAGCAACACGGCTGGCTCTAGTGGTGAGAAAATCAGGAGGATAATAGCTTTGGGGGACGGATACGTCTACATTGAAAACGACGACGCGAACGCTGTGATATTCAGGTACCGTGAAAGCGACTGGAGTCTCCAAGGCCTCATACTGCACCCTCAGTGGTACTTGAACATTGTGAACTCTGGCACACTCGCTCAGCCTCGCCCAGACGGATGGGAGGAGATAAGGGACTTCGCCATCAACAAGTATGTACCAAGCTAACACTTCCCCAAACTTTTTCTAGCAGTTCGTAGTAGTGTTGTCCGTGACCAAGTCGAACGTTTTAGAAGAGGTGGTTCAGGGTGTGGCTCCTTCTATCTCCATCACGACTAACACAACTTCTTTGCCTAGTAGCGGTGGCACAGTTGACTTCACGGGTAGCACGAATCTGCCCGCGGGGACAACTCTATATATTTACGTGAATGCTGGCAACGTTGGCTCCTTAACTGTTGGGTCAGGTGGAAGCTTAGCGTTTTCAATCAACATTCCCGGCAACGCCTCAGGGTCCACGGTTACCTACGACGTCTACGTGGTGTATCCTACTACTAAGACGTCGTCGAACACTGTGGCTATAAGCGTTGCGCCAGCAAGTATGAGTATCACGCTTACGGGTCAATCCGCTAAGAGTCTGCCGAGCAGCGGTGGCTCGGTGACCTTCGAGGGTACAGCTACGGGGTATAACCCTGGCCAAGTGTTCTACGTGTTTGTGAACGGGGTGAACACGACGACCACGACGCTTGGGCAACACTATACCTTTAGTTTTACTTTGAGCTTCCCAGCGAACACTTCTACGAGCCAGGTGACGTACGACATAGACGTTTCGGACAACACGGGGAACACGTGATTGTGTATGACTGTTTCAAACACTCTGCAAGTCACCGAGGCGGGTGTAACCACGTCCACGTCTCCTCCAAGCATTGTGGGTACCTCTGGGTGCTACAAGGTTGTGTCAGGGGTGGGTGAAATCGTGCAGTTAGGAGCCTCGTGGAGCGGCGGGTTAGCGCCTTACACTTGGAAGTGGGTTTGGCCCGACGGGTACACTCAGACGGGTAGCCAGAGCAGTGGCTCCTCGGGTACAGCCGCCGCGTCTCGAACCTTCGCACCCGGCGCCACGGTTTACACGTCTGCGAACTTCAGTGTCACCGACAGCCTTGCGAGGAGTGCTTCAGCCACAGCTACGGCGACAGGGGTGTGTGCTTAATGGTTAAGTCAAACATAGCTGAGCTGGATGCTTCAACCAGTTCAGGGGGTACACTCACGGTGGACCTGAGCGTCTCCTGTCCCTCTTCGGCTACTGGTTGCAACGTTAGCCAGATTGGCAACACCTACTACTTGTACCCTGTTCTCAACGGCTACTACCCATGTGGGCTCCGACTGGGGAACCAGAGTGTGCAGTACACGTGGACACTCAACGTCTCCGCTACTCCAACTTCTCTTGCAAACGGGGTCAACGTGTTCGTTGAGTTCGTCTACACCGACACCCTCCCCAACAATCCCAGCTACACGGTGGATTGGGTCTTCACACTCGACTCTAATGGTCAGGCTTCGCAGTCATTTGGGGCGTGTATCACACCTGTGAACGTGTTCCCAGAGTCGGGGGTGGGTGTACGTGTTACCGGCGTTAAGTCGGCGAGTGGACAACCCATCAGTTACACTTCAAGCGCAATAGGTATTGTGCCTGAAGACTAATACTAAAGTTTATTTAAGTACGTAACATAATGTTTGTTGGTGGAAAAGTGCGTAGCAGGTTACACGCCTTGTTGCAAACAGATTACAAGAAGCGTGACTTAGCCGAGTTATGCTATGCTATCCTTACAACTGTTGGAGAGGTCGATAAGTGCAGGTACACCTATCTACTCAACCGTGTTGGGATGGGTTCGCTTAGATTCTGCTTCTACTTGGAGATGCTTGAGAGGTGTGGGTACCTCGAAGTGGACAGGGTGGGTAAGAGGAAGGTGTACGTCACCATCACTGATTCAGGTAGGGGTTTAATTGACGACCTCAGAGAGTACCTAAGAGTTAGACAGTTGTATGCGGCGATGCACAGGGAGCTTGGGGAGAAGTTCAAGGTTCTGTCCGAGGAGGGGACGGTTTATGAGTAGGGGGGTTGGGGGGAGAAGTGCTGGGTTGGACTCGTTGGGGGACAGACCCGTCGGCGCCAAGCTTATGTTCCCTTACGTTAGAAGCGAGGATGGCTCAGTCACCGACACGTTGATTATGAGTTTCAGAACTAGCCGCGTTGTTTACTCGAAGCTGAGTGTGAACAAGCTTGGACACGGCTACCGTGTGTATGTTCTCCTACCCGCGAACTACTTAATGTATGAGGCTTACGGGACGGGTAGGGGTAGGGCCTCAATCAAGATAAGTGTTATCGAAGTGTCCCCCAACCCTCTTACTCCTTTCAGGGTGAAGGATATCTGGGTGATGTATGAAGGTGTGTCCCCCGTAACCCTAATCGAAGACCTGCCTGAAAACATAAGGGTTATCATTGAGGAGAACAGCGGGGAGCTACCACTCTACGCCTACATTGAAACGGAGGTACCCAAGTAATGATACTCGTTGTTGGTGCTGGGTTAGCGGGTTTAACATACGCTCACAAATCGGTTACCAGCGGAGAAAAAGTGGAGGTGTGGGAAAAAGATTGCTCTCTGGGTTTGAAGCCCTGCGGGGAAGCCCTACTCGACGGCGCCTTGGACCACCTACCCCTAACTGAACGTGAAAAGGCTGACGTTACGCTTAGCCGTGTTAGCGGTGTTAGGCTGAGGTTCCCAGACGGGTTATCTGAAAGAGTTGTGAGCTCCAGCGGCGCGGTGATAGTTGATAAGCGTAGGCTCCTGGAGACACTCGCCGAAGTTGTTGAGTCCGAGGGTGCTCGAATCCTGAGAGGTAAACTGTTCACGCGTGGACACGCTGCGAAGCTGGGCGCAGACATTGTTGACGCCTCAGGGTTCGTCAGGGCTACCCATGTGGGGGAAGGAGTGGTGGCACCCGTGCTCAGAGCCTACCACAGGGGGACGGGTATCATTAGCGGCGACGAGCTCTTAGTCGAATTCGACGGCGACGGCCTAGGCTATTTCTGGGTGTTTCCTTACGGCGACAATTACAACGTTGGTTTTGGTGGTTTGTATTCTCCGAGCACCCTGAGGGCTAAGCTTGAACACTTCTTGGCTAAATACGGGTTGGGGAACCCTTGCGATGTTAGAGGCGCGGGGATAGTTGTGAGCGGCCCCGTTAAGCAGCGGCGGGGGTATGTTAATGGCAGACCCGTTATTCGCATCGGAGAAAGTGCAGGAATAGTCAACCCTTTGTTGGGAGAGGGTAACAGGGAGGCTATCTTGGACGCTTTGGGGGACGCTGATATGCGTAGACGTGTCAAAAACGCTTCCGTGGTGTTCAAAATCATTGGGCGCGTTGGGGCACGCTACGCTTTTAGACTCGCCTCCAAACTCAGCGACGACGAGTTAGGAGACGTCTTAGAGGGTAGGCGTGGACTGTGAGGTTTTACTGAGGGCTAACCGCTTCAACGTAGGCTTCCTGAGCACTCTTTGCGAGACTCGCGACTCTGCGCCCCGTCGCCGCCGCTGCTTGTCTCCCGCCTGGAGTCACCACTAAAACAGCTAGGAAGCCGCCGACTAAGAGGCCGCCGAAGAAGCACAGAGGGGAGCAACCCGTGCACCCGCTCTGCGTATTAGTAGTAGAGGAAGACGACATATTTCTAACTAGTGCTCGAAGCAGAAAAAGGTTTCGCTGTGGCAATCGAAGACTTGAGAAGCCGACGGTTACCAGACCACTCCGAGCTGTATTAGGTGTTCCACTATGATTTTTGAAGCCGCCTCCTCCAGCGGTATCCTCTGAGTCTTGGCGTAGGCGCGGACACCTGCGACGACGTAGGGGTCACTCAGCACAATAACATCCTCTTCCTCCTCTTCTTTTTTTCTGATTGTGCTAGTAGTGGTAGCGGTGGTGTGCGTAGTGGTGGGGGTGGTAGCAACGGTTCCACTGATCGCGGAGAGCTTTGACTGGCTACTTGTTTGAGCCTGTGTTTTCTGTGCTAGTGCTGCGAGGGATATTGGTAGCTCTCCCCGCTCCGCTCTCACCAAGTTGACCACTCTTATGACTTCGTCGGCGGTGACGCCTAGGCGAGCCGCGATCGCGTTCACCCCCTCCACGCTTGGGTTCCCAGCGAGCCCCGAGTACACCTCCCTCCACCTCGCCTTATCAATCTTCCTCACCTGAGTTTGGGGCTGAGGCTTAGGCTGAGGCTCCTGGAGAAGCTTCTTCTGCTCCTCGGGTGGGTGCTGCACTATTTCGTAGGCACGCTTAACCGAGAGCTCACCTTTCTCCACGGCTCTCTGAACCTCTGGGGTACCCTTCTCAACAACCTTCAAAGCTTTTGACAAGGTGGGTCGGCTTATACCTACTTTCTCCGCTACTTTTGTAATAGACTCCTTCTCCAAATCAGTCTCAGAGTTAGACGTATTAATAGCGTTCCCTGGGAACGCTTTACTACTACTAATCTCCTCTATCTTTTTGAAAGCTTCCGCGACTATTAATGCAAGCTCGGACTTGACAAGGTGCCGGCGCCTGGCGTTGTATTCAACGGAGAGAGCTATCTCCTTCGCGAGGTCGCCCCCAGTGTTCACTCTTCTTATCGCTGGTGGCTCCGTTTTACCCAGGCTGATCCACGCGAGAAGCCGCTGGTGCCCCTCTATCACCTCACTGTTCTCGTTCACAACGATTGGCTCTAATAAACCGCGTTCCGCTATGGATTTCTTGAGCTCCTCGAGCTCGTCTGGGGGTAGAGGTGGCCACAGCTCGGCGAGCTCCTTCTTCACCTTGAGACCCCAGGGATTCTCGTACCCCGTCACTTCTGTTCTTCCTCCTTTAAGAGTTTTAGCAGGGTTTCCACGTCAAGAAGTTTGATAGCCGTTTCCACCGTTTTCTGAATTGACACCCGTCTCCCAAGGCGTCTCTGCGCCTCCCCGGCTTTTACCACTGCGACTTGCTTCGCTTCCTCCGAAATTATAACGATAAAATTTTTCGGCATGAACACCAAAACCGGGTACACACAAATAAACCCTTTGCTTTGTTCATTAACGTTAAATACTTAGTTGAATATATTTTCTGAGGGGGTTGGGGTCGGGTAAAAATGCCTATCCTGCTTGAGAGAATGGAGGATTTAAAGGAGTACGTGGAGGAGAACCCACAGGCCCACGTTTTCTATAGGAGAAGAGACAAAGCTTTCGAGGTGCTCGCGGGTAAAGTGGCCTGGACCGGTGAGGTGCAAACGGAGAAGGACGCGGATACCCTTGACAGTTTTCTGCGCGCACATGGAGCCACTGAGGTCAAGGGCTGGGTGGACCTCGAACAACTTTTTTCTTCCTAAGCTAACCTCTTCTTTCGTACTCTTGTTTGAGAAGCTCGTAGCGCCACTCCTGGTGCCAAAGCTTCCAGGCGTCTAGGCTCCAATTCGCCACCCTGTAGAGGTCAGGGTGCTCCCAAAGCGAATACATGAAATAGTAGCGGTGCCACAGCCCTTTTTGGAGTGTTTCCCGAACCCAGTCCTCTAGGGGTAACCCAGATTTTTCAGCTGCTTGATAATACTCTTCCCCCGCTTCGCTTTGAAGCACGTCTCTGAGAACCAGGCCAAGCTGGTAAACTTCGTTGATTTCCAGTTTTGCTTTCGTCTTCACTTTCGCGATTACTTCGTTCAAAGCGGTGTTCCCCGCGGCTTTGTCGATGGCTTCAAGCTGCTTAGCGGCCTCCTCCTCGTCTATCTCCTCCAAGGGGGGCGCATCCTCGTCCTCTTCCTGTGTGGGCGGCCTGGATTCCAGGGGTGAACGGTGACCCACCTCCTCTTTTTCCATTTTTTTCTTGACTTTTGCAATGGTGTGATCGCTTGCCCCTGTCTCCTCCTCTATTTCTTCGTATGTCTTCCCTTCTTCAAGAAGAGCGCGTATTCTCTGTTTGAGTTCTTCCTCCTCCTCCCTATCTTTACGGCCTCTCATGGGTAATTATGATACGTGAAGAGTTATAAACACTTCTAAAAATGCGGTGAAAATGCGGGGCGCATTTTCCAAATGCGGTAAAAATGCGGTGAAAATGCATACTGCATTTTCCTTACACACCGCATTTTTCTGCTCTTCATCGAAAGGCAGAAAACCTAAAGAAGACCGAAACAAAAATTCGGCTCTGCCTTGGATCGGGTTCGGATCGGGTCCTGGATTCGGATCGGAGCTTTTTGAAAGCGTATATAGGCTTATGTAGGCTGTTGTCAGTTCCTTTTTGTTTTCGCTTCATGAAAAAGTAAGGCTTATATACCCCATAGTCGATATTGGATATCGACCAAACCATGACCGCAAATGAAGAAACGGAAAAAAGCGCAGTCGGCGGGGCTTCGGCTCAAAGCCAAAGCGCGCCCCAGAGTATAGTTGACGCATACGTTTTCGGAACTATTTTTCCTGGAAACTATTGGCGTACGTTGCGTGAACTGAAAGAGCTATACGAAAAAATGGACCTTGACGATAAAGACATGCTAAAGCTCAAGCTTTTGTCGGTGCTTTTAACTGAGCAATTGTTCGATCAGCTAACTGTCGATAGTGTCAAGGTCTTAAAGTTAATGCGAGAGTACATTGAGTCAAAAAAAGGCGAGTAAAGCATGAGTGAAAACAAACTTAGCGTGCCCCATACCCGCGAGTATTTTCTAGCCGTAAACTACGGCTCATGGGTGAGTTACGTGCTAGAGAAGGGTGCTCACTACAATGTTGACGGCTACTTGTGCTACAAGGGAAAGATCCTTTCTCAGGCGGACACCGAGTATATCGCGGATTGGGAATTAGCGGCTCAGCGCCTCCTGACGGAGGATGAGCTTAGAGGGGCTTGGTTAGCCCTCCTCGATGTCTGCGGCGTGGAGGGTGAATGAAGCATGAAAAACAACGCTCTCATAAGCGCGCCCGAGCTCACCCCAGTTTTTTCTTCCCACTCTGACGGAGGGGGCGACATATACGTCTATTTGGCGCAGACAGAAGTCACAAAGTTCGCAGTTATTTCATTTGACGACACTAGTTCAGAGTACATTTATGCAGTAGAAACACTAACAAGTAGCACTGAGTTTGAAGCTGAGGAACTCGTTGAGCGAGCGATGAAAGAGTGGGGCGAAAATGAGGAAGAAAATCCATTTCGAGAACTTCTTACAGACAAGGAAGCGATGGAGCGCCTTCACGCGCTCCTCGCTCAATTTTTCGAGGAGGGTGAGTGAAAATGAGCGAAAACAACGCTATCATAAGCGCGCCCCGAAACCCACTTGATCGGGTTGAAATATATAACTACCTTCAAGAAGTAAATGGGGAAGTTAACACTCCAGTTTTTCGTCTACTGATAGACCTCAGTTACAACAAATCAGTGGGCAGGCTACAACAAGGTTATTATTTGAAAATGAATGACCAAGTTTACTTCGTCAGCAAGCAGAACATTGAAATACTTACAAACAGCGAAGCGGAAAAAGTGTTTACTTTCCTTCATAAAACTCAAGTGCCTTTTACTATAAGTGTTAGGCATACCGAAACAATTAGCGGTCATCAGCGTGTAGAATTACTCGACATAACCAACGAAACTGAGTTCTACAGTCTAAGGGAATACAAAGTGTTCAAGGGATTATGGAGAACGATTGAGGGTGAACTCTTCGAAAACAAGTATTCACCAGCAATGGCTAGGTTCACAAGTGGTAAGCTTGACTGGTATGTCAAGCTGATGCCTGAGTATCCACTCAAGTTCAAGGAAAACGCCAACATCTCTACCACCTACGTTACCTCCCAGGGTCACCTTGACATATACAAAGTGGTTATTGGTGGCTCCTACGCGTTCCCAAGCAACCTGTATTCTAGACGCAGGAAGCTAACGTTCTTCAACCACACTATTGAGGGGGATATGTATGTTATCCCCCTCGGGGCGGAGCGGAGGGTCATTAATATATCTCAAGAAACACAAATCGCTAGTCCCGACCACGAAACCGTAGTTTTACAACCGGGTGAATACTTGCTTATACACCCGCGTCCACGTGACGCGGTCGATTAACCCTTTTTTTTTCTTTTCTTCATGCCCCCACATGGCGCCGCCTCCTCGCGGCGGGGGTGGGCAACTGTGCCTGCGAAGAGGCACAGGCTGAGAGCGCCAACAGGTGGGAACACCATGTCAGAACAGAAAGAAAAAGAGGGCGCAGGTGCGCCCCTAAAGGAAAGCGCGACCCCAGCGAGTGCGGGGTCTACCGCCACAAGTGTGGCGGGAGCGGCTTCAGTGCAGACGGTGCGGGTGGTGCTCTCTCTCACAACCGAGCAACGCCTCGAAGCCTTGCGTAAGGGCTTCCAAGTCGAGAAAAGTGGCCTAGTGATCGAGGTCCCGATAACCTCGCCGGCGCTCGAGGGCGTCGCCGCGGACGGGGAAGGGTACCTCAAGCGGTCTACAAACTACCATGTGGAGCTCGACTATACTGCGTTCGTTCTCCAAGGGAAAACCGTGGACGACGCCTACGCGGACTATCAAAAGCGATTCGAAAAGTACGAGAAGGAGCAGGAAGAGAAGCAGAGAAAGATGAAGGAGAAAAAAGCAATGATCAAACAAGCAATTCTTGCCCAGTTTCCTAGCGTGCAAGTGGAAGGGGATGATGGGGAGTACGATGTGCTATACGCCTCATACACCTCCGGCGCTACGAGTGATAGGGTGGGTATATACTTAACTCCTACATACGCAAACACAACCGTCGAGCAGGCTATTAGGGAAGTAGAAGAGCTAGTAAAGTCAGTCGAGGAACGCGAAAACAAGCGGAAAATAGAGCAAGCGAAGAAAGAGACGGAGGAGCGCGAGAAGGCGGAGTGGATACAGGCGCACGGTAGCCAGCACCTCAAAGAAGCGTTCGCCCGTGGATACGACTGCCAGCGCCTGTACATTCTTGAGCGTGTGGCAAAGGAGCTTCCGGGTTACGAGGTGTACCAGTTCGACGGACGCGACGCGTGGGAGCTACACAACCGCTCGTGCCCCTCTCAAGAAGCGTTAGAAGAGGTGCAGCGGTTAGAAGCGCAGGGCTTTCATCCCATTGTGAAGTGGGCGAAGCTTGCCCCTGGAGATGAGGACGAGGGGGGTGAGGCCGAAATAGTGTATATCGAGGACTTCCACGGCTACGAAACGTACAAAATCATACACCTCGAGGAGGATGATGACTGCTGACTCCCCTCCCCCCTTCACCCTTTTTTTTGCCCCACGATGGTGCTACCTCCACGTGGTGTGGGGTGGGCAACTGTGCCTGCGAAGAGGCACAGGCTGAGAGCGCCAACGGTGAAAAGAAATGGAGAAAAACCTAACCTTCGGTGCCGACATCGGTGGGGCTTCTAATAGCGCGCCCCAGACCCGTAGAGTTTTTTCGTCAAGAAAATACGGGTTTAGAGTTGTGAAATATAAAAATGGGTTCTACCTGCTTAAAGGAAAGAAGTTCTTCAAAGGGATAAAGACAAGAGACTTTCAGCGAATATTTGCAGATGTAAAAGTTATTTTCAGCTCGAAGGTAGCTTACAGAATGAAAGAAGCTTTTGGTGAGTAAACATGAGCGAGAGAACTTTCAATGAAACTTTCGCTAAAATATTTCAAATACTAGCAAACGACAAATTAACAGCGTCTGAGAATGTCGCAATTCTAACGAAACTGATAAACACCATTTTAGAAAGGAGTGGAATCAGCGAACAAGCACTATTACGAGCGCGAATAAAAATTGCTGTCGCGATTTTAAGAGGTGAGTAAGCATGAGTGAAACTATTAAGAGACAAGTAATAGAACTCGTGAAGAGGATAAACAGGAATCCGCAAAGAATCGAGAGGGGGTTGCCCCCCCTTGAGTTCGTTGACACGGGATACCGCTTCGTTTTCGAGCGGTATCTCGAAGACTTCGCCTTTCTACAAGAGGGGAAAACACTTCTAGAGATAGCTGTGTTCGACCAAGACTTCGAAGACGGGTACTATTGGATACCCTATTCCGACCACCTACCGCGCGGTTTCACTACGCCAGGTTTGAGGCTCAGGAGTCTGTGATATAAAAATGTCCGCAAATGAAGGAGACCAGGTTAGCGCAACCGGTGGGGCTTCTAAAGGTAGCGCGCCCCAAGTCGACCCCATTTTTTCTTTCAAAACAAAAGGGGGCGATATATACGTCTATGCTGTCAGGACGGAAATAGTCAAAATAGCCATAATGACCTTCGACGACACAAGCACTGAAAACGTATATGGAGCTGTAGCACTAATGAGTTCATGGGAATCTGAGCACCTGGTTTACATTGCTGAAAGCAACTTTCCATTCAGTGACGACAACCCCTTCGTTGAGCTGCACAGGAATGAGGCTGCAATGCAGGCATTGGCGGAGCTATTAGCTAATGTCTTCTATTCAGGTGAGTAGCATGAGTGAAAACAACACTTCCCTTGCTACGCCCCAACTCGACCCCGTTTTTAGCTACGGGGTTGATATCGGAGAGATAAACGTCTACCTAGTGGACATACGAGCGGGTAAGATCATTATCGCTACTTTCCAAGACAGAGTTGGTGAGGAGGCTTACGCCGCTCAGACCTTGACGTCTATAACGTTCGATGGGGTGCAAGACCTCGTTGAAAAGGCGCGTAAAGCGTGGGACCGTAGCATACCTAGCCCGTTCGCCCAGCTTTGGAATGACGAACACGCTTTGCTTCAGTTAGATAAGGTCCTCACCGAATTTTTTAAGAGTGGTGAGTAAAAAATGAAGTGGATAGGGAAGAATGATATGGTGTATCCAGCTTGCAACCGGTGCGGGTCTCTTCTTATTACCTTTTCGGGGCAGGATGAGCATGGGCACTATGTGCTTTTTTGTCAAAGCTGCGGGAAGACCTTTTACAGGAAGACACACCCCAACACGCTCGCACTGCGTGCCTACGAACGAAGGCGACAAAAATGGCTGGGATAAGAATCCACCCGCTTTTGAAGTGCCCGGAGTGCGGTAAAAAGTACTCGGCGACCTACATGGCGAAACACGTGAAGACACACTCGTCGAGCTCTTTCTATGTGGGCTGACTACGGTGGCGATGGAGAAACAATGAGAAAAGATGAGCAACGTGAATGGTCATACCTCTCGAACGCTCTCAAAGAGTTCAACATCCCAAAGGTGAGATTGGCACAAGCCATCGCCGATGGGAAAGTCAGGACTAAACAAGTGAAGAACCCGCACTATTCCAAGATGAAAGCGACGCTTGTTAATAGGGCTGACATCAAAGAAAATCTTGGTTCTCTACAACGCTCACAAGAAGAATGGGCGAAGCAACAAAAACGTTCAGCAGCCGCCCGACAGACCGCAGAAAACAAGAGAGACAGCTTGCTCGATTGGGTAGAACGCCTTCAGGTGAATGCCCGCCAGTATGAAACCAAGGAAGCGCTGATCGCCGCGGCTTGCCGGCATTACAACGAACTCTGGGCTAGGAGAGGGAAATATGACAAGCACGCAAGCCCCAACGCCGACCCAGAATTTTTGAACCGAATCGCAATAAACTTTCTCCGTCACGCTTGCAGCGCTTATGAAGAGCACTTGGACGTCGTCGCTGGAAAGACCGGCGCTCCTGAAGCACGGGCGCTCCTCAGAAAGAAAATCGACGACAAGATATTAGCCCAATACCCGTTCCTGCACTCGGTTCCTACGCATGTGGAAGCACACTCAGAGAGGAAGAAGCATGGTTCACGTAACGTTTCGTAACGTAACGTTTATATCATTCTCTTTCCATGTGAGTGTGACCAAATATGGCCAAATATGGATATACCTCAAAGGAGGGTGAGGAGCAGTGATGGCACCGGATGAGTTCGAGGCTGAGCTGTGGCGACTCGAAGCTTTGCTGGTCGACGATAAAATCTCGTTATACGACTTCATAAAGGGTGTGAGGCTGGTCTACGAGAATGCATTGATCCGAGCAAGGGCTCAAAGGAGAATCATAGTAAAGTATGCGCCGGTTTACCCCCCACCCATACCGCCACTCACACCACCTCAACAGTCAACTAGTGGAGAGCAGGACGTGGCGCGCCGAGGAGACCTGAAAAAGTGCCCCAAATGCGGGGAAACAAGCTACTACGTGACCATACCCTGGGAGGCGTGGGGAATATGCCAGAATCCACAGTGCAGGCACGAGGAGGTGCACCCCCCCGTCACACCGGGTTGGAACAAACTCTACGAATTGAAAGGTGAGTGAGCATGGCAAATTGTCCTTACTGCGGCTCCAGCGCTACAAGGGTGTTCGACGCTGACCCCGAGGAGGGGGAGTGGCTGGACCTGGAGTGCGCGGAGTGCGGCTTCACATACGACGCGGACGCGCTGGAATCGCCTGGAGAAGAAGGGGAAGGTGAAGAATAAAAATGTGTGCGAAGTGTCGCCTGAGCTGCGCATGCACGTGTAGCTTCGCCGACGTGCGCCGCAGAATTGAGGAGGAGTCCCTGGGCGCGGAGACCTATTCTTTCCTTGTTTTCACGTGCTCCAAGTGTAACCACAGCCTAGGCGACCCTGAGTGGGTGGGTGAATAGAAATGGGTGAAGAAATCATTCAGGACGAAGGAGACGAGCGCGAAGGTGAGGGGACCCAGAGGCCCAGTTACGCTTCGATCATCCGGCTCGCCCTCTCGCTGCTGAAATCCGACGAAAAAACAGCGGCGGACAGAGAGGCCAAACTCAGCATCCTCAAGTTCCTCCGCTCCCTCGAAGACGGGCGCTCTGATGAATATATCAGGGGTTACCGTGAGGGGTACACGCAGGGCTACCGCGACGGTGTTGTAGGGGGGCAGAGAGGGGGTGAGTAAGCATGTCTGTCAGAAAGTATCCCCCCGCGAAGTGTAAGATATGTGGGGCGAGGGTGGGCCTCACCTACTTAGCACGCCACTTGAACGGCCACACCCAAGACGAGAAACAAAGGGAGGAGAGGGAGAGAATGCTGGACGAGTTGGGGACGAGTACGGGGACGGGGGGTCACAGTGACTCTTGAAGAGGAGATAGAGCAGAGATGCATCAAGGTGTGGGCTCCCCTAGAACAGTTGCCTCCATCTGTCACTGAGCACTTCGACGTGGAGGTACAGGAGGCGGAGGGGTGCACTATCCCCTGGTGCACCCACCCCGACCACGACCCCAGCGCACCCCTCCTAAAGCTGCGGCCGAAGAGTGGCCGCCGACTCATACCGCTTGCGGCGGACGGCTACGGCTCAACCTTCTACGCACTCCGCCTGCCCGCAAGCCTCGAGGCACTCTACTTCCGCAAAACCACCTCCTTAACCAACCCCCTCCGCTATGACCTCTTCCTGAGAATAGAGGAGAAGCAGCTACCCCCAGAACTCTGACCTCTGAACCGAAAACCTTTTTGTTTTTCAGAGGTTACTCATACATGGCTGACCGCACGCTTAGGAACCCGATTATCCGCAACGCTCTTCTTTCTTGGGCTCTCGCCCGCATGAAGCGTGGCGGGAACTCGGATGAAATCAGGGAGGCCATCGGCGACATGGATCCCAGCCTCACTTACGACGAGGTAATCTCAAAAATAGAAAGAGCGGCGTCCTCGTCTTACGAAACGCTTACGCCTCTTGACTCTTACGCTAGAGTGGCTAGGCAGCTCGACTGGGAGAATAAGGTGAAACCAGTGCAGGAGGAGCAGATTGAGAGGGAAGAGATGCTCGCAAATGCTGAGGTGCTGCGCAGAGCCATACAGCAAGGCGTGATAACGGAGGCGGAGGCGGAGGTCTACTTGAAGCCACCTGAGTCCAAGGAGGAAGTGGAGCGGCAGCGTGAGGAGTTAATGGATCTCCAACTCAGACTGCAGCAGAGGGAGAGGGAGCTTGAGGAGACGCGTAGAAGACTTGAGGAGGAGCGGCGGAGACTTGAGGAGGAACGTAGGCAGGTGGAGACACTCAACAAAATCACTAACTATATTAGGGAGAAGGTGGAAGAGCTCCGCCTATCCCCTGAGGAACACCGCCGACTAAATCAGGAGGTGAACCCCAACCTGAGCTACAATGATAACATCCAGCTCATCGAGGCCTCAATCGCGGAGATTCAAAGAGAGAAGGAGGCACAGGAAGAGGAGCAGAGGCGGATGCAGCAGGCACGCCTCCAACAACAACGACGACAACAAGCACAGCTAACACCACCCACCCCTCAGCCACAGCAACCCTCTCAGCAACCTGCACCGGAGCAGGTGAGGGGGGAGCTGAGCCGGATGGGTTCCCGCAGGCTCCGTGACTTGGGCACATCGTTGCTCGCCAAGGACTTGGAGCAGGGCCTCTCACCCCTGGAAAAAGAGATGCTCAACGCGGTTCTCAGAATACTCGAGGAGAGAGGGGAGAACGTGGGGAGAATGGTCCATGAGCGACTCATACAGGGCTTCAGGTGGAGTGTGCGCATCTACTATGGTGCTGAGCCAACCTACAGCAACTTCGAGACACGGGAGGAAGCTGAGAAGCTCGCGGAGAGGCTGAGGAAGACAGGTGTAAGAGCAGAGGTCGTGCCTTTCAGACGGGAATATTCGCAGTCAGGGTGAGCTCCACCCCTACAAAAAGTTTTTATGCTACGATACGTGTAAGAGAGTATGTCCGCTAGAGTTGCGACCCGGTCATTCGGGTTAGGCCTGATCAACGCTATTGCATACGAGGCCGTGGATACAGCTGCGCAGTACGCGAATACGGCTAACCCTGTGTTCACGTTTATGAGCAACGGTCAACTTATCCTTATAACTGCGGGTATACTCATCAGCTTCCTCGGCTGGTTCGGCCTCTCACGTGGTAGCCTTACACTCTCAGCGCTCGGCTTCGAGCTTGGGCCTCTGCTCCTAGTGGTGGGTGCAACCGACATCGTTAAGAACGCCATGACGAATCTACCCTCCCAGGTGAGGCAAATAGCCTACACCGCGCCACCAGCCCAACCACAGGTGAGAAGGTATCAACCTGTGCCAATGGCTAACCCGGCGACGACACCGGTGGGCGCACCTTCACCCAACCAGCTAGCCGCGAAAAGCTACTTCTAGGCTACTCCACGTCTCAGTGGGGTCCACCTGTGAACTACCCCGTCCTTATGGGCGGGGTCTCTGGTGTTGAAAAATGAGTGTTGAGCTGGTTATAGCGGAGGTCTCAAGCATTTTCCGGATACCTCCGCCGCGCTACGATTATAACCTAGCTGAGTGCGGTTCACCCAGAAGCGTGGTGGCGTGCTTCGACCCTCTCACCTACACGATTCATCTGCCGTCGCCAGCGGTGGACCCCGGCGTAGTCGCCCACGAGGTGGGCCACGCCGCGCACAGCTACTATGGGATAGAAGCGGGCAGCGAGGAATACGAGACCTTTGCGCAATTCACGGAGCAGTTGTACAAGGCTTGGAAAACGCAGGGCTACGGCGTGGGGAGCCTGATAAGTGAACCCGCCGCGCTTGAACCCAGACTCCTAACGTGTCCCACCTGTGGCTCCGACTCTCTACCCAACATTTATCCTTACACACAATGTTATACGTGCAAGCAGTGGTTCAAACTCGAAAACTAGCTCCAAAGTTACTCCTTCTTTTTCAAGAACTCGTCGAGGCGCTTGGAGCGCTCCGCCTCAATCCAGTAGTCGAGGAGAGAGTAGAACACGTCCTTTGATTGTTCGCTTTTCTCCTCCTTCTCCACCTCGGCGAGCTGCTTCGCCGTGGGTAACCCAGAAGCGTAAGGCTTCAACCCTTCTCTCTTCGCCCTACGCGTCTCCTCTTCGTTGAGCTCCTTCTCCATCCACTTATCCAAACTCATCTTTCTGCGCTACTCAGGAGGGTGGATTCGTGTTGGAGGCCACCAAGTAGTAGTACCCCGCCTCGGTTGGCGTGAACTCCCAGCTAGCCTGCCCATTCGAGTTGGTTGTCGCGGAGGATACAAGTGTGAAGCTCGTGGAGGGTATGCTGGACGCGGTCACGGGGCTAGCCGAATAGTAGTAGAACAGGTAGAGGGTGGCCCCACTCACAGGTTTACCGCTCACAGTGTAGGTCGCGGTGACAGTGATGGGTGTACCCACGGTGTCCGAGGTGGGCGCTGAAAGAGTCATCTGACCCGTCCCCGCCGCGGCTTTCTGGGTGAGCGCTACGACTCCGACTAAGGCGGCTAAGCCCACGGCTGCGCCGCCGATCAACAATTTTTCCTCGGTGGAAACCATACACACTAAACACGGAACCCGAAAATATAGTTTTGCCTCCCAAAGCTGTGAGCTTCAGCTAGGAGTCATCTGACCCCTAGGGTAAACGGTGCTCCTCTTCCCCTTCTCCACCCTCCTGATCTGTTTGAGGACTTCGTCCATCACCGTGTCCACGGCCTCCCAAAGCGTGATCCGGGTGTGGTTGCTCCGCTCAAGGTAGCCTCTGACCTCCACGATCTTTCTCCAGGTCTCCTCTGGTACTTTGAGGCTCCTGTAACTCTTCGCCATAGTCAACAGTTTCAAAATAGATAGGTTTATATGGATTTCTGGATTTGAGCGATCTGGTTGTGCATGGGCAGTAGGGTGATAGTAGTAGATAGAGACCCAAGACCTCCGCTCGCCTCGCTGAGGGAGGGGTACATGCACACTTGTTGGGTGGGGGGACTGAAGATGGTCGGCGTTCCCCACTGCATCGCGTGGTGGGTGGGTACGTCGAGACAGGGGCGGAGCGGAGTGGGGCCAATGAACCCGTGAGGTCCCTAAATGATGCGCTGAAGCCCAAGCTCCACTACGCGTATGATAGGTATGCGGACGCGTACCTACGCGCCTACGTAGAGTGAAACCCACGATTCCACTTTCTCCACCCAAGCTTATAAGCTTCTACCCACTAAGTATACTCGATAGAAAATGTCCGCACGAGCTGAAACAGCGTATATTCCTCCAGGCGCAACGCCACAGGCGACTCAGAGGCTACAAGCCGCGGTGAAGCAGAGCTTCAAGAAGCCGGGTCGAAGGGTCAAGATAAGCAAGAACCTGAGACCCTTCGTCAGCAGAGTTGTCAGAGAAGGCAAAGTGCAGAAGGCGTTCACAGAGAAGATCGGTCGCCCAGTGGGTGGCTGTGTGAGGGAAACCATACGCCCCGGTACAAGAGGATACAGCGGTAAACAGGTGCACGGCGTCGCCAAAATATGCGCTCAGCCGTTCAAGGGCACCAAGCTCTTCGGCCCCGGAGCTCTCCCCGGTCCCGCTGGAGCCGCGATGGCTGGCGAGTACTTCGAGGTGGACTAGCGCACCGCTGGGCTCCTTTTTTCTCTCCTCTCCTTTTTTCTCCCCCCTTCACCCGAAACTTTTCTATTCCACGCGGAGCGGTGTGTGCATATCAAAACACATATTTATCGCTGAGGTGTTAAGAATGTATGGTCTCAGGAAAAGATGTTGCTCTGGGGATAGGAGGCTTCGCCTTAGGCTTCGCGGGGGGCTACTTCCTCCCAACCCTGCTAGGCGCCTCCCCCACTTCGGGTTCGGGCGCAACGGGTAACTTCGCTGTTCTGCTGATCAACACTGGGTCGTCGCCTGGACTCGTGGCGCCGTCATACCAGTTCCAGAGTGGGGCAACCGTGGAGGCAACCGTGTT
>Ga0080006_1089738_pt1 | contig 21213 bp, 19 predicted proteins | sample RS3BMetagenome_FD_69209 | JGI IMG/M metagenome (GOLD analysis project Ga0080006, IMG submission 69209) | Ferric oxide microbial mat and aquatic microbial communities from Rainbow Spring, Yellowstone National Park, USA - RS3B (SPADES... ...
GGATGGATTCGGAGGGGATCGGCCGGCCATTTCGGTTTCGATCGGCCGGCCATTTCAGCTTCAGTCGGCCAGCCATTTCGGAGCGGCCGGCTAGGCCGGAGCCATTGGGACAGAGGGCAGGGGCGGCATCAGGGGTGGGAAGGGCCGGGGCGGCCGCCCAGACCGAAACGGGTGGCCGACCTTGACCGAAACAAGTGGCCGATCTGACCGAAGTAGGCAGCTCTGCGCCAGACCCTGGAGGCGGAGGCGCGTCAGTACGCCTGCGGCCCGCCGGCGGCTGCAGCGCGCTGCGCGGGCGACCTGCTCCGCGGTGGCGTAGCCGAAGCGGTCGAGGTGGCCCGTGCGCTTGGCCAGGACGCGCGGCATGACGAACCCCCCCCCCTGAACCACACGTCGGGAGATGGGGGCCGCTCGTTGAGGGGTGGCTCATGCGCACGGGACGCCACCGGACGCCACGGGACGGCACCGCGGAGCGGGGCCGGTGGCGAAGCCGAGCCCGCTGGCGCAGGGAGAGCCACGGCACATCGGGTATCCAGACGGGGGACTCGCCCCTCGGGAACCGGTGCGCGCCATCCGGGGCAACCCGCCGCCGTCGATCCGCCGGCGGCCGAGGGGGTCCTGATCCTGACCTCGGCCACGGTGTCCTTCGCGAGGGTCTGCCGCTGCACCGGATCACCACAATCCTGCGACCATGCGGGGCACGGGTACCCGACGGCACCCTGGTGGGGATCTTCGAGGCGAGCCAGCTTCTGCTGCAGCCGATGACATCCCCGGCCTGCTCAGAGAGCAGGGACGCCGCGCTGTACTTCTCGGACTCCCCTCGCCTTGAAGTCGAGACCCGGCTCCACCCGCTTTGGTGCTCGCAGGATCTCCTGCCGGCGCAGGACGTGCCGCACCGCCTCAGTACGCGCTGCCTCCCACTGCTCCCCGGGCTCGACCCGCAGCGGGTCCCGCAGCATCAACCAAACTCTACCTTACCGTCATATCCCTGGAAAATATTTCTGGATAGGGGGTAGACTCAGGATGTCTTCTTCAACCTCGTTCCTGCCGGCGATCCCCGGCCTGCCATCTAAGGAGGTCAAACCCCGTGGAGCAGGTACGGCCCAAGCACCCGCTGGAACACCACGCGCAACTCGTCGACGTCCAGACGGTTCGCGTCGGTGACCTGATGCGCACCGCAGATGGCTATGAACCCGTCACCCAAACACGATTCAGCCCCGTCACCCGTCGCTGCATCGTCGAATTGTCTTTCAGCCTGTCGCTAGGACGGGAACCGGACACGAAGGTCCGCGTCATCCGCCGCTGGCACCGGCCCGACTGGACCGGAGACTGAAATGCCGCGGGTAGGTTCCTCCCCGCGCTTGCCATCACTACCGGTGAGGAGATTGCATATGGCATGCTTTCGCGCCCTGCTGCTCGGCGTAAAGGACGGATGGGACCTACCCTGGGACTTGACCTGCGGCATGACCTGGGAGGACCAGCCCCAACTCAACGACGCCTACGACACAGGCGCCAACTTCGGCCAGTGGCTCGGCCGCCTGGTCAAGCGCGGCCAGCCAACCGCCAGGCCGGCAGGCCGGCGATATGCATCGCTGATCGTGTGGGCATAGATCGTGTGGGCATACGGCCGCGGACACGGGTGCCAGATCGAAGGCCCAGCGGACGGGAGCGGGGCACGGGCACGCCCAGGTCGCTCGGCGGGCTAAAGCGAAGCCTGCACCGTGCGGGGGGGCGGCACCGGCGAAACGCCCCGATCTTGGTCTGCAGCTGTCGGGGGTCTCTGGCGTTCTGCGGCGTCCACCCATGGTGCCCCTACGGCCGGGGGCGCCGCCCCCGGATCGCGGCGGCCCGGGGGGCCCGCCAAGCGACGCACGCCGCCGGTCCGCGACGCCGAGGCCGTCTTTCGCTGGCCAATGGCCCCCCAGATGCGGGGAGACGAACGGCGGCAGGTCCGCCGCCCCACCCCGCCAAAGGTTCCGCCCGTCGGCCCCTCGGCACGCCCCCTCCCGGCGCGCCCCGTCCGCCCCGCGACCCCACCCATCCCTCGCCCCGGGGAGGTATCCAGCGCCGTGCAGGCCGAACATGCGGGGCCGGCCCCCGTCGCCGACCCCGACCTCGCCCCCATCCTCGTCACCGGGCCCGGCGGCCGCGTCGGGACATCCCTGCGCCGCCACTGGGGGGACCGCTACCGCCTGCGCCTCTTCGACCTGCAGGCCCTGGTGCCGCTCGGCCCGCACGAGGAGTGCCTGCAGGGCAGCATCGGCGACGCCGCCGCGCTGGCCTCCGCCGCGAGCGGCTGCCGGGCCGTCGTCCACCTGGCGGCGACGGCCGATGAGGCCGACTTCCTGGAGCACCTCGTCCCGGACAACGTGGTGGGCCTCTACAACGTGTTCGAGGCCGCGCGCGCGCAGGGCGTCCCGCGGCTGATCTTCGCCAGCACCGTGCAGGTGCTCCTGGGCTACCCCCGCGACGCCTTCGTCCGCGACACCGACCCGGTCCGGCCCGTATCGCGATACGCGTGCACCAAGGTCCTGGGCGAGGCCCTCGGCCGCTATTACCACGACCGGTTCGGGACGGAGGTCCTCTGCCTGCGCCTCGGGGCCGTGCCCCATCCCGATCGGGACGACGTGCGCCGCGGCGGCATCTACCTCTCGCCGCGGGACTGCGCCGGCTTCATCGCCGGGGCCCTCGATGCCAGGCCGGCCCCCGAGGGCGGCTATGCGGTGATCTCCCTGGTCTCGCGCGGGGGGGCCGCCATCCGCGCACTCGACCGCGCGGTGCGGTTGCTGGGATATGCGCCGCAGGACGGAACGCCGGTGTGACGCCCCTCGGCTCCGGCCCCCCGGCTCCGGCCCCCCGGCTCCGGCCCCTCGGCCTCGGCCCCCCGGCCCCGTCCCGCCGGCTCCGGCCCCCGCCGATCCATGTGCCGCGACTGCGGTCGCGGCCATACCCCACCCCGGTGGCTGCGTGGCCCTGGGTGATCACTTCTTGGGCCGCCGCAATCCCCCGCGGACCGTGTAGCGCTGCGGCCGCCCGGTGGCCTCGTGCATACGGCGCAGTTCCATGGCGTCCTCGACGTCGAGGTCGTCCACCCCGGCCCGGCCCTCGACGTGGTGGCGCAGTTCGTGCCGCAGCGTGTCCCACATCTCCTTCTCCCACACCGCGTCCGGCTCGCCGGCGAAGAGGCGGGCGAACGACCCGTGGTAGAGGACGACCAGGGACCCGAGGTGGGGGTCGACGACGTATTCGCCGAGGACGTAGACCCCGGGGGGATCGCCCTTCCGCCGTTCCGCATGCTCGGACACGGTGACGCCGCCGTTGAGATCGCGCAGGATCGGCTCCGGCACGTCGTCCATCATGCGCCCCAGGCGCCGGGCGAAGGCCTTGAGGTCCAGACCGATACACCCCCGTGGGCCCCGGCGGGCCCCGGCCGCCGGATTCCCGGCCGGGGCCGGATCCCCTGTCTCACCGCGACCCGGCGCCTCAGAGGCGCGGCGGGGCCAGGGGATGCGGCGCTGCTTCCCGGTTGGCGCGGCCGAACGCGAAGAAGGTCGCCGGCCCGACGATACCGTCGACCGACAGCCCGTTCTTCTGCTGGAAGGCGCGTACCGCGCCGGCCACCGCCGGACTGAACCGTCCGTCTACCACGCCGCCGTAGAACCCGGCGGACTTGAGCAGGTGCTGGATGAGGGCGACGTCGAGCCCGTTGCGGCCGCCGAAGACGGCGCGGCCGCCGGCCTGGGTATAGAGCCAGAGGGCGTCCGACGCCGCGCCGTCCACGGCGGGGGCCCGGCCGAGTCCGGTATCGCCGGCTGCCTCCGCGTCTTGCTTGAACCGCGTCAGGGCGGCGGCGGTCTGTGCCCCGAAGACCCCGCCGGGCGGTTGCGCCAGGTCGTCGGCGTACCGGTACAGCGCGAGGCGGTTCTGCAGTACGTAGACATCCCCGCCGCTGCTCCCCTGGGCCAGGGTGCGGCTGCCGAAGGGCGGCCCGCCGTAGGTCGTGTGCGCCCCCACGCCATGTCCCAGGGCGAAGTACGTCGCGGGGCCGACGATGCCGTCGGCGCGCAGTCCGAAGCGGTGCTGCAGGGCGCGTACGGCGGCTTCGGTCGCCGGGCCCCAGAGGCCGTCGACGACCAGCGCCGCCCCGTAGGGGTGGTCGAGCAGCGCGCGCAGCGTGTTGTGGAGGAACTGCAGCAGGGCGACATCGGTGCCCCGCTGCGCCGGGCGCCGTGTCCGCAGCAGCCGGCTGCCAAACGGCACGTACGGAGGGAATCGCTCTTCGAACCGGGCCACGCCAGATCCTCCCCACCGGGTCGGTGCCGCCAGGGTATGCGGGAGCCGCAGGCTTGCCTCGGGGGGGTGTAGGCGGGCGTGGGCGGCCGCCGGCGACGAGAGAAGCCGACCGTATCCAGTGGGTGTCGCAGCCGGTGACCGTCGTGCACCAGAGGGCGGCGGGAGACCGGCCGCGCCGACCGCCCGTCCGGGCGCGGAGTCCATCGGACGTCGGGCCTGGGTGACCGGCCCGGCGCCGCGCGGGCGGGGGAGCCGCCCCCCCCACCCGTTTCCGCGGCGCCCGCATTCAGACGCCGCGCGGGCCCAGCAGATACCGTCCGGCCCCTGGACCGAAGAGGGCCAGGCCGCCCGCACCCGCGCGCAGTTCGACGTTCCAGGTCTCCCCGGATCCTTCGGGGACGGGAACCGAGAGCAGATAGCCGTAGGCGCCGGGGATGCCGCCGGTGTGGTAGGACAGTACCCCGCGGGCGTCTGCCGGCGCGTCCGGCAGGAGGTAGGTACCCGCGATGCGGCCGTTGACGGCCACCGTCACATGGGACGCGGTGCGTTCGGGGTCGGTCTGGCGCGGCTCCCAGACGCCGGCCGCCGCCTCCAAGACAAGCGCGGCGCCACCGGTGTGAGGCACCTGGAAGCGCACCGTGCCCGCCCCTGTCCCCACCCAGTAGTCCCCGCGCTCGTGCACGGCGGCGAAGCCGTGGTGGGTCAGGCCGGGCATGGGGGCCGCCGCCGTGCCCGCGACCACGTCGGTGTAGGTGCCGCACACCCGCTGGCCCGCGGCGTCATACAGGGCAAGCTCGATCTGGTAGACGCCCGGCCGATCGGGAATCGGCACCGTCAGGTCGCCGCTCCTGGTCACCCGGTACGCCCGCCAGGGGGCGGCGGCTTCGCCGGAGCCGCCGTGCACGTGCCGCCCGGCCGCGTCGGTCCCTTCGACCGACCACCGTATCGTCCCGTGGCCATCCGTCCGGCCCGAGAAGATGCTGAGGGACACAGGCAGGAGACATGTGCCGCCCGGTGCCGCCTGCAGGATCGGGGGGGCGTCGACGATCAGGACGTCCGCCCCGAACACGTCCCTCAGGTCGTAGGGAAACTCCTTGGGCAGGCGGCCGTACCGCAGGAGGCCGTTGTGTTCCCACTCCACGTCCGTGAGCTCGGTGTAGACGTAGCCGCCGATCTTCTCGTGCCGCCGCAGTTCATTGGTCAGCCACTTGATGCAGAACGAGACGTCCCTGTCCCCGTCCCCGGCGGCGATGCCCCCGTACTCGCTGTTGATGAGCGGGGCCGCGCCCTGCACCCGGCCGGGCACGTAGTTCCAGGCCGATCCCGGATGCGTGCGGGCCACCGCGTCGGCGACGTGGGCCCGGGCCCGGCCGTAGTCGTTGATGTAGAAGTGCCAGGAGTTGACGTCGGTCACCACGTGGTCGTAGTGGCACGGCGAATTGTCCTCGACGGGACGGGTCGGGTCGAGGCGCTTGGCCAGATCGACCATGGCGGCGACCCAGCCCTGCGTGTCGGTGTCCTCCTTGTAGCCGGGCTCGCGCCGGAGTCCCCAGGTCTCGTTGAACAGCACCCACATCAGGATGCTGGGGTGATTGGCGTCGCGCTGCACCGCCTCGCGCAGCACCCGCTCCCAGAGCCGCCGGGCCGCGGCGGTCTGGCGTCCCGTGTTGGGCAGGTCGTAGAGGATGGCGAGACCCAGGCGGTCCGCCCAGTAATAGACGCGCGGGTCGTCGACCTTGATGTGGATGCGCAGGCCGTTGAGACCGGCCGCCCGGGCCGCCTCCAGGTCGGTGCGGATCGCGGCGCCGTCGCCGTAGGCGTAGATCCCGGCCGGGTGGAAGGATTGGTGCAGCGCCGTCCGCAGGTAGAGCGGCCGGCCGTTGAGGAGGAGGCACGGCGTATCGGTCCCGGGCAGAACCCCGACCGAGATCGTGCGCAGCCCGAAGTACGAGTGCACGGTGTCCGTGGCCCGCTCACCGGCAGCCGGAGCGGCGACCTCCACGGTCAGCTCGTAGAGCTGCGGCGCATCCGGCGACCAGAGGTCGGGGTGCGGGCCGAGCGGCAGTTCGAACGTCCGCCGCTCGCAGCCCGGGCAGACGACCGACGCCGTGTACGTCTCCCCCTGCGGCGAGCGGGCGGTGGCGCGCACCTCGAAATTGCCGGCGACGGGGCAGACCCCGACCTCCAGGCGCACCCTCTTCCCCTCCGGGTCCGGGACCACGCGCAGATGGTTGAGGTGGCCCTCGGGTCGCGACTCCAGGTACGGGGCCTGCCAGATGCCGCTGCTCGGCGCGTACCACCAGTGCTGTTTGCCGCCGGGGAGGTCCGGGTCGGAGGGATCCTGGACGCGGATGACCAGGACGTTCTCCTCGCCCGCCGGGCGCAGGACGCCGGTGAGTTCCACCGAGAACGGGGTGTAGCCGCCCTCGTGGGAGCCCACCTGGATCCCGTTGCAGAACACCTTCGCGTCCCAGTCGGCGGCGCCGACCACCAGGTAGAGCCGCCGGTCCGGGGCCTGCCAATCCGCGGGCACGGTGAAGGTGCGCCGGTACCAGCCGATCTCCTGGCGCTTCGCCCTGTTGCGGATATCGTGCCACCTGCCGCGCAGCACCGGCCCTTCGGGCTGCTCGACGGGGTCCAGATAGGCCCGGGGGCTGAAAAACCGGGCGTCGCCCGCCGCCCGATCGTGCCCCCAGGCCGCGGGTGACTCCCAGGGAAAGGGGACCACGATGCGGTCGGGGAATGGATCTCCCGTATGCTGCCAACCCTCGCCCAACCCGCGGTCGTCGGGGTCGAAGGCGAAGTCCCAGGTGCCGCCGAGGTCGGCCCAGGTGTCGCGGCGCAGATCGGGGCGTGGGTGGGCGGCCGCGCGGTCGGCGGCACCCGCATCGAAGGGGGCTGGATTCACGTCGGAAACCTCCCCATGCGCCGCCCGGCACACCGGGTCCCGGCGCCGCGCCGGGGTTTCCGCGGCGGGTGGCGCACACCTGCCTTGAGACGGCGCCGGGCGGTGTCTGCCGGCCTTTCCAGGCGCCGCCACCGCCGGGCGATATTTAAGGGTGGCCGCGGCGGGCGGGGCAGGCCTACAATGCCGGAAGGGCGTGGCAATCCGCCAGCCGGGCGCGGCCCGCGGAAGTGCGCCGCCGCCCGGGTACGCCGCGGCGCCCGCCCCCCGGCGCCAGAAACGCTCCCCGGGACCCATCCCCGTCCGCGCGGCTTCCGCCCGGGACACGCCGCCGGACACGGGCGCCGGATCCGAATCCCGCCGGTGGCCTCAAGGCCCCGGCGGATCGTCGGGCAGGTGAAGGCCCCTTGGCTCTTGCACACGACGTCCTCGTGGTGGGCGCCGGTCTGGCGGGGATGCGCGCGGCCCTCGCCGCGCAGGCCGCCGGCGCGGATGTCGCCATCGTGACGAAGGTCTACCCGGTGCGCAGCCACAGCAACGCGGCGCAGGGCGGCATCAACGCGGCCTTGGGTCCCGAGGACTCCTGGGAGTCCCATGCCTACGACACCGTCAAGGGCTCGGACTACCTGGGCGACCAGGACGCCATCGAGATCCTGGCGCGCGAGGCGCCGGGCGCGATCGTCGAACTCGAGCGCATGGGGGTCGTCTTCAACCGCGACGAGCACGGGCGCCTGGGGAGCCGCAACTTCGGGGGCGCCAGCCACGCCCGCACGTATTTCGTGGGCGACTTCACCGGCCAGGCCATACTGCACGTCCTCTACGAGCAGCTCGTCAAGAGCGGGATCCGCACCTACAACGAGCACTTCTGCAGCCAGCTCCTGCGCGACGGGAACGGGGCCGTCTCAGGCGTCATCGCCTTCGACATGCGCAGCGGCGAGGTCTCCCAGATCGGCGCGCGCGCCGTGATCCTTTGCACCGGCGGCATCGGTCGTGTCTTCGAACCGTCCACCAACGCGCTGATCTGCACCGGCGACGGCAGCGCCCTGGCCTACCGCGCCGGCGCGCCCCTGATGGACATGGAGATGGTCCAGTTCCACCCGACCACCCTCAAGAGCAACGGCGCGCTGATCTCCGAATCCGCCCGCGGCGAGGGCGGGTATCTGATCAACTCCGAGGGCGAGCGCTTCATGCAGAAGACCGCGCCCAACGCCATGGAACTCGCCAGTCGCGACGTCGTCAGCCGCGCGGCGCAGATCGAGATCAACGAGGGACGCGGCGTGGACGGCTGCGTCCTCCTGGACGTGCGGCACCTCGGCGCCGCGCGGATCCTGGAGCGCCTGCCGCAGATCCGCGAACTCGCGCTGGAGTTCGCCGGCGCGGACATGATCACCGACCCGGTGCCGGTTCTGCCCGGGATGCATTACCAGATGGGCGGCATCCGCACCGACGTCCACGGGGCGACCCCGGTCCCCGGGCTCTACGCCGCGGGCGAGTGCGCCTGTGTCAGCGTCCACGGCGGCAACCGGCTCGGGGCGAATTCGCTCCTGGAGACCGTGGTCTTCGGCCGGCGGGCCGGGGACGCGGCGGCCGAGTCCGCCCGCGGACGCACGGCGGCGGCGCTCCCCGAATCCCTGCGGGACGACGAGGAGCGGAGGCTGCGCACGCTGGTGGACCGCCCCGGCACCGAGCGCTCCGCGGCGCTGCGGCTGGCGATGGGCACGACCATGACCCGGCAGGTGGGCGTCTTCCGGGACGAGCCCACCCTGCGCGACGCAGAGCGCAAACTCCTCGACCTGCGGGACCGCTTCGCCGGGGTGTCGATCGGGGACAAGGGACGCCTCTTCAACCAGGCGCTGGTGGCCGCCCTGGAACTGGACTTCATGCTCGATCTGGCCCGCACGGTCGTGGCCGGGGCGATCGTCCGCACCGAGAGCCGCGGCGCGCACACCCGCGTCGACTATCCGAAGCGGAACGACGCCGAATGGCTCAAGCACACGCTCTGCCACCACACGCCCGACGGGCCGGCCGTCTCGACGGCGCCGGTGACGATCACCAAGTGGGAGCCGACCGAACGGAAGTACTGACCGGCGCGGCCGATCCGTGCCTTCGGCGGTCACGGGTGTGCGCAGGGAAGGGAGCCGATGCGCCTTGGAGGTCAAACTCTCCGTCCAGCGGTCCCACCCCGACCGAGATCCCGCCACCTGGTGGCAGGACTACACCGTGGACGTCCCCGAGCACGCGACGGTGCTGGATGCCCTCCTTTGCGTGCGGGACGACCAGGACGAGACCCTGACCCTCCGCAGCAGTTGCCGCAGCCACATCTGCGGTTCCTGCACGATGCGGATCAACGGCCGGTCCGCCCTGGGCTGTAAGACGAAGCTGGGGGTCGCCCGCGCGCGCCTGCGCCCCGAAGAACCGATCCGCATCCAGCCGGCGGGCAACATGGCCGTGATCAAGGACCTCGCCGTGAACCTGGAGGGGTTCTTCGACAAGGTCAAGGCGGTCACGCCCTACCTGCAGCCCACCGGCCCGGAGCCCGAGCGCGAGTACATCGTGCCCAACGAGGCGATGCTCACCGTCCGGGAGGCGATGGCCTGCATCCTCTGCGGGGCCTGCGTCTCGGCGTGCAACTCCCTGGAGGTGGAGCCGCGCTTCCTCGGCCCGGCCGCCCTGGCCAAGGCCTGGCGCTTCACCGAGGACCCGCGCGACGGCAAGGACAGCGAACGTCTGGAGTTCCTCTCCTCGGTGCCGGGCGGCATCTGGGACTGCACGCACTGCTTCGCCTGCGTCGAGGTCTGTCCCAAGGACGTCAAGCCCATGGAGCGCATCCTGGAACTGCGGCGGCGCTCGATGGAGGCCGGGTACACCGACAACAACGGCAGCCGGCACAGCCAGGCCTTCCTCGATACCATCTCGCGCTCGGGCCAGCTGGATGAGACGCGGGTGGCCGTCCGCTCCATGCGCGGCCCGAGCGAACTCCTGGAGTGGACCCCGGTCGGCGTGAAGTCGTTTTTGCGCGGCAAGGTCCCGCTGCGGCACAAGCCGATTCCGGGGGCCCTGCGCATCAAGGCCATCTTCGCCGCCGCCGAGGCCCACGGCAGAAGGGATAGGGCGGCCGCCGACCACGGCGCGCATGGCTGAGGCCCGCTCCGGTGCCGCGGCCCCCGCCGGTGGCAGCCGCCGCCGCGGGCCGGATGGGCGCGACAGGCGTTGCGCCTCGACATCCCTGGCTTTTGGGGCCGCGGGTGCGAGCTAAGGAGGTATCGCGCGATGAAGGTCGCCTACTACCCCGGATGCGTCGCCAAGGGCGGCGCCCCCGAGCTCTACCGCTCCGTGAAGCTGATCGTGGAGCCGCTGGGCATCGAGCCGACGGAGCTCTTCGACGCCGCCTGCACCGGCGCGGGGGTGCTCACCGAGCGCAACCCGCTGCTGGCGGACGCGCTCAACGGCCGCACCTTCGCCATGGCCGAGAAGAAGGGCATGCCGATCATGACGATCTGCAGCACCTGCACGGGTACGATGCTCGCCTGCAACGCGCGGCTGCAGGACGCCGGCTACCGCGGCCGGGTCAACGAGTTGCTCGCGCCCGAGAAGTATGAGTACCAGGGCACGACGACGATCCAGCACCTCCTGTGGATCCTGGTGGAGGATGTGGGCCTCCCGCGCGTGCGGTCGCTCGTGCGCCGGCCCCTCACCGGCCTGCGGGTGGCGCCCTTCTACGGCTGCTACCTGGTGCGGCCCTCGGCGTTGGTGAACGAGGATCACCCCGATCGCGACACCTACCTCGAACAGGTCGTCGCCGCGCTGGGCGGCGAGCCGGTGGAGTACGAGGGCGCCCGCAAGTGCTGCGGCTTCCCGGTGATCACCATGAACCGCGACGCGGGCCTCCGGATGACCGGGCGCAACATCGAGGACGCGAAGTCGCACGGGGCGGACGTGATGGTCACCCCCTGCCCGCTCTGCCACCTCAACCTCGACGGCCAGCAGGAGGAGGCGGCGCGGGCCCTGGGGGTGCCGCTCGGCGTGCCGATCCTGCACCTGCCGCAACTGATCGGGCTGGCCTTCGGCTTTACGCCCAAGCAGCTCGGCATGAGCCACCACCTGGTGCGGCCCGGGGCGACGCTGGCGCGGTATGCGGAACCGGCGGTGGTGTGACGCCGGAGGGCGGAAGACGGCGGAGTCGGGGCGAGAGCGGTGTGGGGCGCGACTTCGGTCGCGCCCTTGCCGCGCGCGGCGGCCACTGCGTCCACGGCGGCCGCTATGCGCCGCGCGATGGCCCTGCTGCTGCGGCGGGGCGGGTCGCGGGGCGGGGAATCGCCGCGCGCGGCGGCCACTGCGTCCACGGCGGCCTGACCTGATGCCCCGATGCGCGATTACTGTTCACTGCGCCTGGCGCTTGGCCTCGATCTCGGAGGCCACCACCTGGGGGTCCTGTCCGGGGTCCACCTCGACGACGACGCGCTTGTACCGCTCGCCGGCAAGCTCGATCGTCACGCAACGATCCCCGTGGCGCATGTCGTAGAACACCGCGCCTTCGGCGGTGAAGAACGTCCCAGCGACCACGACCCCAGGGACGTTGGTGCCGATGCGCATGCCGCGCCATGCTGCCGGGGGCACGGGCTCGGCGGAGACGCCCATCACGTGGCGCAGCGGGATGTGCAGGGTCCCATGGAGCGCGAGCACCTCCTCCGCGAGGCTCAGGCGGATGTCGATCTGGTCGTCTCGAACTTCGATCCTGGCCACGACTACACCCCCGCAGCGCGTCCGGGGCGCTGCGGGGGTGTTATACCCCGCCATCGAGCGGGGACGCCAGGCCGAGGGCCCTCGCGTTACGAGAACGTGTGGCGGGCCGGGCGGCGGGGGGAGCGGCAGGAAGGTCGCGTGACTTTCGCCGACGGCAGAGGCCGCGGGACGGCGGGAACCGGCGGATTCGGGCCGCCGGTTCCCGCCGGGGACGTCCGGGCGGAGGCTCAGGTCCGGGCCTGTTCGACCAGACCCCGCAGGTGGGCGGCGCAACGAGGCAGCAGCTCTTCGGCGCGGCCGGGCACGCCGCACTCCAGGGACATCCAGCCTCGGTACCCCGCGACGGCCAGGGCGCGCAGGCCGGGCAGGAAGTCCGTGTGGCCGTGTCCGGGCAACTGCCGGTTGCTGTCGGCGAGGTGGACGTGGCGGATGTGACCGCTATTGGCCGCGATGGCGGCGGCGATGTCGGACTCCTCGATGCTCATGTGGAAGAAGTCGGCCATCACGGCCACGTGGCCGTGGGCGCCGCAGAACCCCGCCGCGTCGGCCACGGTCCGTACGAAGTGCGTCTCGTAGCGATTGAGCGGCTCGATCAGGACGAGGCTACCGGCCTTGGCGGCGGCCTCGTTCAGGCGGGGCAGCTCCGCGGCCAGGAGTTCCCGCTCCATCGCCTGCGCGTCCTTCCACGGGTGGAGGTCCGGAACCTGGGGCCCGCCGAAGACCGGCACGACGATGACGCCCGTGGCGTCGAGTTCCCCGGCGTAGGCGAGGAGGGCTTCGATATCGCCCATGGCCTCGTCGCGTTCCCTACGCTCGCGCGCCAGCGGCGAGCCCCGGTACCCGGCGCAGATGCAGGCGGCGGAGATCCCCGCGTTCGCCAGGGCGGAGCGGATGTCCCCCATGCGGTCTCCGAAGGTGGCCGAGCCCCAGAGTTCGATGCCTTCGTAGCCGTACTCCCGGGCGCGCTGGGCCTTCTCGGCCAAATCGCGGCCGGGAAGGAGATTCTCCTGAATCGAGACACGCATTTCGACCGCCCCCTCTTTCTTCAGGGCCCCTGCGGGCCGCCTCGTGCGCTTCGGCTGCGGCGGGGCGGGCCGTCCCCGTCCGCCGGGAACCGGATCCTCGGGGGAACGCTTCTGGGCGCGGCGGAAGGTACTCACCGGCGCGGACCGGGGATTCGTGCGCCGCCACGCGTGTCCTTCCGCGCCTGGGCCTTCGCCCGGCGCGCGGCTCGCCGGGCATCGGCGTGTGCGGGCCTGGCACAATGCCCCGACCCGGCGTGCGGTCGCCGTCGGCCCCCGGTGGCTGCCTGGGATGCCGTTGGGGACGCGGGCGCCGGGCCGCTGCGGACGCCTACCTGCATCAGCCCCACGGCCCGCTGTCCGGCGTGGCGCATAGCCTGCACCGCCGAAACGCCGGAGGCGGTGCGGGTCGGGTGCGCCGGCGGCCGAGCGGCACGCGGCACCCGGCCCGCCCGCCATGGACGACGCAGGCGCCCGGGGCCTGCGCGGACGCACCGCACCGGCGCGGGCCTTGCCATGTCCGCTGTGCCGCCCGTATACTAGACCCCACCATCCGGGTGCGTAGCTCAGTGGTTAGAGCGCTCGGTTCACATCCGAGAGGTCGCTGGTTCGAAACCAGCCGCGCCCACCATAGAGACCTAGAGCCGCAAGGCTCACAGAGAAGCCCCCGGGAAGAACCTGGGGGCTTCGAGCGTCCTTACTACCGCTTTACTACCCTTTGGCTTCGGTGCGGGACTTGCCGCCCCCGCGGCGGATGGCCTCTTGAACGACTTGCTGCAACGCGCTGGTCCCCGGGGAGCGCGTGCCCGTAGAGGTTCAACGTCGTGCTCGCCTTCGCGTGGCCGAGGCGCCGCTGCGCGGCGACAACGCGGCCGTCCTCACGCATGAGCAGGGTGCCGGCGGTGTGCCGGAGGTCGTGAAACCGGATGTCAGGGAGCCCGGCCCGCTGAAGGGCGGCGTCCAGAAAGCGTTGCAGGTTGCGGGGATCCTGTTTCACGGCCGGCACCCCCGTTTGACGCGGACGCGCCCTCCCCTGTTCTCAGGGACAACCGCATCGCGGCCGGAGTTGGCGATGGCGCCCGTTCCCCAATCGTCTGGGTTGCGGGGCGGGGGCGTCCAGGGAAGGGCCGGCGCTCCTCCGCCCACTTCGGGTGACCGCGGACGGCTGGGAGGCGGCTGCAGAAGCCCGGAGCAAAAGGCTCGCGCAGGTTCAGTTAACGGCGGCACGGCCGGCACCGGCGCCTGTTGGCGCGGCACACACCCAGATTGGTTTCTCGACACGATCGCCTTGGGGGGCGATCCGGTGGCGGGCCGGGCACGGGGTCGGGCCCCACGGCCCTCAACCGAGGCTTGCGCGTAGCTGCGGGCCCTCATGCGCCTGCCGTCGGGCGGGACAAGGGTCCACGCGGACGCCCCTGGCGCAGCGCGCCGACGCGGTGGGCCCTCGTCCGGTACCGCTCATCGCGGCCGCGCTGTCACGCGGATCGGGTGAAGAAGTAATGGCCCTGGTTCAGATCATCGATGAGCCCGGGCCCTGTCGGCTCCCAGCCCAACAGTTCTCGCGTCCAGGCGCTGGAGGCCGGGCTGTCGGACGCCAGGAGGTCCGCGAGCCAACCGAAGTGCTCGGCCGCAGCCTCGGGCGGGACGGCGGTCACCGGAAGGTCGAGGCGCCGCCCGATCGCCTCGGCCACGGCGCGGATCGGCACGCCCTCGTCCGCGGCCGCGTGCAGCGTGGACCCGGCCGGCGCCTTCTCCAGGGCGAGCCGGAAGAGGCGCGCAGCGTCGATGCGGTGCACCGCGGGCCACCTCGCGGATCCGTCGCCGACGTAGCCCGAAGCGCCTCTCTGGCGCGCGATGGCGACCAGCCCGGCCATGAAGCCGTGGTCGCCGTCGCCGTGCACCGTCGGGGGCAGTCGCAGGACGGACGCGCGAACGCCGCGGGAGGCCAGGGCGAGCACGATTTCCGCGTTTTCCAGCCGCGTGTTCATGCCGCCCATCAAATGAGTTCCCGCGGAGTCGAGACCGTGCCCGTCCCGCTCTGTCGCGATGCGCCCCGGCGCGATCCCGAGCAGGCCGGAGGCGATGACGAGCGGGCGCCCGGAACCGGCCAACGCTTCGGCCAACGTGTCGATCGCGCGGCGATCCGCATCGGCGGCGGCCTGGAAGCCGCCCGAGAAAGCGATGTCGTGCTTGAAGGCAAGGTGGATCACGCCATCGGCGGCGGCAGCCACGGCACGGAGACCGTCAAGGTCGTCGAGCGTGCCGCGAAACACCGTGGCGCCCGCCGCAAGGACGGCCGAGGCCGAGGCCTCCGATCGAGCGAGCCCGATCACCTCATGGCCCGCGGTAATGAGTTCGGGAACGACGGCCGAGCCGATCCATCCCGACGCACCTGTCACAAACACACGCATCAAAGCACCTCCCACCGTCCGGACCGTCTCGCGGGAACGCGATGACAGTCTATGCCATGACTCTAGCTGTGACGTCAGTCACTGTCAATAGGGTATGATGGAGACATGAGATGGCAGCCAAATGCGCGCGGCCGGCTGGAGCAGGCAGCGTTCGCGCTCTACCAGGAGCGGGGCTTCGAGCAGACCACGGTGGCGGAGATCGCTGAGCGCGCCGGGCTCACGGAGCGCACGTTCTTTAGGCACTTCGCCGACAAGCGCGAGGTGCTGTTTTCGGGCTCGGACGACCTGAAGGCGCTTTTCGCCGACGCGGTCGCGGGAGCCCCGCCGTCGGCATCGCCCATCGACGCGGTTGCCGCCGGACTGGAGGCTGTTGCCGGCGCCTTCGAGGGGCGGCACGAGTTCGCAGGGCGGCGCCGGCGCATCATCGCCGCACATGCGGAGCTCCAGGAGCGGGAACTGATCAAGCTCGCGTCGCTCGAGGCGTGCGTCGCCGACGGCTTGCGCCGACGCGGCGTCAGAGCGCCCGCCGCGAGTCTGGCCGCGAAGCTGGGGCTCGCCGTGTTCCACGTTGCCTTCGAGCGCTGGACGGACCAGCCGGACGAAAGCGGCCTGTCGCCATTCATCCGGGAGGCAATGGTCGAGATGAAGGCCGTCGCTGGGGGACAGGGATCAAGCCCGGCCCGCTGAGCGCCGAGGCGGCCCGGCGGGCGACCCCGGTCACTGGGATGGAGCCAGCGGCCCGACCAGCAGCGAAACGGGGTGGCGAAAGCGGCAGCCCGGTCACGGGCAAGGCCAGACGGGGAACGCGGTCGAGGAGGGGCGCCTACTTGGACGAGTCCTCGGCCAGGGCAGTGGGGGTAGGCCCGAAGCCCCCCACCGGCCCCGAAGCGGAGAGCGCCAGCGGGGGGCACCCCCGCTGGCGCTCTCCGCCATGCCCCGCTCACGCGCGCCCGGCGTCCGTTGCTGCCCCCGCCGACACCGTCTCCGGATGGCGGATGACGACCCACAGCGCGCGCACGAGCCAGACGGCCGCCGCCCCGACCAGGGAGATCCACATCCCGGGCGACGAAAGGCCGCTGGCGAAAGCCGTGGGACCCTCCAACACCAGATGCAGGGTGATGTCGCCGCCAAGGAAGGCCACCCAGCCGACGAGGTAGGCCCAGCCGCCCTTCACGTACCACTGCCCGTTCTTGACGGATAGTTTGAGCGTGGCGCCCTGCCACAGGCCGCAGGCCAGCGCCAGCGCCAATTCCAGTCCCAACTCCAGGCCCTGCCCGGCGGGAATGCGCCCCGCCGGCAATTCGCGATAGGCCATGTAAGCGAGCACCGCCGGCGCCACGAGCATCATCCGCCAGGACAACCGCCGCGGCAGGACCTGCCGCGCCACCACCCAGATTGCCACGGCCACCCCCAACACGGCCGCGCCGATCCCGCCCAGCCCCTGCATGTTCATCGCCTCCGCCATCAGGATGCCAGAGGCCGCCCGAATGGGCCTCCCACCCAGGGTGGAGAGATGGGTGGAGACGCCGGTGGGGCCCGTGCCGGCACAGGCGGGGTGGCCAGGCCTGACGTGGCCGGAGGGCGGCGTGGATCACGGGCGTGGCGGAGGCACCAGCCCCTGCTGCATCGCCCGCACGATCGCCTGGGCCCGGTCGCGGCAGCCCAGTTTGGCGAAGATGTTGTTGATGTGCGTCTTCACGGTGGCCTCGCTGACGAAGAGGGAACGGGCGATGTCGCGGTTGCGCCGGCCATCCGCCATCAGGCGCAGCACGTCCAGTTCCCGGCCCGTCAGGTGGTCGGCCCCGTGCTCGGGTGTGTCCGGCTCCACGGCCGGCACCGGCACCGGCGCCTGTTGGCTGAGCAGGGCGACCAGGCGGCGTGCGGACGCCGGCTGCAGGATCGTCTGGCCCGCCGCGACGGCCCGTACGGCGTGCACCAGTTCCTCCGCGGGCAGGTCCTTGAGCAGATAGGCGGCCGCTCCGGCCTGCAGGGCGCGCAGCACCAGGTCGTCGTGGTCATAGGTGGTCAGGACGACGACCCGCGTCTCCGGCAAATCGGCCGTCATGCGCTGCGTGGCCACGACGCCGTCCGTCCCCGGCATGCGCAGGTCGCAGAGCACCACGTCCGGGCGGTGTTGCCGCGCCAGCGCCACGGCCTCCTCCCCGTCGCGCGCGGCGCCCACGACTTCGATGTCGGCCTCAGCGCCGAGGATGACCCGCAGTCCGTCCAGCAAGAGCGCCTGATCGTCGGCCAGCAGGACACGAATCACGGTGCATCCCCTCCCTTTCGCCCGCTGGCGGGCCCGGGCTCCTACGCGGATGCCTCCGACGCGGGAACCGCCGGCAGGGGCAGGACCGCGGCGACCCGGAAGCCGCCGCCGGGCGCGCGTCCCGCCCGCAGATGGCCCCCGAGCCCCTCGGCGCGCTCGCGCATGCCGCGCAGGCCGGAACCGGGGAGGGCGCCCACGCGCTCCACCGCCGGCGCGCTCCCCTCCTGAGCCGGCGCGTCGAAGGGCGCGGTGGCGACGGGCCCTATCTCTGGCCCCGCCTCCGGTTCGCCGGCGCCTTCCGCGGCCGATTGCGCCATGCCCTCCGGCTGCGGCAGGTCGTTATCCACGGTGAGTGTCAGCGCGCCCGGCCCGAAGGCGAGCGACACCTCGACCTCCGCCGCGCGTCCGTGCCGATGGGCGTTGGTCAGGGCCTCCTGCAGGATGCGGTAGGCGGCGTGCGCCACCGGCGCGGGCAGCGGCTGCTGCGCCCCCCGCACCGTGAAGGCGCAGCGCATGCCGCTCCAGCGCTCCGCGTCGGCGCACAGACGGCGCAGTACGTCCATGCCGGCGGCGCCGGGATTCGCCCGGATGGCCGCCACGGACAGCCGGGCCTCCTGGAGGGCGCCACGCGCCAGCGCGGCCAGGCTCTGGATCTGTTCGGAGGCCGCCGGCGGATCCGTCCGCAGCCGCACGGACGCCGCCTCGGCCTGCACGATGATCGCGGTGAGCGCGTGTGCCAGCACGTCGTGGATCTCACGGGCGATGCGGCCCCGTTCCTCCGAGGCGGCCAGTTCGGCCACGCTGCGCGCGTGTTCGGCGAGCCGCGCATGGGCCGCCCCCAGACGGCGGTGTTCCTCGGCGAGATCGGCCAGCAGGCGTTCCGTTTCCCAGTGGTGCCGGGTGCGCTGGCGCGAGCTGATCAGGGCCCCGAAGCCGACGGAGTAGGCGACGACCATGTCCACCAGCCCCTGAACGCTGCCCAGCTGCAGCCGTTCGCGGATCGCCGCGAACAGGGCCAGCGTGGCGACGGCGCCCCCGAAGGCGAGGGCTCTGCCGTCGGGCAGGCGCAGGATACCGAGCGCCGTGCCGACGAGCGAGAGGACCATCAGCCCGCCCGCGCGCGGCTGAGCGCCCAACAGGGCGGCCATGACGACGGTGAAGGTCACAAGGGACCAGGTCGGCGGCACCTCCCGCATCCGGCTCCACCAGAGGGGTAGGGCCACGTCGATCGCCATCAGGGGCCATTCCAGCCCAGGGTGGGGGAGTCCCCCGGGACTGCGGGCCGTCACCACGGCGAAGGCGAGCAGCAGTACGGCGGACACGGAGCGCCGCAGGGGCCCGAAGGGTTCCGGGGCGCGCGGGCCCGCAGTCGCCGGATCCACGCCGGCGGGCACGGCAGACTTGGCCAGCCGGTCAACGCCTTGCTCCATGAACGCCCCCACCGCCTCTGGGGCCGCGCCCGGCGTCGCCGGCGGGTGCGCGGGGCCCTGCGTCCAGCCTCATTCCCGCAAGAGCGGTGGCACCCCTGCCCGCCTGAATGCCGCTCCCCTGCGAGGCTCAGGCGCAGTGCCGTACGAAAGCCAGAAGGACGCGGCGCAGTTCCCCGCCAATCGGAGGCGCGGACCAGGTTTATGGGAAGAGGCGCATCGGGACCGGGGTCGCGCCAGCGGCCACGCGCAGGACGTAGCACAGGTTCCGGATCCCCCGCTGGGCAGGTGAGGAGCGCATGGTGGCCGACCCCTCATACTTCCCCGTGATCGACAACGCGGCAGGCCTGTTTCGCGTCGACCGCCCCGTCCACTCGCCGCCGCGGCCCATGATGGCCGCCCACTGGCACGATGTGCTGGAAAGCAACTACGCTCAGCACGGGGTCGCTGAAGACGGTGTTGTTGACGAGCGCGTCAGGGTGGCCCCTGTCCTTGACGGTGCGGATGATGGTGCGCGGCGGCTGCGGCGAGGCGGCGCCCTCGTGGGCGTCAGAGGTCGCCCTTGAGTCCTTCCCGCCCTGCGGGCAAGGAACAATACCGCTTACTTTGGCGTTGCCGAGCGGCCGCCGCGAAAGGCGGCGCTTGGCGCCAGGGGGGGCTGCAGGGGTTCAGCGGCAACGCCTTTGGGCCGATGATGGCGACCTTCCACCGCGCCGCCGGAGACCGCCGTGGCGCCCTATCTAAGCGGTATTGGGGCAAGGAGCCGACCCCATACGCACGAGTGGGGTCGGCGGGCCATTGGGAATCGTCCCGCGCCTCGTTCGTATGCCCGTGTAGCCCTGCCACATGATCTCGTGGCCCGGCGGGGGGTCGCTCTCGGGCCATGTACCCGCCGATCTTAGCGACCAAAAAATGCTGCGGCTCCCAGGGTGGTGGGCGGTGGCAGCTTTGCATGCTTGGCGTGGGCTCCGAGGACCTCCACCTCGAAGTCGTCCAAAAACACTTCAGGCGGAAGTTCAGGCGTCTCGCGCCCCAAGAGCGTGAGCAGCAGGATGCGCCACGCGATCACGACGTGGATGGCCAGGGCTCGCCGGAGACGTGCCGCAGTGTCGTGCTGCAGCTTTTCGACTTTGCACCCGCTCTTCAGGACGCGGTGCCAGTCTTCAATCCGCCAGCGCAGACAATACCATCCCAGACAGGTCTTGGCCTGCTCAGGCGAGTTCACTTCCATGGTGGTCAAAAGCAACCACTCGATGGGCTTCTCACCTGGCGGAGGCGTCTCTTCGAGGGCATGGACGATCCACAGCGCCAGCGGTTCTTTCTCCTTGTGAGCGGTGGGGGGCTTCAGCTCGATGCGACGGTAGCGCAGCGTGATCTCCGCTATCCGCTCAGGCCGTTGCGGGCGAGCTTTCTGCTTGCTCTGTTTCTGCCGAGCGCTTTGACGCTTGACGTGCAGCGAGAACTGCAGTTGCGGCTCACACGTTTTGACGGCGGCGAACAGCTGCCGGTCTTCCATCGTGCAGTGATCGTGGTCTGCTCGGACCAAGAGGTCGGTCCGCGGCTCTTGACGCCAGGCGTCAAAGAGCTCAAAGAAGTCGGCCTCACGGTCCATCACGCAGACGATCTTGGTCTGCGGCATCTTGGCGGCGACGGCCGTGCAATCCCGCAGGCCCTCCATCCAGCTGTAGGTCTTCTTCTCCTCGATCGGGATCTCTGCCGCTGTTCTCTTGTCCTGGGCGTCCCTGGCTGCGGGAGCCGTGCACGCCGCGCGCAGCACGCCCAGGGGGAGACCGTCGTCGGTCACCGCCAGCGTGGAATGCAGATGCAGACCGCGGGTGGTGGCCTTCGTCTGATTCTTGCCGATCAGGCCCAAGTCTTCGCACTGCGCCAGACCATTGTAATTCAGATCGGTGCCATCTTGAATGCACAAGTGTAGCGTTTCGCGCTATTTGGCGCCGTTGGTCCCACATTGGGCGGCGGGCAGATGTGCCCTTGCCGCCGAGCCTCTGCGGGCACGCGGACGGGCGGCAAGGCGGCTCAGGAGCCGCCCAGGCATGACCAGCCTGGCATACCCGCCACTCGGCAGCAAGGGTCCGGCTTCGCCCACATCAGCCCTCGGCTGGTGCGAGCGCGACGCCCAATT
>Ga0080006_1134851_pt1 | contig 21201 bp, 19 predicted proteins | sample RS3BMetagenome_FD_69209 | JGI IMG/M metagenome (GOLD analysis project Ga0080006, IMG submission 69209) | Ferric oxide microbial mat and aquatic microbial communities from Rainbow Spring, Yellowstone National Park, USA - RS3B (SPADES... ...
CCCAGTGCCTCGATGGATCGCCGGCCGGCGTCGGTGAGCACCAATCGACCCGTGCCGCCGCCGTCGGCCCGTTCCACCATCCCCGCTCCGGCCAGGGTGTCCATGGCCGGGGCGAGACGGGCCGGGTCGACCTTCAGTCGGACGCCGACCGTGTCGAGGGTGCAGTCCGGGTGGTCGGCGAGCCGGTAGAGCAGCCACACCGCCTGGGGGTCGAGGTCGAGACCGGCCCGGGACGCCAGCATGGTGTACAGGTCGCCCCGGCGCTCTCGGCTGGCGGCCCGCTCGACGATGCGCTCGATCTCGCCCAGGGACGTGCGCGGCTCGGGGATCCCGAGCCCCTCGGCGGGCTCCATCCCACGGATGGACTTGCGCAGCTCGATCTCGGGGAGCGTCCAGCTCAACAGGAAGGCCACGAAGGCAATGGGGACCCCGATGAGGAAGATGGTCTGGACGGTATGGGAGATCCCCTGGATCACCCCGGCCTGCACCGCCGGGGGAAGGTGGAGGATCGCCGACGGATTGTCGCCGCTGAGGCTGAACCCGGGTGGGACCTTGGTCAGGTGGAGCGCGGAGAGGATGTTGCGCACCACCAGGTTGGCGTAGATCGCCCCGAACACCGCGGTACCGAACGAGCCGCCGATCATCCGGAAGAAGGTCGTGCCGGAGGTCGCAGTGCCGAGCTCCTCGTAGGGAACGGCGTTCTGGACCGCCACGACCAGGACCTGCATGACGAACCCCAGCCCCAGGCCGAACACCGTCATGTAGCCGGCCATCACCCAGGCGCCGGTGGCCACGTCGATCAGCGACATCAGGTAGAGGCCGAGAGTCATCAAGGCGGTGCCCACCACCGGGAACACCTTGTAGCGGCCCCATCGGCTGACCAGGAACCCGGACCCGATCGAGGCGACCAGCAGGCCCCCCATCATCGGGAACAGGCGGACCCCCGAGGCGATCGGGCTGATCCCCTTCACCTCCTGGAGGAAGAGGGGCAGGAAGGTGAGGGCCCCGAACATGGCGAACCCCACGACGAACCCGATGGCGCTGGCCGCGGCGAACACCGGGTTGGTGAACAGGCGCAGCGGGATCACCGGTTCGACGGCACGCCGCTCCGCCAGCAGGAACGCCACCGTGAAGACCACCCCGGAGACGGCCAGGGCCAGCATGAACGGCGACGTCCAGGGGTAAGACGTCCCCCCGAGGCTGGTGTAGAGCACCAGGGCGGTGGCGGCCAACGCCAGGAGCACCGTGCCCAGGTAGTCGATGACCCGGTGGACGGTGCTCAAGGTGTTGGGCAGGGCGGCCGCGGTCACCACCAGGGCCACCGCGCCGATGGGGAGGTTGATGTAGAAGATCCACCGCCAGCTCAGGTAGTCGACGAACACCCCGCCGATCAGGGGGCCGATCACCGTGGTGATGCCGAACATCGCCATGAAGAGCCCCATGTAGCGCCCGCGCTCACGGGGCGACACCACGTCGCCGACGATGGTCTGGGCCCCGATCATCAGCCCGCCGCCGCCAAGGCCCTGGAGCGAGCGGAAGACGATCAGCTCTAGCATCGAGTGGCTGAGCCCGGAGAGCGCGGACCCGACCAGGAAGAGGACGATCGACGCCTGGAAGAACACCTTGCGCCCGTACAGGTCGCCCAACTTCCCCCACAGCGGGGTCGACACCGTGGAGGCCAGCAGGTACGCGGTCACCACCCAGGTGAGGTGGGAGGCGCCGTGCAGATCCCCCACGATGGTGGGCAGGGCGGTCGAGACCACCGTCTGGTCGAGCGCGGCGAGGAACATCCCCAGCATCAGGGCGCCGATGACGACCAGGACGCGCCGGTGCGACAGCACGACGGTGGAGGCCGGAGCGGCAGCGGTGGTGGTCACAGCTCCTCGATCGCATACTCGGGGCAGTTGGCGATGGCGAGACGCGCCTTGTCCTCCAGGCCCGGCGGCACGTTCCCACCGTCCACCGCGGTGGACAGCCCGTAGTCGTCCACGTCGAAGAGCTCCGGAGCGAGGCCGTAGCAGCGGGCATGGCCCTGGCACTTGTCGGGGTCGACCCGGATCCTCACGACAGCACCACCGGGAGCGAGCGGGGGCCCCGGACCTGTCCCCCGGCCCAGGTGACCTCGGCGTCGTCGGCCAGGTGGAATTCGGGGATCCGCCGCAGCCACTCCTCCAGGGCCACCCGGAGCTCCATGCGGGCGAGGTTGGACCCCGCACACCGGTGGATGCCGGAGCCGAAGGCCACGTGCCGGTTGAGCGCCCGGTCGAGCACCACCCGGTCGGCGTCCTCGAACGCGGCCGGATCGCGGTTGGCCCCCGGGAAGTTCATCAGCACCTTGTCGCCGGCGTGCATCGGGCACCCCTGGAACTCGGTGTCCTCCACCACCACGCGGGCCATGGTCACCGGGGAGTAGGCACGGAGCAGCTCCTCGACCGCCAGCGGCATCAGCTCCGGTTCCGCCACCAGCCGCCGGCGGTCGTCGGGATGACCGGCCAGGTGCCAGAGCGAGGACCCGATGGCGCTCCAGGTGGTGTCCACCCCGGCGATCAGGACGAGGGCGGCGGTGCCGAGGACGATCGCCTCGTCCATGGGCGCCCCGTCCACCTCGGTCGCCAGCAGCTCGCTGAGGAGGTCCGCCCCGGGCTCGGTCCTCCGGCGCGCCACCTCGGCCACGAAGAAGTCGAGGAGGGCGTCACCCCCACGCGCCCGCCGCTCGGGGTCGTCGGCGAACTCCAGCACGTCGCGCACCCACCCGGTGAAGGTGTCCGCCATCTCGGGGGGCACGCCGAGGACGTGGGCGATCACCCGCACCGGGATCTGCTGGGCGTACCGGCCGGCGGCGTCGACCCTGCCGTCCACCGCGAACGAGTCGACCAGTCCGGCGCACAGCGTGCGGGTGAGCCCCTCGTAGCCCTCCACGCGCCGGTGGGAGAACCAGGGCAACAGCAGCCGACGTGTCCACGTGTGCAACGGCGGGTCCGCCGAGATGGGCGGCAGCCCGTAGGCGAGCACCGGTTCCTCCGGCTCGTCCCCGTCGATCGGGATCACCGCGATCTTCTGGGAGCTGAAGTGCTCGACGTCGTGGGCCAGCGCCACCACGTCGTCGTAGCGGGTCGGGAGCCAGGTACTCCCCCGGCGCTCTGTGTGGGCGATCGGGCAGGTCCCCCGTAGCCGGTCCCAGACGGAGAACGGGTCGGCGACGTAGTCGGCGTCGAGGACGTCGAAATCGGTCTCCCAGCGCTCAACCGGTCGTGTGCGTGCCATGGTGCCCCCCTTCGACTCCGATCGCACCGGATCGGTTGGGGGAATCATGGCACGCACCCGAGGACGCGTCCCAACCGCTCCGGACCCGCTTGGCACTCTGGACGGACAGCCGACATCCCTCTCAGATGGTCAGCCCGCCGTCCACGGAGAGGACCGCCCCCGTCGTGTAGGACGACTCGTCGGAGGCGAGGAATGCGATCGACCCGGCCATCTCCGCGGGGGTGGCGAACCCGAGCGGTGACATGATCCGGGACAGCTCCTTGAAGTCCGCTCCCTCGGGCAGGCCGAAGGAGCCGATCAGGGGGGTGTCGACGCCACCGGGGGCCACCACGTTGACCCGCACCCCCCGGCCCAGGTACTCGGCGGCCAGCGCCTTGGAGAACATCAGCACCCCCGCCTTCGACGCGCAGTAGGCGGCGGAGTAGGCCTGGCCCATCAGCGCGGTGTTCGAGGCCACGTTCACGATCGAGCCACCCCCCTCGGCCAGGTAGGGGAGGGTGGCGCGGCACACGAGGAACGGACCGGTCAGGTTGACCGCCAGGATGCGCTCCCAGCGTTCGAGCGGCATCTCGGTGGTCCGGAAGAACCCCCCGATGCCGGCCACGTTGCACACCACCTGGGGCGGGCCCACCGCGGCGACCGCGGCGGCGACCGCGGCGGCCACCGACTCCTCGGAGGTGACGTCGCACACGACGGCGGCGGCGGTCCCGCCGTCGGCCGTGATGCGCTCCACGGTGGCGGCCGCGCCCTCGGCGGAGATATCGAGCACCGCCACGTCCGCACCCTCGACGGCCAGGCGCACCGCGGTCGCCTCCCCGATCCCCGACCCCCCACCGGTGACCAGGGCCACCTTGCCGGCGAACCGGCGGCCGGCGAAGGACCGGATCGCCTCGTCGGCGGCCTGGTGCTCCTTGCCCCCCGCCCCGAGCGTCACCCGCTGGATCGGACTCATGTGGTGCCCCCTGCTTTCGAATGCGACGCGAACCGTTCGCGCAGCTTGTGCTTCAGGATCTTCCCCGCCGGGTTCCTCGGTACCGCGTCGACCACCTCGAGCTGTTCGGGGATCGCCTGGACCCGGAGCCCCCTGTCCCGGAGGTAGCGCGCCATCTCCGCCAGGTCGAACGCCCCGTCGCCGGTGAGGGCCACCACCGCGCAGGCCCGCTCCCCGGTACGGTCGTCCGGGAGCCCGATGACGGCGACGTCGGCCAGCGCCGGATGACCGTAGAGCAGGTCCTCGACCTCCTTGGCGGAGATGTTCTCACCGTGGCGGATGATCACGTCCTTCAGCCGCCCGGTGATGGTCACGTACCCCTCGGCGTCGACGATCCCGAGGTCGCCGCTGCGGAAGAACCCCTCGTCGTCGAAGGCGTCGGCGTCGAGCGAGGCGTCGAGGTACCCGCGGATCACCTGGGGCCCCCGCAGGCGCAGCTCCCCCTCGACCCCCGGCGGCGCCACCTCGCCCTCCAGGGTCACCACCTTGATGGTGACCCCCGGGGTCGCCCGTCCCTCGGTGCCGGCCAGCTTGTCGTCCGGATCGGTGGTCCGGGCCATCGCCACGATGGGCGCCTCGGTCAGGCCGTACCCCGACACGATCCCGATCCCCCCGACTTCGCGCTTGAGGTCGTGGTGGAGCTGCGGCGGCTTGGGCGCGCCGCCGCCCGGGTAGCAGCGCACGTCCGGGAAGAGCGGGGTCTCCGGCGCCGCCCGCTGCGCCGCCAGGTACGCCAGGTGGAACGGCGTGCCCGAGCCCGGCAGGGTGACCCGGTTGGCGGACAGGAAGGCCGGGGTGGCGACCGGGTCGAAGGCCTCGGTCACCAGCAGGGTGCACCCGGTGAACAACGCGGCCATCAGCCAGCCGATGCCGCCGATGTGGGTGAACGGGAAGACGAGGGCGGCCACGTCGTCGCGGTCCATCGCCAGGCACTCGGCCATCGCCAGGGCGGAGGCCATCACCGTCAGGTCGCTGTGCTGGGCGCCCTTCGGATCGGCGGTGGTGCCCGACGTGTAGAAGAGCCACCGCACCGGGACCTCCCCGTCCGGGCCGGCCCCCGCCGGCACCGCCGGCAGGTCATCCGGATCGCCCTCGGGGAGCGACCCGTCGGCGACCAGCACGTCGAGGCCCTCCCGGCCGGCGGCGATCGTGCGCGCCATGGCGGCGAAGTCGAACCCCCGGTAGACGGTCGGCACCACCAGGAGCGCCGCCCGGCTCTGGGTGGTGATGAACGACACCTCCCGATCGCGGTAGATTGGGATGAGCGGGTTCTGGCGGGCCCCCAGCCGGGCCAGCGCGCCGACCAGCACCAGCGCCTCGAGCCGGGTGGGGAGCTCCCAGCTCACCGCGGTCCCCTCGGAGACGCGGTGGTGGCGGTGGAGCCCGGCGGCCACGGCCAGGCACGCGGTCCGGTAGTCCCCGAAGGTGAGCTCCCGACCGGCGTCGTCGCGGGCGAGCAGCTCGCCGGGGGTGGCGGTGGCCCGGCGCTCGACGAGCTCCCAGAGGGTGGGCGCGCCGATCCAGCCCCGGGCGGCGGTCCTCGCCTCGAGCTCGTCGGCGAACCCGCTCACCGCTCCCCCGCCGGCGGGGGTGCCGGCGCCGACCACAGGCGGTCGGTGTAGGTGTCCGTCCCGGGGATGGTCCCGTGGAACGCCGACGCCCACACCAGGCTTCCGAGGCCCGAGGTCCCGAGGGCCTCCCCGTGGGCGGCGAAGACGTCCGACCAGGCACCAGCCGGCTCGCCGTCGAGGAACCACAGGGACAGGACCCGCCTCTCGCCGGCACTGTCCCGAGGGACGTCGCCCGGAGCGTCCGCCAGGAGGGGCAGCGGGCTGAACCCCAGCACGGTGGCGACCGGCGAGCCCGCCAACGCGGCGGGGAGGCAGGTCTCGCGGTACCAGGCGTGCAGGTCACCCGGGTCGACGCCCTCGGTCGCCTCGGCGAACACCGACACCATGGCGGGGAAGCGGCGGTCGAGGGTGAGGTGGGCCGGGACCCCCGACTCCTCGCGGCGATGCTCCCACCGGTACCGGTAGAGGCCGGTGTGGACGTGATCGCGGGCGTCGAACATGCGCCCCGCGGCGTGCAGGGTATTGACCTGGTCCACCGCCCAACGGTTCCACTCGTCGTGGTGGCCGTCGAGCACGTAATAGACGCCGAGATAGGAGCCGATCTGCGGGTCGGAGGTGATCGGATTGGGGCCGGCCGGCCGTAGCTCCTTCAGATCGGCGGTGGCGACGAAGCGGGCACCGGCGAAGTTGTAGGCACCGATCTGGCAACCGGCGTAGAAGTGGTCCTCCTCGTACCAGCGGTTGTAGGCCACCGCGTGGCCCCGGTGCGGCTCGACCAGCGTGTACAGCATGGTGCCGATGGCGATGGGGTCGTCGGTGACCCCTCCGGTGGCAGGTGTCGAGCGCTCGCTCATGATGCCCTCGCTCTCGTGTCGGTGTCGGTGGTCATGCGGGAGGTGGTGTCGGTGGTGCCGGAAAGGACCAGGTCGGTCAGAGCCCGCTTGTCCACCTTCATCATCGAGGTGAGCGGCAGGGCGTCCACCAGCACCACCCGGTCGGGCGCCTTGTAGTCGGCCAGGGAGGAGCGGGCCAGGGCGCGCAGCTCTTCGACCAGGGCGCCTTCGGAGGGCGCCGCCCCGGGGACCGCCACCGCACAGGCCACCCCGATCTCGCCGAGGACCGGGTCGGGGACGCCGACCACCGCCACCTGGGCCAGGGCCGGGTGCCGGGCGAGGACCTGCTCGACCTCGGCCGGGTAGACGTTGTAGCCGCCGCGGAGGTAGAGCTCGTTCGCCCGCCCGACGAGGACCAGGTTGCCTGCCGGGTCGAGGGTCCCGAAGTCCCCGGTGGTGAGCCACCCGTCGCCGTCGAGGACGTCCCGGGTGGCGCCGTCGTCGGTGACGACGCCCCGGGCCCCGGGCCCGGTGGGAGGGCCACCCCAGTACCCCGCCATGACGGCGGCAGAACGGAGCCGTACCCGTCCCACCTCGCCCGGCCCGACCGGCCGTCCGTCCTGGTCGACCAGGTCCATCGACACACCGGGCACCGGCCGCCCCACGGTGGTGGCGACCACTTCGTCCGCATCGCCCGGCACGGTTCCGGTGCCGAGGGATGCCTCGGTCGACGTGTAGCGGACCACCACCGGGACGCCGAACCGGCGGCGCATCGCCCGCACCAGCTCCGCCGGCACCGGCGATCCACCCGTCCCCACCACCCGCAAGGCGTCGAAGCGGGCACCGGCCAGGTCGGGAGAGGCCATCACCAGTGCCCACTGGGTCGGCACCCCCTGGGCGACCGTGATGCGCTCGACGGCCATGATCCGGATGGCCTCGGCCGCTCGCCACGGTGTGGGGGTGATCACCGTGGTCACCCGGTGGACGATCTCGTCCCAGACCCGGGTCATCGAGCCGACGTGCGCGAACGGGAGGGGGGACAGGCGGCGGTCCCCTGGGGCCGAGAGGGTGTCCGTCCCGGCCGCTACCGCGGCCAGGCGCCGGTGGTCGAACACCGCTCCCTTGGGGAGGCCCGTGGTGCCGCTCGTCCACACCACCGCCACCGGGTCCGACGGGTCGAGCGCCGGCCACCGGGGAGGGGGGGGTCCGTCCGCCGACGCCGCCGCCTCCGCCCGGCGGACGACCTTCCCGGTCGGGCCCTCGGGCACCGCCGCCCCGTCGTCGAGCACGGTCACCTGCGGTCGGGTGCGGTCGAGGATCGAACGGACCTCGGCGCTCCCTAGGCGGGGATTGACGCCGGAGGTGACCGCTCCCAGCCGGGCGGCGGCGGCATAGGAGACCGCGTAGTCGATCGAGGAAGGCAGGAGCAGCACCACCACCGTCCCCGGCCCCACCCCCGCCCGGGCGAACAGGCCGGCGACGCCGTCGGCGGCACGGTCCCACCCGGCGAACGTCACCGCCCGGCGGGGAGATCCGTCGGTGGCCGGTTCCACGTACGCCTCGGTCTGGGGGTCGGACCGGGCGGCAGCGCGGAGCACCTCCACCACCGTCCCCGGCTCCTCCTCGATCTGACGCGCCGTCATATCGCCGCCGACTGTAACAGGGGTGCGACGGGAACGAGCCGCCGCACGGGACAGGGGTGCGACGGGAACGAGCCGCCGCACGGGACAGGGGTGCGACGGGAACGAGCCGCCGCACGGGACAGGGGTGCGCGAGGGGGCCGGGGTCTGCCGGTCACAAGGTCAGAAGGTCAGGACCCCCCGGGCCAGGGCTCCCGCCTCCATGTCCGAGACGATCTCCCGGAACCCCTCAAGGGGGCGCTGTTCGGTCACCAGCTCGTCGAGGAGCAGCTTCCCCGAGAGGTAGAGCTCGACCATCAACGGGATGTCGTGGTGCGGCCGGGCCGAGCCGTACCGGCACCCGAGCAGGCCCCGGTCGACGTAGGCGAGGGCGTTCACGTCCACCGCCACCTCTGTCCCCTGGGGCGGGATCCCGATGGCGAGCGCCGTACCCCCCCAGTCGAGGACGTCGAGGGCGTTGCGCAACACGGCCGGATGTCCTACGCAGTCGAAGGCCCAGGTCACCCCTCCGGTCCATCCGAGCGCACCCGCCGTCCGGGAAGGGCCCGGCGGGACGATCTCCCGGATGGCGGTGACCGCGTCGCCGGACGAGGCGTCCACGAAGTGGGTGGCGCCGAACTGCCGGGCGAGGGCCTCCTTGGATGTCATGGTGTCCACCGCGACGATCCGGCTGGCCCCGGCCAGTCTGAGGCCCTGGATCACGTTCAGCCCCACACCGCCGACCCCGAACACAGCCGCGGTCTCGCCGGTGGCCACCCGCGCCCGGTTGAGCACGGCGCCCACGCCGGTCAGCACCCCGCAGCCGATGAGGCACGCCGAGGTCATCGGTACCTCCTTGGAGATCTTGACCGCCTGGACTTCGCTGACCACGGTCGATTCGGCGAACACCGAGGTGGCCGCGAAGTTGGACGCCGGCTCACCCTTGTAGGTGAACGGCTGGGACACGTTGCCCAGTGTCTGGACGCACCAGGTGGGATGGCCGATCGAGCAGGCCCGGCAGTGGCCACAGCTGGCGAGGGTGGCGATGACCACGTGGTCCCCCGGCTTCACCGACCGGACCTCCGAGCCGACCGCCTCGACCACCCCCGCTCCCTCGTGGCCGAGCACCGATGGCGCCTTCCAAGGGATGGTCCCGTTGATGACCGAGAGGTCGCTGTGGCAGACGCCGGCCGCCCCGACCGCGACCCGCACCTGACCAGGGCCCGGCGCTCCGACCTCCAGCTCGTCGGTGATCTCCACGTCGGTCCCGGTGTAGACGATGCCCCGCATCCCAACCCCTCTCGCTCGCTGTACCTCTGTCTGTGCCTGATGTGCCCGGTAGTTCCCGGTTCCCTACGGGGCCCCGGAGCCGCCGAACCGCTCGCGGAGCTCGCGTTTGAGCACCTTGCCCCCCGCATTCACCGGGAGGGACGGAACCACCACGACGTGCCGCGGCACCTTGAAGTTCGCCAGCCGCTCCCGGGCCCAGCCGACCAGCTCCTCCTCGCCGACCACGGGACCCGCCTCCGAGGCGACGACGAAGGCGCACCCGACCTCGCCCATCCGGTCGTCGGGCACGCCCACCACCGCCACCTGGGCGACCCCGGGATGGTCGCCGAGCACCGCCTCGACCTCGGCCGGGTAGACGTTGAACCCGCCGGACACGAGCATGTCCTTCAGGCGGTCGGTGATGTCGAGGTTGCCCTCGGGGTCCATCACCCCCACGTCGCCGGTATGGAGCCAACCTTCCGCGTCCACAGTTGCGTCGGTGGCGTCCGGGTCGTTGAAGTAGCCGCGCATCACGTTGTATCCGCGGACCACGACCTCGCCGGGCTCGCCCCGGGGAAGCTCGTCCCCGCCCTCCCCCACGACCCGCACCTCCACGTCGGGGATGGCACGCCCCGATGTCCCCGAGACGACCTCGGCGGGGTCTCCCCGGCGGCACATGGTGACCGTCCCCGTGGCCTCGGTGAGCCCGTAGGCGGTGAGGACCGTCTCGACACCCAGCTCCGACCGGAGGCGGTGCACGAGCTCGACGGGGACCGGCGCCGCCCCGGTGACCACCAGGCGGAGCGACGACAGGTCGCACGCCTTGCGATCGGGGTGGTCGAGGATGGTGCGCAGGACGGTGGGGGGACCGGGCAGGACGGTGATGCGCTCGGCTGCGATCCGGGCCATCACCGCGTCCACGTCGAAGACCGGCTCGGCCACGACCGTCGCCCCCGCCATCAGGCTCGCCAGGATGCCGGCCTTGTAGCCGAAGGTGTGGAAGAAGGGATTGACGACGAGGTACCGGTCGCCGGCCCGCAGGCCGACCACCTCGGCCCAGGTGGCAAACGTGCGCAACGTCTGCCCGTGGGTGGTCATCGCCCCCTTGGGCCTCCCGGTGGTCCCCGAGGTGAACAGGATGTCGGAGAGGTCGCCACTGGTGATCGAGGCGGTCCGGCCGGCGGCGACGTCGCTCGGGACGCAGGCACCCTCGTGGAGGAAGACGGTCCAGTCGACGACCTGGTCACCCCGGGCCGTCGCCCGATCCTCCCCGCCGTCCCCGGTGTGGAGGAGGACCACCCGCTCCAGATCGGGGAGGGCCATCACCGCCGTCGCCTCGGCGAGCATGGCCGGGTAGTCCGTGCCGAGGAACCCCTGCGCGGTGAAGAGCATCCGGGCGCCCGACTGCTGCAGGATGTACGCGGCCTCCGCCCCTTTGTACCGGGTGTTCAGGGGGACGAGCAGGGCCCCGGCCCCCACCGCTCCAAGAGCGGCAAGGACCCACTCGGCGCAGTTCGGGGCCCAGATGGCGACGCGGTCCCCCCGCTCGATGCCGTTCGCCAACACGGCCCGGGTGGCGGCGGCCGCCTCCTCGGCCAGCTGGTCGTAGGTCAGCCGCACGGTCGTCCCGCCCGGCCCGTGGGCGTCGACCACCGCCTCGGCCGCACCGAACCGGGCGGCGGCGTCCTCCACCAGGCCGGGGATGGTCCCCCACTGGAGATCCCCGCGGGGATCGACGATCTCTGACACGTGGTCAGGGTAGTGCATCGACCCGGTGCGGCCCACGGGCGCGTTCCTCTGGAATCCCCGGTGCCTACGCCGTAGAGGGAGTCGCCGGCAGGCCGGCCAGCGCCCCTCCGCCGGCGACCCGCAGGCCCCGGTTCCACCAGGCCGGCTGGTCCACAGCCCGGGCCGAGGCCCAGGCGAAGTGGTGGCGAGCCGAACGCCGCAGCAGCGGGAGCCCGGCCAGCCCGAGGAGCGCCCACCGCCGTCGCGACGGGGTCAGCTCGGCCAGGGACGCCACCGACGCCAGCGCCCAACCCCCGAGGATCGCGTTGTAGGCCCCGAGCCGGGAGGCCGGGAGTCCCTCGGCTCCGGTCAGGAGCGGTACGCCCCAACGGCTGAGCCGCCAGGGCCAGAGCGTGAAGTGCACCACCACGCCCGCCAGCCCCACACCGGCCAGCGCGGCGAGCACGCCGTCCCAGCGTTTCGAACCGCGTGCCGCCACCCACGACCAGGCGCCCAGCTCGAGCGTCCAGAAGATGCCGGCGGGCACCAGCCCGAGCTCGGGCTGCCACACCAGGCCCGCGCCGTTGCCCAGCTCGAACCCGTGGTGGGCGGCGGTCCCGGCGGCGGCCAGGATCGACAGCGGGCGGGCGACGGGACGGCGCATCTACGGATGTTGGCTGCTGACGGAGACGACCTCTCCGGTCATGAAGGTGGCGTACTCGCTGGCCAGGAACACGATGACGTTGGCCACCTCCCATACCTCGGCGCCCCGGCCCAGCACCTCCCGGGCCGCCAGCTCGGCGAGCGCCTCGTCGGCCATCACCCGGTTGAGGAACGGATGGACCGCCAGGCTGGGCGCCACGGCGTTGACCCGGACGTCGTGAGCGGCGGCCTCGACCGCACTGCACCGGGTGAGCGCCATCCCCCCCGCCTTGGCCGCGGCGTAGTGGGACTGCCCCTCCTGCGCCCGCCAGCCGAGCACCGAGGCATTGTTGACGATGACACCCCCCCGCCCCTGCCGGTAGAGGTGACCGAGCGCGGCCCGGGTGCACCGGAAGGTTCCGGTCAGGGTGACGTCGAGCACCAGCGACCACTGCTCGTCCGTCATGTCGACCACTGCGGCCTGCCCACCCAGGCCGGCGTTGTTCACCGCCACGTCGAAGTGACCGTGACGCTCCACCGCGGCGTCGTACAGGCGGCGCACCTGCCGGTCGTCGGTGACGTCGCACGGCACGGCCAGCGGGCGCTCGCCAGCAGCTTCGGGCAGCGCCGCCAGCGCGTCGGCGGCCTCGCCCAGCCGGCGCTCGTGGACATCGGAGATCACCACGGTGGCGCCCTCTTCGAGGCACCGCCTGGCGGTGGCGAACCCGATCCCGGTGCCGGCCGCCGCGGTGATGACCACGATCTTGCCGGTCAGCAGCCTGTGGCCGGCGGGAGGAACCGGTGGCCCGCCTACCCTCCGGCTCCCGGCCCCCGCCGGCGGGCCGGTCATCGCCGCCCCCCCTTGGGCTCGGCCGGCAGCCCGAGGGCCCGCTCGCCGATGATGTTCCGTTGGATCTGGTTGGACCCCCCGTAGATGGTCTCCGAGCGACTGAAGAGGAACGTGCGCTGGAACGCATCCAGACCGTAGGGCGGCTCGTCGACGACCGTGGACGGCATCCCGAGGATGTCCATGGCCAGTTCGCCCAGACGCCGGTGCCAGGTCGCCCACTGCAGCTTGACGATGGACGCCTCGGGGGGGGCGACCGGCCCGTCGGCGACCGAGAGGCTGCGGAGTGTCGTGAGCCGCAGGATCTCGAGCTCCCCGTGGGCCCGCGCCAGCTGTTGACGGACCACCGGGTCGGCGGACCGTCCGTTGGAGCGGGCGGCGGCGACTAGGCGGTCGAGCTCCCGGCGGAACGAGACCTGGTGCCCGAGGAGCCCCACGCCCCGCTCGAACGCCAGCGTGGCGAGTGCCACCCGCCAGCCGTCCCCGACCGCCCCCAGGACGTTGCCGGCGTCGGTCCTGGCGTCGTCGAAGAACACTTCGTTGAACTCGGCGGTCCGGGTGAGCTGAGTGATGCCGCGCACCTCGACGCCCGGCTGGTCCATGGGGACCAGCAGGTAGGAGAGCCCGTGGTGGCGGGAGGACCCCGGTTCGGTGCGGCAGACCACGAAGCACCAGTCGGCCTGGTGGGCAAGGGACGTCCACACCTTCTGCCCGGTGATCGACCACTGGTCGCCGTCGAGGGTGGCGCGCGTCTGGACGTTCGCCAGATCGCTGCCGGCGTCGGGCTCCGAGTACCCCTGGCACCACAGCTCGGTGCCCGCCACGATCGGCGGCAGAAAGCGGGCCTTCTGCTCGGGGGAGCCGTAGTGGATGACGGTGGGACCGATCAGGCCCTCCCCGAGGATGCTCACCCGACCCGGGGCCGAGAAGCGGACGTACTCCTCGTTGAAGATGACCTGGTGGGCAAGGGACGCCCCCCGGCCGCCGTGCTCGGGCGGCCAGCCCAGACAGGTCCACCCACCGGCGGCGAGCTCCCGCTCCCAGGCGAGCCGTACCTCGAACCCGTAGGTCTCGTCCCCCGAGCCGCCCCTCCCACCCAGGGCGGCGAACTCGCCGACAACGTGGTCGGCGAGCCAGGTGCGGACCTCCTTGCGGAAGGCTTCGTCCTCAGGTCTGTCTCGAAGGTCCATGGGCTCCCAACGCGCCAGGTGGTCGGAAGCGCCTTCCCGCCGGCCAGGGGACGGCCGGACCGGTCGGGCGGCGACCGGATCTGACGCGACGTTAGCAAATCGGCCCATCCGCCGTCGGGGAACACCCCTGCGTCCCGCGGGGTTCACCATGGCATGGCGATAGCCGAGAAGGAGCAGCGATGACCGATGACAGCGGCACCCGGATCGAGATCCCGGGAGAGCTCACCGACGAAGAGTGGAAGCAGCGGCTCGGCCCGGACCGGTACGCGGTCCTCCGCAAAGGTGCGACCGAGCCGGCGTGGTCGGGCGAGCTCCTGCATGTGGAGGGATCCGGGATGTTCACCTGTGCGGGCTGTGGCGCGGAGCTGTTCCCGAGCGACACGAAATTCGAGTCCGGCTCCGGCTGGCCGAGCTTCTCCCGGGCGCTCGCCGACGGGGTGATCGAAGAGCACGTCGACCGGAGCTTCGGGATGCGGCGCACCGAGATCACCTGCGCCCGCTGTGGCGGACACCTCGGGCACGTGTTCCCGGACGGACCGGCACCGACCGGGCTGCGGTACTGCGTCAACTCCCTGTCGATCGAGTACCGGCCGGACGAGAGCTGACCCCGGGGCGTCGGTCGGCCGCCGACCGGGGGGCCGGCACGGGGACGGCCAACCGTTGCTCGAGGAGATCGAACAGGTCGCCGAGTGCCCCCGCCTCGGCCACCCTCCCCGTCCGGAGCAGGGCGCGGTCGGCGTCCGCCAGTGCCTGGCAGGCGCCGAACACCTCGGACTTGGTGAGCACGACCGCCGAGGCGATCCCGAGTGGCACCGGCGTGGTGCGCCCGGGGCCCGCCTGGGGAACCGGGGGGCCGGCGGGGTCCGGGTGCCGCGCCGCACCCCCACCTCCCGCAACGGCGGCCGCCCCCCACCTGGGGGCGGCCACAGTGGTCCGCGGTCCGCCGCTGACGCCCGTCCGGGCCGGCCGCACCCCCACCTCAGGCCTCGACATCGGCCAGCTCGTCGTCGGCAGCTCCGGCCGATCCGCCTCCGTTCGGATCCGTCCCCCCGGCGGACGCCCCGTCGCCGTCGTGGGCCGACCGGCGCTCCACCCGGTGGACGTCGGCGGTGGCGAACCGCAGGCTGGCGCCGATCTCGTCGGCCACGATCTCCACCTTGAACCGGCGGTCGCCCTCCTCGGTCTCCCAGCTGCGCTGCTCGAGACGTCCGGTGACCACCACCCGCGCCCCCTTGACCAGGCTGAGGGCCGTGTTCTCGGCCAGCTCGCGCCAGCAGACCACGTCGAAGAACGAGGTGGACTCCTCCCACTCCCGGGTCTCGCGGTTCTGCCAGCGCCGGTTGACGGCGACGCCCAGCGAGGTGGTCGCCTGGCCGTCCCGGGTGTAGCGGATCTCGGGATCCCGAGTCAGGTTGCCGATGATGGTGGTGGTCGTCGCCGTGGTCATGGTCCCATCCCTTCGCGTGCGCACCGTTCCCGGGGATCCCCCGGACAGGTGCGGGTCACCCGACCTGGGCGACCAGGAAGAGGATGGAGCGGGAGCCTTGCCCAGGACCCGGCTGCCGACCCGCACTTCGACCTTGCTGCCGACCTTGCCGACTGCATGGGGAAGGGCGCGCGACCCTGCGAGCTGGGAGGACGGCTGTCCGGCGGGTGGGCGGATCAGCGGAGGCGGAGTGGGGTGGGCGGGCCGCCCAGTTCAGTGCTCGGCGGGCGGCAGGTCGCGGGCGAACTCCCGGAAGGCCGCAGGCGGCAGGTACTCCGGCGGGATGTCCTCCGGGCGGGCGTAGTGCTCCACGTCGAAGAGATTGGACACCCCCTCGTCCTCCGCGGTGGCGACCAGGCCCGCCTCGTGGCTCCGGCCGAAGGCATCCGATCCGGAGATGGTGCCGGCGACCAGGGCATCGGCGGTGTCCCGATCGATCCGGGCGACCAGGCTGTAGACGACACCGTCCAGGGTGGCGCCGATCCGCCGGCCGATCATGCGGTGGTGCTTGCCGTCGTCGATGAGGTAGACGGCACCGTCGCCGTTGCCGACACGGAGCCGGACACGCTCCGAGTGGCCGAAAAGCAGCCACTGCTCGTGACGGCGGTCCTTCATCGCCCACAGCGGGCTCGGCGGGACGATGCCCTCCGGCTCGTCCTCCTCGAGCGGGGTGGCGTCGACCGGCGCCGCGATCGGGTCCGTCGATCCCACCGACTCCGGGGTGAAGTGGAGCTGACCGTCGGCCCGCGACTGGAAGAGCCCGCCCCCCTCCACCGCCACCTCGTCGGCGTGCTTGGTCCGCAGGGGCTCGTCGACGTCGCTCACTGGTTCCTCCTCACGGGGACGGCGTGGCGTCGCCGCCCGCCTCGATGAGGACAGTCTGCCGGATCCGCAGCCGTGGCGCCGACCGACGCCGCTCACCCCGGGCACGACGTCACCTGCGGTGTGGCACCCTCGGGTCGGCTACCCGCCCGACAGGTCCGCCAGCAGCTCCGTCCGGGTCCCATCGGTGAGCGGCGCCCCGGGCAGGCCGTCCGGGTAGGAGGGATGGTCGACCGCCAGCCGGACCGGACCTTCCCGGAACCGGTCGACCTGCTCCGGGTCGAGGCGGAACCGCACGTAGTGGACGGCGGCGGTGACCGTCTCCCGGGTGAGGTTCGCCTGGTGCCCGGCCTCCGGCACCGATGGCACCACCGTGGCGCCATCGCTGCCGATCCGGAGCTGCACCGAGCGCTCCACCCCGACCAGGAGCGGCAGCCAGTGGCGGAGCTGGTCCTCGGAGGTCAGCTCCAGGAAGAGGGTGGCCGACAGCTCGCCGGGTGTCGGCAACAGACGGTTGTAGACGTCGAGCTCGTGCTGGATCTGCGCGTCGGTGGCCATCCGCTCGGCTCGGGCCATCTCCTGCACCTGGAACCGCACGGTCAGGCGGTTCTCGAACGTCAGGGTCACGATCGGCCCCACGCCCACCCGGCGCAGCTTCTTCGCCGCGATCACTTCGCGCCGGAAGTCGTCCCGCTCGCGCTCGTAGGCCCGCAGGTCGGCAATGTCGTCCAGGGTGAGCGGCCGAGGCGGGGTCACCGCCCGTCCTCCGCTGGGATGCCGTAGGCGCGGGCCATCAACCGGATCGGGTGGACCGGTCGGAGCCCGGTCTCTTGCTCGATGGACCCGTTGGCGAGATGACAGTCGCCGCAGACCACCGCGTTGCCGGCTGCCTCGACCTCGCGTTTCAGCGGGGCGGCCACCGTGCGGGCCATCTCATAGTGCTCGCGGCGGTAGCCCCAGGTGCCGTCGATCCCCGAGCACCGTTGCACCAGGGTCGCCTTGATCCCGGCCAGCTTCAGCAGGTCCCGGCTCTTCAACCCGGTCTGCTGCGCCTGCTGGTGACAGGCCACGTGGTAGGTCACCTGGTCGGGGACGGTGCCGTCCTCCCGGCCGGGGAACCCGGTGTCGAGCGACGACCCCTCGGCCCGGTGCAGGCCGACCAGGTACTCAGCCGGATCGGCGGTGTGGGCCGCCACCAGCTCGGCGTCCGCCGCCTGCGGGGTGTGGGCCAGGTAGATCGGGTAGTCCTTCCGCACCACGTAGGCACAGGTGGGCTGGGCCACGATGACCTCCCTCCCCGCCCGGACCTCATCCGCCAGGGAGGCGACGTTGCGCGCGGCGGCCCGGGTGAACTCCTTGACGTTGCCCTGGTGCAGCCAGGGGGCGCCACAGCAGCGGGTGCCCGACGGCACCGAGCACGACACCCCGTTGCGCTCGTAGACCTTGACGAGGTCCTTGCCGATCTCCGGCTCCATGTATTCGACGAAGCAGGTCGGGAAGACCGAGACGGAGCCCTGGGAGCCGGCGGTGGGCGCACCGACGGCTCCGTCGGTCCGGGTGCGCCGGGAGAACCAGGTGGTGAACCGCTGGCGGGCGTAGGGGGGGAGGAGGCGGCCGGACGCCATCCCCACCGTCTTCTCCATCACCCGGCGGGGAAGGGAGCCGGGCGAGCCGGTCAGGGCGTTGACGACGGGAGCCGCCGCGGTCGAAGCCCTCCCGACGAGGTCGGTCCGGGCGAGGAACTGGTCCGTGAGCTTCTCGCGCAGCGGCACCCCGGCGGCGTGCCGCACCGCGTGGGCACGCATCATCATCCGGGGGAAGTCGAGCTGCCACTCGTGGGGCGGGACGTAGGGGCACTTCAGATAGCACAGCTTGCACTGGTAGCACTCGTCGACCACCTGGTCCTGCTCGGCATCCGTCATGGCGCCGACGTCGCCGTCGCGGGCATCGATGAAGCGGAAGAGGGTGGGGAACGACGGGCACAGGTTGAAGCAGAGGCGGCACCCGTGGCACAGGTCGTACACCCGGCCGAGCTCCCCGCGGAGGTCGGCCTCGTCCAGGTATGCCGGATCGGTCGGATCGTAGGTGGTGGTCATGGCGGTCCTCTCCGTAGTTCCCTCTGCACTGGTTCCCTCGGCGCTGGCACCTCCCGACGGCGGTCCCGCCACTCCGCCGGACGCCGGCGGGACGCGCCCCGCCGGGGCGTCACCGGCGTCCGACGGATACGGGTCACGAGACCGAGGCGAGCCCTTCGGTGAACCGGCCGGCGTGGCTCTTCTCGGCGCGGGCCAGCGTCTCGAACCATTCGGCGATCTCGTCGAAGCCCTCGTCGCGAGCGGTCCGCGCGAACCCCGGGTACATCTCCGAGTACTCGTAGGTCTCGCCTTCGACCGCCGACTTCAGGTTGTCCTCGGTCGGCCCGACCGGTGCTCCCGTCACCGGATCGCCGGTCTCGCGCAGGAAGTCGAAGTGGCCGAACGCGTGGCCGGTCTCCCCCTCGGCCACCGAGCGGAACAACGCGGCGACGTCGGGATAGCCTTCGACGTCCGCCTTCTGGGCGAAGTAGAGGTAGCGCCGGTTGGCCTGGCTCTCCCCGGCGAACGCCACCTTCAGGTTCGCTTCGGTGCTGGTGTCCTTCAGTGCTGGCATAGCGGTCCTCCTCGGACGGTGGTTGGGTTGACGGTGGACAGAGACATGGTGAACCGGTTCAGGCCGGCGTGGGGACGGCCGTCCGGCAGTCGGGACAGAGCCCCCGGAAGACGATCTCCGCCGAGCCGATCTCGTAGCCGAGGGACGCCTCCTCGGGGATCTGCACCTCGGGGAGGGCGACGGCGAGGTCGCGCACCGTACCGCAGCGGCGGCACACCAGGTGGTGGTGGGGCGCTTCGACGTTCGGGTCGAACAGAGTGACCCCAGTGCCGACATCGAGGGCGGCCACCTCTCCCAGCTCGGTCAGGTCGTGCAGGGTCTGGTACACCGTCTTCAGGGACACCGTCTCCAGTTCGGCAGTGACCTGCCGGTGCACCGCCTCAGCCGACGGATGGTCGGTGGCCCCCTCAAGCGCTCTGAAGATGCACTGGCGCTGGGCCGTCACCTTTCGACCACTCGCCCGGAACAGCTCGGAAAGTTCCTCTGGCGTTCTCACCGTCCGCGATCATAGCAACAATCATTACTGTTCAACAATCATTGTTGACAAACCGCTCGACGGTCGGGCCACGCCGGGCCCCGGACCGCCCGGGCCGCAGACGCGGCCCGGGCGGTCCGGGGTGGTCAGGACACCTTGTTGGCCGGGCACCAGGCGTTGGCCGGAACCCCGGCGCACGGGTTGGGCATGGTGGGCAGGTTGCTCGGGAGGGGGTGCATGGTCACCGTGGTGGCCTGCGGATACCGGTCGGTCGTCAGGCAGTAGTCCGGTCCCAACAGACCGGAGTCACACAAAACCTCGCCGCCGAGTGTTCCTTTGGAGAACGAGAAGTTCGCCGACGTCGTCTTGACCCCGCAGACGGCGTTGGTCTGCTCGAGGTTCGCCGGGGTGCTGCCGTCCGGGGCCACGTTGCCGGCGAAGCAATTCTGGGGGATGCCGGTACTGAAGGTGAGGTTGGCGTAGTCCCCGTTGGTGGGGTTGCCGAAGAACCCGTTGTTGACGTAGGTGTTGTTCCGCAGCGCGTCGCCCTGGGCGTCGTAGAGGCAGCCGAGGCTCCCCAGGCCGGTCCCGCCCGTGTTGGCGCAGGTGACTCCGGCCGGCGGCGTATCGTTGTCGACGAAGGGGAGGAAGAGCGTCCCCCACGCCCCGTTGTTGGCGAAGGTGTTGTCCATCACCGTGTCGTTGCGGCCTCCCGAGACGGTCATGCCCGTCCCCACTGGGCCGGCGCCGGCGTAGCCCACCTTGGGGGCGTTCGGGTTGTTGTTGTCGTGGACGGAGTTGGCGTCGAACACCCAGCACGAGCCGGTGCCGCTGAGGGCGCTGGTGCCGCCGTCCGGGCAGGCCCCGTTCTGAGGCGGCGGCGGGTCGCTGGCGATCTGGGTGTTGGTGTCGAAGCCGTCCTGGTTGTTGTCGAACTGGGAGTGCTGCACGGTCAGGATGCCGCCCGAGTTGGTCCCCGAGTAGCCCAGCGCGCTGTACTCCATCCAGGCGTTGTGGATCCAGGCGTCGCAGGCCTGGCGGCAGGCCCCCACGTACATGCCCGAGTCGTTCATGTTCGACGCGTAAAGCTGGTTCCACACCCCCGGGCCGGCCGCGCCGGAGGAGAAGATGCCGTAGGCGGCGGCAGGAGCCGTGCTGGACGCGTAGTAGGTGGAGGTGGCCGTCAGGTAGCTCCCCCGGTAGCCGGTGATCCCGAGATGTCCGGAACCGGGGTTCCCATCCCACCAGACCTCGTTACCGGCGCTGCCACTGCCGGTCAGGAAGTTGCACACGGTCAGGTTCTGGATGCTGACGTTGTCGGCGTTCCACACCACGATGCCGTTGCGGCCGATGGGCCCGGTCTTTCCGGCCACCGTGTTCCCGAAGTTCTGGTCGGCCGGATTGGACGAACAGGGGGTGGAGGCGGAGGCGTTGGTACCGTCCACGATGACCGAGTTCCGGTCCATCCCCCGCAGGTGCAGGTTGGAGGTGGAGATCTCCACCCCGCCGTACCAACCGTCGTTGGCGTCGGCCAGGGTGGGGGGGTTGGTGAAGTCGGCGTTCTCGTGGTAGTCCCCCGGCGCCACCAGGATCCAGTCCCCCGGCTGGGCGGCGTCCACCGCCGCCTGGATGGTCGTGTACTGACCAGGGATGCCGTCGTACTTTCCCACCAACAACACCTTGCCGCCGACGGTGGCCCCGACCGGGGCCATGCCGACGATCGGCCTGTTCAGCGGCTGGCCTCCCATCGAGCCATGGAAGGCGGCGTCGCCGAAGGAGAAGATGCCGCCGTCGGAGGCGGCCCGCCAGCAGCCC
>Ga0080006_1157499_pt1 | contig 21187 bp, 15 predicted proteins | sample RS3BMetagenome_FD_69209 | JGI IMG/M metagenome (GOLD analysis project Ga0080006, IMG submission 69209) | Ferric oxide microbial mat and aquatic microbial communities from Rainbow Spring, Yellowstone National Park, USA - RS3B (SPADES... ...
CTCTGCTCACGATAGAACCCACAGAACAGCCAGTATTTCCGAGAGAAAGTACAAGCAATGGAACTTGGAGATAGACTGCAGCATCCTGGACGCATTCCCGAATGCCAATACCCGTCCATCCGGCAATCTGGGATCCCCTGATCCATGGAAACGCGTTTCGGAAAAGCGAAAATCTATTTGAAAGGATTCGCGCGCGCGCGCGCATCATATCGCGCGCCATCATATAACGATGCTCCGTTGCGAGCGCCTTGCTGCACACGAGCTGTCGTTCAGCACCAAATGCTCTATACCCATGGATAACTGGAGCAGCGATTATGAGTCGGATACAACAGTGGGCCTACAAAACATAGCCTTCCGAGTACTGAGTGTTCTGGGTATTGGGCTGTGGTTGCATTGCAAGGGACGTCGTCGGCGACGGCTCAGACGTGCTGCAAGCAACTCGCAAGGCCGCGAACAGGTAGCCGTAAGCTCCCACGCCGCTCAATCATTTCCAAAATACGTTTCCGGGCAACAGATGGTTTCGAAAAGTTCCAGTGTCAAGCGTCAGGAAGGCACGCAGGGCTGTGACGAAGACGATAGCAGAATCGAAGGGGCGACGTCGCCTTGGTCACACGAAGCGTGGCAACGGCTACAGCTTGCCTGCGAGCGCGCCCAACAGCAGTGCATCTCGCTCGAGGACGAGCTGAAACGCGTTCTTCGCGAGCGAGAGGAACTCCAAGAGGCCCTCTCCATGGCACGCGGCGCTCTGCAGCCCTGTGAGCAGAGCACGGGCTGCGCTGCACATGCAGCGCCTCTGCTTGCATCGTTACCGCCGCCGCGCAAGGCAGTGGACCAAAAGCCCAGCAAACCAGAGGCTCAACGATTGGCGGGTGCTACTGTAAACCTCGACGACGCTACGCAGCCGTGGCTAGAGCATACGACTCCGGTGCCGTCGGACCAGTCGAGTCCGTTCCAACAGGACGAGGCGGCGTCCGGAGCCCATTCGCCTGCTGCTCGTTCTGGACCTGTGCTTCCGGACACGCTTGGTGGACTCAGGCTCGACCCTGTCGAAGTTGCTGCCGCCATGGCGCTCCGCCAGCGTGGATTTGGTGGAGGCCTGCTCAACGAGGCCTCCATCGATGACGTTCGACGACGACTGGGTTTTGGTGGTAGTGCTCACTCGTGCAAAAACGCTGCACAAGCACCGACGCATGCTATGGACGCCTTCACGTACTATGGAGATTAAAGCGCAGGGCTCATGTGCGCTCCACGAAGAGCATTCGCGGGCTTCCAGTGTGGAATCGTCCCAGTCGCCGTCCATGACACTTCACCACCGACTGAACGCTGCGATCCGCGCACTATCCATCGAAAATTTCGACTGCATCCTTGAACTGCAAACTGTCCCCGAAAATACCAGCTCCTTTACAGTTATGGTTCCGAGTAACTGGTCAGCGGCTGCACCGAGTCGCCCTGCTAGGTACCGCATGCACGCGGAAGCAGATGCCGAGGATCAACGGTCTATCAGGCACCTTTGGCCGGTCGCCGGCCACGGGTGTATGCGGTTTCCCCACTGTACCCGAAATGCCGAACGAGAACTGCTTCCCCAGCGCCACGGCACGTTGCAAGCGACTCAGCGTTCCCGCGTTTCTGGTTCCAGACCGCAGGGACTTGCCTCTTGGCGTCGTGCTCGCTCCCGCTGCAATAGCTGCCTCCCGATGACTTCGTTGTTCGCAGCAGTGGAAATAGTCTCCTCAGTGAACTCTAATGATCGCGACAGGCCAAACCGATCAAGCAGACGTCCCCAGAGACGGAAATACGTTCCCAGCGCCGAAATCACTAAAGAGCATGGATAGAAATAATTAAAAGCCTTACCAAATAGAGGAACAATATGCATAGAACCCATGAGCGTTTCAAACGCGGTAACTGGAACAGTCGACGAGTCTTGTCCCGAATGCCGCATCAGCTGCGGGTATTGATACAGGAGCAGCCTCGCGACAGCTTCTCGATTCTCGTGCAATAAGAAAATCAGGTGGTAGCAAAGAGGAAGCAGGAAACGACTCATGAGCATCGCATTCAGACAAAGCATTTGACCATCGACGTATCCTGGTACCAGTTCATACCAACGGTAGATCTGCAGGTGGAACACAGCAAAGTACACCAGCGAGGTCAGCGTGCAGACAAGGCTGAGTGCCATGGCTTGTACGCCCAACGGCGACAGCGGTAGACTATGAAGTGCCCGAGCGAAGGGAGAGAAGCTGCGCGGCGGCGTCAGCAGCACAGTCCAGATGGTCAGCTCGCTGAGACACACCGCACTTGCAACGATAAACAACACGACCGCCTGCACGCGGAGACAGAACGGCTCGCCATACGCTCGCCAGCGCAAGGCCAGAGACCGTTGCATGCCGTCGATCCAACGTTTGGTACCGACAGCGGCATTCACGGAACGTTCGCATTCGGAGATATAGATCCGCTGGGGCGAGCCAGCTCCAGCACCAGTAGCATACTTCGTCAGATGGGGCATGCTCGTCGCATCACCATTCGAAAGCGCTCGGTCGTGAACAATCCTCATGCTCCGTTCCGGAGACAAGTCTTCACCGGCGTCGTGAAACGAGCCCATACGGCTAGCGGTTGCTCCAGGTGATTCCCCTGCCCTGCAAGCGTGCACCAGTGTAGACGGCATCCGGTCCACGTCGCTGGTCGATACGGATCCCGTGGAAAGCACTCCGGCACATGCTGAGCTCGCTGCAGCGCTCGAGCTACATCCCGCCGATCGCCACTGAAGCAAATCCTGCAGAAAGAGCGCTCGTTGCGAGATCCGTTGCCACAGGTACTCGATTCGCCGGTACTCGAGCACTGCGCGACGCACCTCGACAAAGAGCGTCCCCAGGGATGCCGATTCCGCCATTCGAGTCGCTCGTGGGGTGGTCGAACTCCATGTTTTTTGTGGCTGCTGGCCTATCTCTAGATCCGATGAATGCAGCGGTACCAAATTCAACAGCGTCTCTATACGAGAACAGAGCTCCTGTCGATAAGCGCGTGTCGCGGAGCGTGCATGTCCAGGCATATGTGATTGCTCCTGTGACTGCAAGGTCTGGTCATCGGTGCAGCCAATGCCTAGCACCGCTGCTTGCAGGCGGAGTCGACTCAAGCTCTGGAGTGTTTCAAGGTGCCGCGCATGAAGCTCAGCGATGCGGATCGCGTAGGCTCGGAGGCGACGTCGCGGATCGCTTCGTTCCCAGAGGGTGCGCGGTAGCTCTACGAGTCCGAAACCCAGAAAGATCATCAAGAGAAAGAGACCGAATGCATTATTCAAACCGATAATCGTGGCACGCCAGGTCTCCAGTTGCAGGCCGTGATGCCGCGGAGAGCGCACCGCTGCAGCTAGGGCACTCAGCACGACAGCGAGCACAGCCAGGGCGATAAGCTGCGGGCGAAGCGCTTTGCGGACACGCTCTCGGAGCGGAAGGTGTTCCAGAGAAATGTTCGACTGAACTAGAGGCAGCAGAATCCAGCCAAGCACCAGTGAGGTCCAGTAGAGCGCCTGCCAGGTGGCCAGCAGCGCTGCCGGACTCAAACTCGGTGGAGCACAGTTCCGCAGGTGCAGGGAGAGGTCCTCGCCACTTCGTTTGTTGAGGTACTCACAGCGACGGAAAAGCGTTTCTGCGAGATCAGCAGGTAACAGGATCAGTGCAAGAAACGAGAGAAACCACGCTAAGCCTACCGTCGTGTAAACGTACCACGGTGTACCAAGGCCAGGCAGCCGTGTCGGGTAACGGACCAGCAGGTACAGCGTCAAAAAAAGCACTGCTGGTGCTTCTGCGATGTAAAACAAGCTCGTACTCAACCACGGCTGCATTCTGGACGAAAACGGGGCAGCAGTGCACAGAGCGGCACCCGCTGAACCGGGGTTAGAGGTGAGCGCTCCAGCCTTGCGGCTGCGAAGCTTTTTGGGTCCTGCTTCAAATGGAAGCGCCCAAACTTCTCAGTCTGTGGCAGGTAGAGGCTCACAGTAGTCCAGTGTATCCAGATGAAAGTGCAGCGATAGGTGTAACACCTAAAGGGTGCTTCTGAAAGGAAGCAAAGTTCGTACACAGACGTCGCTTCTAGGCATGGAGCACCCCATCGAACGAGTGATTTGCGGGGTTGTTCCCGGGCGCTCAAGGCCGCGCCTCTCCGCGATACGACCGAGGATACCGAGGTGCGACGGAGCGGGTGTCGACGCTGGTGTAGGATTGGGTTCAGGAAATTTTATCAGATATTGTTTAGGAGTATGTGTCTATTGTGATGTGCTTGATGATACTTGCATCCGGTGTTGCTACGGGGGAGTGGTTCGCGGCGGTGTCGCCGCTGGCGAATGCTGAGCTACCCGGTGCCTATTTCAGCTGCTGTTCAAGAGCATGCGTCAATCGTGGCGTGCTTCATTGTCTACGTATCGGGCGTAGCTGCGGGTTCAGTGTTGACGCTGAGGAGCGCGACGATCCCCAGCGTTTATCAGCTGCAACAGAAGAGACTGTGAGTGTTGCGTCGTGCTTGGCGGCACGTGTATCCGGTGCACCGCGAGAGGCCAGCGGCGTCGCACGCTCAGGTACGTGATTTTCCGAGACACCACCTCCCTTTAAGTCGTGGTGCAAGCAGCAGCGCTCGGTGTTGAGAGCGCCTTGCCGGCTCTGCGATACTCAGTACAGGGCTCTGGTGAGTAGCGAGCGCTCAGCATCCTCGCAGTGCCCAGCTCAAACGCAACCAAGACAACTACTCCGCCCGAAAAGTCGTATCCGGTACGACTGCACATGAACGCCCATCTCTATATCAGAAACGAAAGGAAACGTCCATCATCGCAGTAGGAAGTGGAGCAGTCAGGCGCAGCTGTCAGCTTCACGAAAGCCCGTCAAAGCGCAGCAGCAGCAGCAGCAGCAGTAGCAGCGCCAGACAGAGAAGCGTTCAGCACCGGTCAATCAAGTACTGCTTCCCGTCTCTAAAGCGTCATGCAACAGACTAACATGCTCCCGAAAGCTGCGTACAACTTCCGCACGGACACCAAAGACCTAAACGAGTCTATTGAGTACGTCGCTTGGAAAGAGCGCTTTGAAATGTCGTTACCAGGTGTTGCCAGATTGGCCGCTCGGCAGGTTATCGCCGACGAGTCGTAACCCGTGTCCACGAGGTGTTCGTTCGTTCGTTCGTTCTCTGAAGGAATGGATCGGAGCGAATTAAATGCTAGCAGCTGTGCCTGGGAAATAACATACGCCCTCTCTAGTTTACACACAGGTGGCAAAGTCGTTCCGTGGCCCATCGAGCGCCACAGTCAAGAGGGCACCACAGCGACGCCGGAGCAGCAGCGACACAGCCGCGTTCCCGAGTTTCACTCGTGGGTAGGGTTACTCACCCAGAAAGCCAATCGAGCGCTTGGATGCATTCTAACTGCCGATCCGTGCGATGAAAGCGACGTCGACCGGACTGCGTCAGCAGAAGAGGGCGCAGGGGAAGCGCCTCCCTGCTGTGCTTCTCTACTGCCAGTCGTTGCGCTCCGGACGCTACCGCGGACTAGGGACCAGCTTCACGACACTACTCGTGCCGCTGGTTACATTGATGATGCCTTTGAAGACGACGACGATGATGATCTGGATGATGAGGCACTTACCGCAATGGCGTGTTCACCAGACGGCGATCAGGCTGTACTCGCAACCCGATCGGGTTACGCGTACCTCTTTCGTGAACTCTGTCGGTACCACGATCTCGCGGAAACGCACGTAGCGGCACGCAAGACCCCGGGAACTCGAAGCGAGCCACCGCGGATCGAGGAACCGTTCTGGACCTGGCTGCCGTTTGGTACGGATACCCAGGTGGTCGTAGCGTGCGAGTTCGATGCAACTGGTCAGTATTTGGCCGTTGCGAGCGCTGTTGGGGAAGTGCGACTCTACTATCTACCTACGAGGACAGTAGTCCAACGTTTCCGTTGCACCAAGGGGCACGGCATGGTGACTTGCTTACGTTTATTACGAGGTCACGAGGCCACAGATACGTCGATCGGGACGCGGTTAACCGCAATGCCAACGGACTCGGAGAAGGAGCAGCGAAACACTGAAGCAGTGCACGGCGCAGGGGCACCAGACGAACATGCGGTGACAGCCGCAGACGTCAGCGCTACAGCGTCGTTGCCGGCGGTTCCCGGCAGCATGACAGTCGACCGCTCGCAAGTCGATGTAGCCGGGGATCATCCGCAGGCTTTGCTTTCGTCGTCTCGTTCGCCGTTCAAAGGAAAGAAATCCACTACCGCTGCCTCCGAGCAGGTGCGGCAACGCGAGACCTGCGTTCCGCCGTCGCCCCCGAGGCCTTCGCTGCTGCTGGGTTGCGAGGACGGTACCATATGGGCACTGCCGGGATCACCGGGAGCGCGTCCTCGCTCCGTACACGAACACACGAGTGCGGTGCTGCACCTGCAGGTGCTCGGCGGCGACCAGCACGTGCATCCTTCACATCGTCGGGTCATCAGCGCAGGTCTGGATACGTATCTGCTCGAGTGGGATGAACGATTCGGACGACCGCACGGCGCCGTACCCGTAGGAGAGGCGATCACCGCGCTTCTACCGATTCACAGGGGAGTGCACCTTGGCGGCTGGTTGATCGCCACCATGAGTGGTGTCGTGTACCTGCTGCCGTTCAGCGGCGCTGGTACACCAGACGCGCAAGCACGACATCAACAAGTTGCGAATCGAACCGCACGTTTGGTGCCGTTGTTGCGCATGGAAAGCGGGTCTGCTCAGTTGATCGACTCGTCACCGCAAACCCAACCAGGTACGACGTTCCCGTCGAAATCGTCAGACGAGACGTCATCTATCGACACGGTAACGGTGCTCGGTTTCATGCCCTGGCCACGATCGCATGAAACATCCGGGGGCCGGGCGCAGCCTGCCGGAATAGAGCGGGTGCTCATCACGACCTCCGATCAATGCCTGCACTTGATCGAGCTCAGCGTGCACCACGACCGCCACGGCAACCGAGTCTGCCGTGCACATGTCGTCGCTTCGGTGATGACCAATTTGGATGAAGTGTACAGCCTCGCCCCGCTGCGCCTGCGTTCAGCGGGCTCACGGGCACCAGCACTGGCGTTTGCGACCAACGCCCATGCCATAGCCGTAGCCAGAATCATCGGCGTCGATCGTGTCGAGACACTGTGTTTCCAGCGCATGCTCAGGGGTCACTGCGACGCAGTGCTGGGCCTGTGTGTGCCTCCAGCACTGCCACCGACGTCCAAGGCGGGTCCACTTGCGTATGCACCGGATGCGACACTAGTATCCGTTTCGAAGGATACCACAGTGCGCCTCTGGGATGTCGATCGGGGTGTGTGCTGCGGTGTTGGACGCGGGCACACTGCAGCCCTCAGCGCTGTTACTTGTGGATGGATCCTGACACGTCATCGCTGGAGCCTCTGGATTGCCTCCGCGGGCGATGATGGTGCGCTGAAACTGTGGACGCCTCCAGGATTACCATCGGTAGCGGATCATGATAATGATCATGCCCTAGCTACGCAAGGCATGCGACGGGATGCGCCGCTCGAGTGCTGGTGCACCGTTGCACACGCCCACGATGGCGAGATACACTGCCTGGCAACGGCACCAAATGCCCCGTATCTCGCTTCTGGGTCCCAGGACAAGTCCGTGAAACTGTGGCGCATTAGCAGCGACCCCGATGGTAGCGTTCAGGTTACCGCTTGGCGCATGCTCAGTGGCCATCGGCGGAGCGTTTGGGCTGTTTGCTTCGGGCACAATGAGCCGGTGCTTGCTTCAGCGTCTGCGGATCGCACAATTCGCGTGTGGTCGATAGCCGACGGCCAATGTTTGCGGCAGCTCGAAGCTGGCGGTGCTGCCTTTTCTAGCAGAGCGCCTAACCTTGGTTCATTTCTTTGCTGCAGCTTTTTGGCAGGCGATTCGCGAATCGTCGCCGGAAGTGCGGAAGGCGCCCTCTATCAATGGCACTGGCGCTCTGGTCAACTGCTTGGGGAAATCTATCGATGTCGATCGATGGAAGTGCCGCAGCGGAGCAGCAGCAGCAGTAGCAGCAGCAGCAGCATCCGTAGTAGAACGCACGAGAGCGCCCACCAGGATCGTCTGTGGTCGTTATTGGTGATCGAGCACGACCTTCGAGACACTCATCTCGAAAGCGCAAGCACCGACAGCAACAACTGCAGTCGATGCTCGCTTCTCGTAACCGGAGGCGCTGACGGGAGGATCCGCTGCTGGCGTGACGTGTCTGCCGAGGAGCGAGCGCGGCAGCTCGTGGAACAGGAAGCCAGGCTGCAGATGGACCAGGAGCTGCAAAGAGCGCTTGCCATGGGAAACTTCACCGAGGCACTCCGTGGCGCCATACAACTCGAGCAGCCGCTGCGAGCTTTCCTCATTCTGGAGAAAATGGGGTCAGGAGCGTTTGCGCAGAGCCCGCTGCAGCATATCGCTGCTGTCGAAACGGTTGTACGAGCGTTGCACGAGCCCTCCGAGGTAGGTCGTCTACTCGAGTATGCTCGCGAGTGGTGCGCGCAGCGGCGAACGGCGTTCACGGGTCAACTGCTGCTGCGAGCCGTCTTCCGTGTCCATTATCCACCGTGTCGGTTACGATCGCTGCTGCAGGCAGCTGGTTATAGAGCAGAAGCGATCGACAACCTGAAGCACGCACTCATTGCGTACGCAGAACGCCAGGCTCGCGATCTACTCCGGATCCAGGATGCCTTGCAGTTACTTCCGTATGCGGAAGCACGCTCAGTATTACCGGAGCGGTTCACAGGTGATGGCACGGGGGAGGCATCAGCGGTTCCTGAGCGAGAGCTTGCGCGTGTCCCGGATCCGTACGGATGCGCAACGTAAAGTCTGGGCACGGGCGACGCTTGCCACAGCTGGTATCGTTGGGTGAATGTCAACGCAATGAAGGCTGCAACTTTTGAGGCAGTTCGCACATTTTTCAAGTCTGTTTGCTGTTCTCGACCGTGTTCAGCAAAGGGCATGTATCCAGTGGCGCGAAGAAACGTCGTAAGGATTTTTGCTACATGTAGGATTCGGTTGTGAAGAAAACGACTTTTTGAGACAAGTCAGTCGCTCCAGGGCCAGCCCATGGATGAGTCTGGCGTCTCGTGGTCGCTATACGACCTGACATGTGCCATGAAAACAGCACGTATCATTATGGATCTGCACGACGGTATCCTCGTCAATCCATACCAGTCTATACGACCTCTATGAAATACGAACAGAGACGCCGTAGGATGTGAAGTATCCGGACAATTCATGCGAACAGTCGTGAGGAGACGCAATGGGCCAAGAAACAGGCACGCTTCGACTGTGGATCGTAGCGTGCTGAACAACACGCCATCGATGTCGTACTGGAATGCGACTGGGTTTGACTACAGGGACGGGGATTCGTCTCACGTGATGAGCGTTTATTCGGTGAAAACCCCAGACTTGTGTATGGGTTCTCAGAGCGCGGCAAACCGCTGTTCGTGAAGAAGAGCCAGGCGAGTGTGCAGCTAGCCATGGCAAGGAGAGAGGGCATGGGACGCGCGCCTGGAGCAAGACACGGATATGGTGCGGTTCAGCAAACAGGCAAGGTTGGGGCGCCTCATATGTACCCCAGAAACGAAATTCCTGGGCAATTGGTGAGCGATAACGATGTTCGATTCTTGGATTGACGGCGTCTAGGTGATTCGCTGGACCAGCGTAAACGTTGCCATATGAGCGGCATCGCGCTGACTCGAGCCCCAGTGGTGAAGCATGGTCGCTGTCGACAATGGGATAGGATCCGCATCCAGCACGTCTTTTCGCAGGCCGTGCTGACGATGCGAAGCGGTCTCCAGGTACGTCGCCGCAAGTTACGGGACCGTTGCACCGTTGCTGTGGTGTATCGAACGGTGGCAGTGCTTGTCGCATGACTAGCACCACCGCCACTACTACGATTATTATTACTACCACTACTGGGCGTACTGGTGCGCCATCAGGCAAGCGAAAGCTGGTGCTGTCCCGTTCCTCGCCCAGAGGCTCCGTGCTTTCAAACATGGCAGCGGCATGCGTCGCTTCCTCTTTTTTCATGATTTACAGCAATTGCACGCTGTCATGTAAGGGTCATTTCGAGCGCATCCGCTTCACGGGTCGTGCGCAACCCCGACGAGACGATAACGCTTGCTCGACGACGACGACGACGACGATGACAAGCACAATTTTCACTGCGGCGGCGGCGGCGGCGGCGGCGGCGGCTGATCCTCCTGTTCAGCGCTGGCAACGCTGTTCCCCGTAATCGGGAACTGATCTCCTGTAGTGACGCCGGTGGACCAGCGAGCAGCATCAGCGCCTCCGAACTGCGGTGTCCGAAGCGTACCTGTGAGGTCCTGGGCACCCCACGCGCCTGCAGCAAGATTTTGATATGCAGCGTACGGTGTGGCAGCAGCGACCGCTTCCCCAGCGTATCGCGGAGTATAGCCAGTTTGACCCTGGGCATACAGCGCTGTCGCACTGCCTGTGGCGATAGCGGGCGTCGAGAATGGCCCGGCGTACTGCGTGGTTCCAAAGGCCCCTGCCGCCCCAACAGTCTGCGTCATGCCTCCGGGCAAGTTGCCGTAGATCGCCATTTGGAGTCGCTCTTGTTGATTTCTGCGTTGCTCGTAGGAAAGCAGAAGATAACTGAGATCCTGGTTGAGCGCAATGGAGTGGCTCTCGGCCTCGTCGCGCAGGCAGGGCACCAGAGAGAGAATTTTCTCAATGAGCACGCGAAAGCTGCTCTGAACGATTGCCTCTGGTGGGAGCACGCCCGTGCTCTCCAAGGTGAAATAAAAGGTTCGCTGGCCCTCGGCGTCTGAACCACGACTCAGAGTAATGAGCTGAAATGGATTTTGACCAGCTTCCTCGAGTGCGAACTGCAGTTCGCGCAGGCAGTCGTTGCTGATCTCAATGCGACCCCGCAGATACGCCTCATCTTCAACGATTTCAACATCGCCGGTGACGACATTCGCCTCGACTCGAAGCGCACCCCCGCCCATCTTGACGATGAGGCGCTTCTGTTCACTGGACAGCACCGCGTTTATGCGGCCCAAATCAAGGCGCACACTCGGGTCCATTCGGTACGAGGCTGCGGCAACAGGGGACCACTTGGCGTGCTCCCTGCCGGTTCCTTTCTTAGCGATGCAGCGCACATACAATCGCTGACCCCGACGAAGCTTACAGATAACGATGCCTGCGTCAGCGGAGGTGCGGTCCCTGCTAGAATCCGGCGCCAACTCCCAAGGCTGGTCGGGTCGGTGGATCGGCACCACTGCCCGCACGTATGCAGGTCCATCAAAGTAACGCGGGTCCATCTGCAGATGGCGAGACGTTACGTTCATTTCCTCGAGTTCGCCGTCCGGGGGACAGGTCACGTCGAGAATATACTCAACGCTGCACTTTTCGCAGTTCGTTGCTTCCATAGGGTTCCCCGATAGTGCTGCGATCCGAGACTGCGTGCAGTCGCAGTCACGGTTGTAGTTGAAATACTCCGCCGTGTCCGAACGCAGCGGAACCAGACCAAGACGGTGAGCTACGAACTCATCGTGCAGCGGACTATCGTTGACATATATGGTGACCAGATCGATGCTCATAGTTGGCACAGAAGCGATCATGGCGCGACGCAGCGCATTCGCAACGGAGATATCGGTATCGGAGAGCGTAAAGTCACACTCGGTTGCGGCCAAACGCGTCAAGCGCAGTTTAGGAAAGCGCTGCAGAGACGCCGACTCCGTAGACTCGGTACGCCCCGGTGCAAGGGCGCCATTCCCGGCACTGACACCGTTCATCGTCTGGGATGGAGTGAGGTTTCCCCACTATTCCGCTGAAGAAGAGTCGAAGACGATCCGCACGCGCGACGAAGTCGTCAGCGTCTTGCAGGAGTGCTACACGGGCGAGCGCGTTCGGGCTTCGAAGCCTCCACCACGACTACACGACCGCCACCACCACCACCACCACCATCACCATCACCCCCGTGAGCACTGCAGTTGGAGGCGTGCGAGGCATCCGCGCGACGACGCCGATTCGATCTGTGGGCGGACTGGCGTATCCCCCGGCGAAGCGCACAATGATGTCGCGAGAACGACGCCAGTTCTGCACGCAGCATGGTTACAGGGATACCGCGGATACCCGGAAACGTTCCTTCGCCGTCTCTCCGTGGATACTGAAAAAACGGATCGTCTCGGCGCATCACTTGTTCGAGTCACCACTGGAATACGGCTGAATTGTACAGCTGGTCAGTACACACGCACGCAAACACGCAACGTTGTTCGATACGTGATGATCCATGCATGCAGATTCCTCATTAGACGCGTTCGATACGTGATGATCCATGCATGCAGATTCCTCATTAGAGACGTTCGAATGCACGCAGAGGCATGGACACGTATGCACGCGTGCAGCCGAGCATGCAGCGATAGAGCGTCGATCCCGCCGCAGCGGCCGCGCATTCCCATCATCGATGCCTGCGCAAAGCTATCTCCATGTCGTGTACGGTTGATAACTGAGCACTTCCGAAATCTCAAGCTGTCAGGGCTCTGATCCCGTACATGGGTGAGACCGCGACGCGACGCAAGAAATCCTCGTGAACAGGCGGTTTCCGCTGACGGTCATCATAGGATTCCGGATATCAACTCGAACGAGGCACGGAGCGTCTTCGCCTTCATTCGATGTATCCTGGGCATGCAGGTCTCCCGGAAAATAACCAGGGTCGCAGCAGCCATCACAGATCAGTCCATTGTGGAAGCGAACGCATAGGCATTGCTCCTTGCATCGGATCTGTTAGGATTCGCGCGGGAACTGTCAGGGCCGTGCGCTACTTCTCCATCGAATTGCAGTCGTTTTTGCGCATAACTCCGGAGCAACTGGGGATTTCTTAGTTCATCATCCAGCAAAATGAAGCGAATACAGTTTCTTCTTTCTCCGTTATGTGTAGAGCAGCCTGACCGAGCTCATGCGACGCACAGAATCCGCGCGGGGCACTTCTGGACCTCCCCTGAAGGCCCTGAGCAGTGACAGGCATGATGCTCGTCGGCGTCTCCAGGTACAAGTGGGCGTCGTGCGATAGCTTCGCCATTTCGGAGAGCGTTTTTTGGACGCTGGCATGGACAGAGACGACATCAGACCGAGGCAAGGCGGATTTCCATTTGTACGATCTGTAACGGGACAATGTACCTCGGAAGTGTATTGGCTAAGGATTTCGCTTCTTTCCTGATGAAAAGCCATTGTTTACCTCGAAAAAGTATGCGCTGGTAGCGCGGACGCAATAATACTAGCGCATCCAGCAAAGGGTCAAGAAACCATTTGAGAGGCGCTTCATTCACATACCTCCTGAAATGAAGCAAAGGCCGAGTCGTCTCGGTACCTGCAATAGCGCCAAAGCGCTGCAGCACAACCGCAACACACGCCGCGGCCGAGGCGGCGACTATACCAGCAGCATTCCGAAACCCATCCTATGGGTTTGCGGTCAGGTCATAACCCATTTTCAAGTGAATTCCTCAACCGGCTGTCTGCGCCATGCGTATGAGTGCCATGCATTTCGCAGCGAATGCTTCCAGGTGCAGAATGGCCTTGCTGCCCATGCACGCCCGATATTCGTACTCCGCAGCCCAGAAACACAATTGCTGGCCTAGCGCAACGGGCACTCGTTCCAATAGCCTTCGTAGAACCATGGAAAGAATAATGTCGACTGGGATGCAGTGCGTCAACAGATCGTAGTACAAGGCTCGGACTCGTAATAAACTCGGCGGCGTTTGCTCCTTGCGGATCTGGTCAGCGATTTCATCACAAATGCTTCGCCAGTCCGGCTCTGGGAGCGCCGAGCCCTTCCGTCCCGCCTTGCTGGTCCAGTAGGAAGCCTCTAGTGACAGCAGGGCTGAGCGAAGGTTGCCATCACTTGCCCGAATGGCGTGATCAAGAAGCGCTTCGGGCGGCGATTCCGCGGAATGCACCATACGCTGCCATACCTGCCTCAGCACCGTTCGCAACTCAGTTTCAGAGGGTGCGCGCACCCGAATCCCCAGACAGCGCGAACGAAGAGGTTCTAACACTCGTGTTGCCGAGTCGGCAATCAGCACAAGACGACACGTTTGCGCATACTTTTCCATCGTACGCCTTAGAGCCTGTTGTGCCTCCCGTGTGAGGCGATCGACGTCGTGCAGAACCACTACCTTGTACGGAAGCCGTTTGGAAGCTGTTTCCGTTGAAGTACCACCTTCCACCATGGCATCCTGTTCCGCAGAACTCAGCAGCGGCCTGCTGCCCGCGATTTCTTTAATCACGGCCTGTACAAGGAGGCGGTCACTATATCCGACGTCACTGGGATTCAGCTCGATATGGTAGGCGGAGCTCACAGTGGTGTACTCCAGGGAGCGCGGAGGATCACCGACGCGCACAAGCCGGTGCTCTACGTGACTGTGATCGACTGCGATACCGTAAAGTTCCCGAAGTAGGAGACGAACTCGAGTACGCTTTCCCGACCCTGCTGGTCCGTAGAAGAGCAGGTGAGGCAGGTGTGCTGGCGACTCGGACAGGCGCCGAAGCCGTTCGTTTAACTCCTTGTGCACGACACAGGCCTCGAAAGTGGTTGGTCGACAACGATCAACCCAGAGAAGCCCGGCATACTCTGCGTGGTGTTCGTCTACGTCAACATTCTCCATCTCACGCGCCTCGTTCGCCTTCAAGCTAGGTAAGCGAGATGGAGCGCAGTATCGATGATGCTGCTGAAGCGCGCGCGCACGCGTGCTCTTGTGGTGATGGACCAGATCTCGCCGCAGCCTGCGGGAAACTCCCGCCTGCGATGTTGCCTATTTGTCACGATTTGACGTACGGGAAATGCTACCCGAGGCAACCATAACCTCAGGTTTCCAACTCTGCCTCCACTTTCATGTATAGCCAAGCTGGAACGGTTGCGCTCTCGCCAAGACACGATTCAGCCCGCAGCGAAGCGAGACCGTGATTCCGTTGATAGCTGATCCTCTGCTTTTTTATACCAGTATCGTGTTCAGTAGCTGGTTTCTACTGAACCCTGTCGACTATGAAATCAATCCGCCTGGAATAAACCCAGAAAATCTCGTGCAGCGCGAGTTTTTGCCATCGTGAATGTGACGCGCCAAATAGCGCGTGCCTTGCAAAAAGAACTGAGCGCTGCGTTCCGCGCGTTGCGGATCAACGCGCACGATAACGCAGTACGCGTTTCCTTCATGTAGACACGGAGCGCCAGCCCTCGAGCGGGCCGCTCCCAACGTTCATTCTGCAGTGAGAGGAATGCCACATTCTAAAAGTGCCCTGCAAAGCAGTCCAAGTCCAGAACTGCATCAAATGCTCGATGGTTTCCGTCGATGAGTCACCACTGCAGATCCCAAATCAATACGCCTCACAGCCCGTAGCGCATACCTTTAAACAGCAAGCACCTTCACCACGTTGCACTGCACCCTCGATACGCTCATCGATATGAGACGCCCACCAGGCTCGATGCATCAACGATGCAGGCGCGTGAAGTCGTCAACGAAGGAACGATCAGCGCACCCGATACCGCCTGTAACTCCTGAGCAGCGCCCGCCGTGCTGCAGATGCGCGAATCACTGGCGCCGTGGCCCAATCGGCCGTTCGTCTGCGAAGCAATGGCGGATTGCCGAAAGACTGCCGCATCGTCGCTCATTTGGGGGGACAATTGGTGGCAGCGCGTACGAGTGAAGACAACACACGGGTATCTGCTGAACGCTTGAAACTCGCTTTATTCGAACTTATGGAGTCAGAGCTTCCTTGTATAGTGGTTGGTGGCGGTGTTGCTGGTCTTGGAGCGGCTTGGGCGCTTCACGATGCTGGACACCGCGTGTGCGTGCTGGAGGCGGATCCGACGCACCTCGGAGGGCACGCCTACACCATGGAAGTGCCTGTCTCGGGCTCCAGCCAAATACCTATAGATGTTGGCTTCATTGTGTATAACACTGAAGTGTACCCGAACTTGGTCGCCTGGTTCGACGCGCTGGGCGTAGAGACGGAGCCTTCGGACATGTCGTTCTCCGTGTCAGTACCTCGCGGAGCAACCGGCGGCGCTCGTCTGGAGTGGTCGAGTGATAGTCTCTGGACTTTATTCGGCGATAGGCGCAACGTGTTATGTCTGCAGTTTTACGGCATGTTGCGGGATCTGCTGCGATTCAATAAGGAGGCTATTGCGCTTCTGGAGACACTACCGCTAGAGCTCACGCTCGAACAGTTCCTGGCACAGGGACGTTATTCTGACGCATTCAGGGACTGGTACCTGACGCCAATGGTTGCTGCCGTATGGTCGAGCTCCCCCAGTGAAGTGCTGCATTTTCCTGCGCGATCCATCCTGGCATTCTTCCGGAACCATGGATTCCTCCGGATCTTTGGGCGTCCACAATGGCGCACCGTTCGCGGCCGCAGTCAGGCCTACACCAGCCGAGTGATGCAGGCCTTAACCAGTCCATCACAGGCCAATGGTGTGGTATCTGAAGTTCGACTGGGCGCGCGCGTGACCCGCGTGCTTGAACGAAAACAGGATAAGGCTGTCGTCGTCGTCGAGCTAGAGGATGGTCAAGTTGTGCGCGGCTCTAGAGTAATCTTCGCCACGCACGCTGACGAAACATTGCGACTGCTCGCAGAATGGGCGACACCGGAGGAACGCGCCTTTCTATCCGCCTTCGAATACGTCGAAAACGAGATTGTCATCCACCGCGACGCGCGCTTCATGCCCCAACGACGTAGTCTGTGGAGCTCGTGGAACTTTGTCCCACAGGAGGACGGCCGCGCACAAGTGGAGGCAGCGTCAACATGCAAGGTCCAGGTCACGTACTTGCTCAATCGTTTACAGAATCTGCCGAAAGACGTGCCGCCTCTGTTCGAGACACTCAACCCAGTATTTCCGCCCGAAGAGGAGCTGGTACTCGCTCGTCTGCGTCTTGCGCATCCGATGCTGACGCGGGAAGCGGTTCTTGCCCAGACTCAGTATCGCGAATCGCTTCTGCGAGACGGTTGCAAACGAGATATTTATTTCGCAGGGGCGTACTGCGGCTACGGCTTCCACGAGGACGCCCTGACATCCGGCCTGGAAGTGGCACAGTGCATCACAGAGCTGCCGATGCGATCGCTGCTAAAGCAAACCGCGTCGCCGGCTGACAACAAGCACCGGCGAGCGTTGAACAATCACCAGGGTGCATTACCCCCGGCACGTGTATCTCTCTCCGGCACCGTTGGTCGAGCAGTTCACGCAAACGTGCTCAGCTATCTCCAACGCTCAATACGTTACGGTTCACTCATTGTGGTCCTGCCTGACGGTACAGAGCATGTTTGTGGCACGCTCAAAGTTAGCGCATCGGATAACCCGCACCTTCACCGTTTACTGGTTACATACGGGCTGAACGAGTCGCCCGTGCGCGTGCATATCCGACGATATGACTTTTTTTGGCGCGTTGTCTCCGGTGCCGATATCGGGTTCGCCGAGGCCTTCATCGCCGGCGACTGTGATGTCGGCGGCTGGACGTCGCGACACGGCGCTGTGTACACCTGCGCTGGCACCGAGCTAGTGCGTCTGTTCAAGTTGTTTATCCTGAATCGGGACGAGGGAGCGCTTTCTCCCGCCAAACTCGGTCTCGCAGCGCGCCTAGGCATGTGGTATAACGCAGCCCTGCACCTTGTATGGCGACGGAATACCCTCCGAGGCAGTCAGAAGAACATTGAATCGCATTATGATTTATGCAATGACTTGTTTGCTACATTTCTAGGCGATCTCTGGGTATACTCTTGCGCGCTGTGGGCGCGTCCCGATATGGATTTGGACGAAGCCCAGCGAGCCAAACTGCAGCGCATCATCGAGAAACTCCGCCTCGATACCGCGGAGTCTGTGCTGGAGATTGGTTGCGGCTGGGGTGCGCTCGCGATAGAGATTGCCCGCCAGTATCCCAGGGTGCGTGTGCGGGGCATTACGCTCTCCAGAGAACAGCTGCGGCACGCGCAGGCGTGGGCGGCTCGCGTTGGTGTCGCTGATCGTGTCACTTTCCGTCTGGAGGATTATCGAACGCTGACCCGAATGCCAAAAGAGGAAGTGGCGCGTGGCGACGCCGCACAAGCTGGGCGCCCGGTGGATTCGCGTAATGGCCTGATGAAGACGGCAGCCGTCGGGGGCCACGGACGCCACGACCTCACCTTCGACCGGATAGTCAGCATCGAGATGCTTGAAGCGGTAGGGCATGAATTCCTCGGGGACTTTTTCGCCGCATGTGATCGCCTCTTGTCACCGAGTGGACTTGTTGTGGTGCAAGTCATTACAACGCCGGAAGTGCGTTACGAAAGCTACCGCAAGTCATCGGACTTTATCAACAAGCATATCTTCCCCGGCAGCTGTTGCCCTTCGTTCCATGCGCTGGTTCATGCCTGTGCAGTGGCTGCACCAGCGCTCAGCGTAGTCGATGTCGAGAGCATTGGTGTTCACTACGCACCAACGCTGGCGTCTTGGCAGCAGCGTTTCATGGAAAACCTTGGTCGAGTTCGCCAGCTAGGATTCTCTGAGGCATTTATACGCAAGTTTCTCTACTATTTGAGTTACTGCGAGGCGGGCTTTGCGACTCGGACGTTAGATGATCTGCAAATCGTCTTTTCGCGCCCTGGAAACGTACTGAGCCTGGGGGGCGAGCCCCGAGTCTCCACCGTAGCCAGGTACCGAGAGCGCGGCGCGCTCGACAGCTCAACGAGCTAGTGTGCCGGTGTCGTTCGCAACACTCTGTCCGACGAGGTCCAGCGCAGTGACCCATGCGTGAGCCGCGAGACGCTGTGTAGCACGCCGGTACGCATGGCGGGAGTCAGGCGTTCGGACTTGCGCACATGTCAAGTGCAGTCTCCGCGATACGCGTAATGCAGTCCTGGGGATGCACGCGTGCTCACGGTATGGAGGGCTGGTCTGACTGCAGCGCGCCCTGACAGTCTTGTTCCGCAGCACAGTACCTGAACTCGGATGGGAGGCTGCAACTTGGCGCTCTCTCACTCCTTTGATGAGATAGCGTATCCGCAAGCCAATGTATCGTTTTCGTGAACAACTCGATTCTGGAGGCTACGGCAGCCGGGCATGCGCATACGAAGGATTCGTGTGCAGCTTGGGGCGCTTTTGGCTCGATCGCTGGCACCGCAGCGCAGTGTCGAGCGCGGTACCGCCTGCATGCATTCGTACACACGTACGCTGTACATACTTGGAATGAAAATGCAATATTTCCCGAAAGTGTTTACATGTGCGACGCGGGCACCTCGTGTGGGCGAGCGCGCCGTACCCGCGGTCGACGCATTACGAGTCGCACAGGCCGCAACAGAACACGCACCAGCGCCCGCAACAAGTTGACCAGATATATGCCTGGCTGCGCAATAGCAACGATAAGCGCAATGAGCCGCGCAAGCAATGTTTGCGTGCCCTGCGGATGCGGATAGAACGGAAATCCCCGAAAGTACAGTTTTGCGGCTTCGTAATGAATAGCAACCATCGCCTGCAGGGTTATCAGCGGATATACGAGCAGGCAGAGGACCATATTCATTGCGGTCAACTCAACCCGATGTAGTTTCAAACTGGCACCAAAAAACTTTTGGAATCCGCTTGGGGATGCGGATGCATCTCCGTTCGCTGTCGGTTGCCGCTGCAGGAGCTCAACGAAGACTCGCAGCTGCCGGCACCCTGGCTGAGAGAATAACCATCTGTACTCGATGCCCTCCATCGCAATAAACGGTGAAACATGGAATTCCTTCGGATGCACGACACTGATCACAAAGCACGGCGAGGAGGGCGTGCCCCCGTTCAGCGACGCACCGCTATCGACTCGCGACATGGGTCGCGGGCACCATCGCCAAGCCGAGGCGGAAGAAGTGCCCGTGGAGGCCGCCGCCGCCACCTCCTGCGAAGAGGCCCCTTCGACTGCCGCTGCCGTTGTTGTCACCGAGGAGCACGCGTGCCGCTTCTCGTTGCCAGCGAGTTTGTGATAACGATCGCCATCGGTTGCCGGCTGGATACAATCCTCGTTTTCGTCGTCTGCTGGCATCTGGGCTGCATCGTTGAGACTATTCGTCCGCGAAAACGGTGGCCATGCAACTGAAGAATATTCTCTCGCACGAAGCACATATGCATGCTGTTCAAACCATGGGATATTATTCACCTCAGCCACAATGTATTCGACATTTTTCCCGTCTTCGTCGAGAATATAATAGAAGGATACCGGGTTGAAGGCGATGCCGAGGTAAGTGAGGTGCGTCAGCAAACAAACCCGTCCTTTGGGGGCACTTTCAAGGCGCAGTTCACGCTGCACATAGCGCCGCACAGCAACAGCGAGTAGTTCCGCTTCAGAACCAGCTCCAAGTGCTGACTTTTCAGGGCCCAGCTCTCGCAGGTGGTGCTTGCTGCGAAACCATGCCACTGCTGGCAACCAGCGCCTTGCACTAAAAAGCGGCCACCAAGGAAACCGCCAACGCTCCCTCGCCAACTCGTCCAAGTCCAAATAAACCATAAAAAGTGCATAGGAGAACTGGTACGCAGCCGGGTAGCGCCGTGAGTGCGTGACGCTCCCACAGTAGAGCGCGGAACGCATCGCAGCGCGCCCGGCAACGACCGACGATCGAGTCGCCCGCCAAAACGCTGTCAACGTGGATTTACTGCAGTACCAAAACACTTGGAAGAAAGAACGTAGCACGTACGTACGCACGTAAACAAAATAGCCCTTGGCTTCGATACCAACGCGTATCACTGCAGAAGCGCCCCGGCAGACATGCGCTGAGAGGCATCCGGCATCTACGGTGTACCGCCGCCGCTGCGAGTACGCCGGGCAGCAGCAGCAGCAGCAGCAGCAGCAGCAGTAGCCGCGCCATCCGCAGGGCAGCGTACGGAGCGGCAGGCACTGGTGCGATCGCTGTCCAATGATGGGCAGTTTCTCGAAGACGAAACGTTCACGTGGACCATGGATCCCAGATTGTGGGGTAGATATTCGCGCTGGGGAAAGCATCCACGAATCTGTACGCTGCCTTCAAGTTCTGTTCCTTACTCTTGCTCTAGGATATTCTGGTGGTTTTGTACGTAATATCGAGCGTCGAGTGCCTGCTCTGAGTATCCACGAATCTGTACTCTGCCTTCAAGTTCGATGACTTACTCTTGCTCTAGGATATTCTGGTGGTTTTGTACGTAATATCGAGCGTCGAGTGCCTGCTCTGAG
>Ga0080006_1135386_pt1 | contig 21167 bp, 22 predicted proteins | sample RS3BMetagenome_FD_69209 | JGI IMG/M metagenome (GOLD analysis project Ga0080006, IMG submission 69209) | Ferric oxide microbial mat and aquatic microbial communities from Rainbow Spring, Yellowstone National Park, USA - RS3B (SPADES... ...
AGTAGAGCAAACGAAGCGAGCCATGGGTCCATGGTAGGGGCTATTAACATAGCCTGTGCCTTAATGGGAGGTACGGGTCGGGGGTCTGTAAACACCCTGAAGGGGAGATGAAGGTGCGACGTGAAGTCCACTGGAAACCCCAAAGCCCCGTCCGTAAGGGCGGGGTAGTTTACTTACGCGGAAGATTTTTTAAGCATGATATAAATCGTACAGGATGCTGGGAATCGCATGGTCGTTTACTTTCAGACAGCCACAGACATATTGACTTACATAACAAACATCGTCTGGGTAGTAGTTATAATGGCATTTCTTTTCTACGGTAATAGAATTCAGGTCTACCTTTCTTTAAGGAAGGTTGGAGGTAGCCTGAAGACTCTTGAAAGGATGAGGGATGAAACAAAGAAGAAGATGATTCAGGAATTCTCAAAGTATGGTGGAGATGTTCTGGAAATAAAGGCAGAGACAGACAGGCTTCTGGGAAGCATACTGATAGACCCTGTATCGTTGGACCCGAGCGGGATAGTCTATAAGCTTGAGCATCTGCTAAAGACCTATGAGGATTATTTCAAAAAGAAGGTTGAGAAGCTGACACCTAACGCTGAAAAGATAGTAAGGCAGAACCTTTCTAACCTTGTTGAGATAGGTATGTCTCTTGACTACCTTTACAGATATGTCAGGCACCTGTACTCGTCTGCAAAGAGGTACAACGACCTTTTCGCAGTTGTGCAGCTTCAGATGACTTTACCTTTGCTGATGGACTCTGCAGAGGCTTATTATGCTGCAACAGATGCTTTTGTTAAGGGAGAACCTATAGGCGATAGCTTTGGTCCCATGGTAGCAGCAACTCTGATAAGCAATGCAAATGCAAAGACTCAGCTCATATCTGAAGAGACTGTTTATTCTGAAGTCAATTATGAAAGAAGAAAACTGATTGTGGTTAAGGCTGAGGGGCCAGGTGGTACAGTTGGAAGGCCTGGGGAGGCTGTGGAGAAGCTGCTTGAAAGCAATCCTGATACTTCATTGGTAATAACAGTAGATGCAGCACTCAAGCTAGAAGGAGAAAATTCTGGAGAGGTTGCTGAAGGGGTCGGTGCAGCGATAGGAGGGCCAGGGGTAGATAGGTATAGAATTGAAGGGATAGCAACAAAGCATAACATACCTATGTATGCGGTTGTTGTGAAGATGTCAGAGAAGGAAGCTATAACGAAGATGAAGACAGAAATAAAGAACCAGGTAGAGGAGGTTTTAAGAAGGGTAAGAAGGCTGCTATATGAGAAGACAGAGCCAGATTCAAAGGTTCTGATAGCAGGTATTGGAAACACCATAGGCGTGCCTTAGTTTAAGAGTAGTTTGGAGAAACAAAGAAATTCTATACCTTCTGTTGGTTCAGGTATATCTGTTTGGATGGCTATGTTAACGCTGCAAGAAACACCTTGGTCTGCAACTATCAGAACTGAGTTTCGTTCATAAAAGATAAGCAAGCTCCTTCAAGTGAGAAGTGGGTAGTTCAGGAGATCTCCTCAAGCACAGCAGTCCACGCCTTATAGACGTTTTCAGCGTTATATCCTCCACCTCCCATAACAAGCATTCTTCCTTCACACATTTCATGCGACAATTCATGCAATCTTCTGGCTGCATATCTATGTGCCTCTTCGCTATACCTTAGATGAGTTAGCGGGTCTCCATTCAGACCATCAGCCCCTGCCTGAAAGAATATAATGTCAGCCTGACTTTTTTTGCAGAAGTCGAAGGCTTCGTCGAATGCTTTGATGAAGTCTCTATCTTCACTTCCTGGGGGTAAAGGAATGTTCAGCTTTGTACCACTAGCTATTCCCTTGCCTTTCTCATCCCTGTAACCTGTTCCAGGAAAGAGGTACCTGCCATCCTCATGAATATCAGCTATGTAAAGCCATGGCTCTTCTTCATATGCATAATAAATGCCATCCCCATGGTGCGCATCTATGTCCACATACAGTATCGTTTTGCATCCCATCTTATCATGCGCCATCTTTATGGCTATTCCTGCATCGTTAAAGACGCAGAAGCCAGACGCAGAAGATGGCATCGCATGGTGAAGCCCGCCGAGCGGGTTGAATGCATGCTCAATCTCTTTTTTGTTTATAGCTTCGAGCAGCGTAAGGGTAGAACCTACTGGTATAGATGAAGCTTCATAAATTCCTATGAAGGCTGGTGTGTCCCCATAATCAAGGTATCCCATTCCTGTCTCAGAAGCCAGTTTTACCCTTTCAAGGTATCTGAGGTTATGAAATAGCAGTATATCTGATTCCTTTGCCTGTTTTGGTTTGTATATTCTTATTCCTTTCTTTCTAGCAATCTCTTCAGCTTTTCTGAGGAAAGGCTCTACCCTGCTGGAGCTCATAGGATGTCCTCCCGGAAATGAATACTTCGTCAGCTCTTCTCCCAGCACAATCCCGGTTCTGCAGCCGCTCAATTTTTGTCTACCTATCTTTTGTACCCTATCTTCCTCAGAAATCTTATCCTTTCTTCTACTTTTGACTTATCTTCTATACCAACCGGGCTGCTGCCATCTATAACTCCCATAATCCCTCTTCCCTGCTCGGTTTCAGCCACAATCAGCTGAAGGGGGTTTGCTGTGGCGCAATATATGCATGCTATTTCTTGAACATCTTTGAGCCTGTTCATTATATTTATCGGGAAGGCTTCTTTCAATACAACTACAAGCATGTGACCTGCAGAGGCTTCCCTTGCTATCTCAATTGCCTTTGAGATGCATCCCTCATCAGTACCATCATACCTTATCAGTCTATCACCGCTCGATTCGTTGAAAGCTATACCGAACTTTATGCTAGCATAGGCTGTAGCTATTGCTTCATATACATCTTCAACAGTCTTTATGAAGTGGGATTGGGCTACAATCACGTTGTAACCTTCTGTCTTAACATCTATCACCTTCAGGTTTAGGCTCATGGTAAAGCAGCAATAGCTTAATGCATTTAACTGTGACGGGGGGCGAAAGTCACCGCCCATAAAGGCAGGGTAGTTCACAATGATGAATGCACTTTAGTAGAGATTCGATATTATTTCTATATAGATCCATCATAGCGAAGTATTGCTCTTAATAAGTTGCTTTAGAGTATCAGCCATCGTTGGCAGGTGTTTTCTAAGATGGTTCTCCTCTGCAGTAATACCCATTCCTTCTGCAATCGCATATGCCCCCTCACCCTTCATCTTGAGTAGGTTTGATATGCACCAGTAGGAATAGTAAAGAGAATCGAAGATATTTCCAGAGTTTATCATCCCCTCCATCTTTCTTTTTATTGCCACTGCCTCAGCGCCTGTGAACGACGAAGAAATTTTATTCATCCTTCTCTCAGCATTTGTGCTGCTGGGGAAGTCAAAGCTTGCTGCTTCCGCGAAAATCGCAAGCAAAGACCTCTCCCTGAGCTGAGAGGCTAAATGAGATGGATGAGGGATAACACTTCTTTTTATCAACATCAGTTCAGAAATACTTGATATCGATGAGACAAAATACAGGCTTGATGCCTTTATCTTCTCCTTTTCTAACAAGGAGAAGGATTCTATGATGTTAAAAGTTGCTTTGACCTCTACCTCCTTTGTATGCTCTTTTTTGGCGATTTCAATCTTCTCCTTAACTCTGGAACCAAGAATTTTTGCCATATTCCATTCTGGATCATATATTACTTTGTGAGGCGACGCTAATATCCTCTTGATGTCAATAACAGGCTGTATGATGTAAATCTGACCAGCATTCTCCAAAGCTTTGGTCTTTCCCTTCGCAGGATATGCAGAGATGTTATATTCACAGTAATCCCTTCTGCATCCATCTGCAGAACAGCCTGTAAGAAAGATGGTTGTACCTGGGAATTCAGAAGTAACTCTCTCCTTTACAGCTATGGGCAGCCTCACATACCTGATAAATGGTAGTAGGTATATTAATTGCAAGGAGGTTGCAATAACTGTGATACATCAGCAATGTTTAAATAGGTAGTTTATAACTTATTCTTACAGATAAGTTTTAAGGTGTTAGATGTGAGTTATAGAAGAGATCCTTATTCAGCTGAACCCAGCGGAGAGAAGTGTCCAAGGTGCGGCAGAGGACCGATGGTGATGGACCCATCAAGCGGAGAGATGGTTTGCGGATACTGTGGATTCGTTGTTAAGGAAAGGATAGAGGAGACAGGGCCAGAATGGAGGGCATTTTCAAAGGAAGAAAAGGACGACAGAAGCAGAACAGGCATACCCATGTCTCTGGCTATGCACGATATGGGTCTGGCAACAGTTATAGGTCCTGAAGACAGGGATGCATCAGGTAAGACCCTCTCGAGCAGTGTAAGAAGCGCAATGGACAGGCTCAGAACCTGGGATGGCAGAAGCCAGGTGCACGAGCCGGTTGACAGAAACCTGAGGCAGGCTTTCAGCGAGCTGGATAGACTTGCAGATAAATTGAGCATCTCTGACGTTGTTGTGGAAAGGGCAGCATATATATACAGGAAAGCTCTTGAAAGAGGTTTGGTCAGGGGAAGAAGCATAAGCGCTCTTATTGCTGCATCCGTATATGCAGCGTGCAGAGCTACAGAAACTCCAAGAACACTGAAGGATGTGACAGCTGCCAGCAGCGTTAAAAAGAAGGATATAGCCAGATGCTACAGACTTCTGCTCAGAGAACTGGACATAAGGATGCCTATAATGGACCCTATAAAAAATGTTAGCAGAATAGCGAGCAAGGCAGGACTTAGCGAGAAGACAAAGAGAAAGGCAGTTGAGATACTTAAGAAGGCTATAGAATCAAGAAGTTCAGCAGGAAAAGACCCGATGGGATTGGCTGCTGCAGCCCTTTATGTTGCATGTGTGCTCGAAGGAGAAAACAAGACTCAGAAGGATATAGCTGAAGCGGCAGGAGTTACTGAAGTTACAATAAGGAACAGGTACAAGGGATTGAAAACAGCTCTGAAGATTCAGGAGCCTGTTCTGACGGAAGAAGAGAAAATATAGGCATATCAGGTCCACAGCTCTTCTGCATCATGAACCCTGTTTTTTGCCAATTCGTTCAGGTCTACTGATGAGTAGGCATCTTTACATTCTCTGCTGAGTATATCGATATACATCTTAACCTCTTCATCATTCATGCACTGAAACATGTATTTGCCACTGTAGGGATGAGGCTTTCCATCTCTCTTTATCAACTCAAAGTGCATAAACGGGTCACTCTTTTTAATGCTGACAGGTTTTCTTTCGTTGTTAAGGTTGACTATCTCAAGAGCAAGCCTACCTACAAATCCGCTGTGCACTTTAGCTGCATTCAGAAAGGATAGACCCATTCTACCGAACTTGCTCTTTGCAGTCAGATGAGCTACGTAATCAGGGGGGACGAAGACTATCTCTGCAGATATCAGGTTTATATGCTGAAGATAGCTTATAGTCACATCATCTCTAACAGTAAGAACATACCCATCTCCATCCATCAGTTCCTGTCTGAAGGGATGTATTACGCTGTACCTTTTCTGAAGGCTTTCGAACATATCTTTACCTGCTACAGCCAAATCTCTTCGCCCGATTGCTCGGAGATACCTATTTAAAAGCGATATGAGTTGACCTCTTTGAGACCATACCTTTCAAAACTATGAAAAGCAGAAAGATGTAAAATGTTGCAGCTGTAACAATCAAAAGCATATTTACATAAAATGTTGAGGAAAGAAATAGCTCCCCCTGCAATACGTTTCCAGATGAGTCCATCACCCCCCTTAGCTGGTCAAAGTATGCATACGTTGATTGATAGTAATCAAAACCCCAATGCATTATTACTGCAGCAGGTAAGCCATGGGTATAGTATATGGAAGCAAGTATAAGCCCGACCGCAGAGGCGCTTACAAATTTTCCTACCTCCCATCCACCTCCATAGATGATGTGTGCAGCTCCAAAGGCTAATGAGCTGAGAATAATGGCTGCAATGAGGCCAGGCTGCTTCCACAGCTGGACTCCAGCCTCGCCAAGAGCCTTTGAAGGATGCCACAGGGCTTTAAGTGATGATAGCATTTTGCCCCTTGCCGTATATGCCAGTACGAAGCTGGTGATGCCTACAAAACTTAACCTGAAACCTATCTCTTCTCTGATGGGCGCAAAAGTTGATAGAAGAAAGAAATACCTTTGGTCTGTGTTTGTAAGGCTACCGACAGGCAAGCCTACAGTATTCAGGAACTGCTCCAAAAGAACAGCAAAGACCAGGGTAGCTGGAAAGACCATTGCTACGTAAAGTGCTGAATTAGAATATATTGCCAGGTTTTTATCTCCCGACAATTTTCTTAACGATGCAAGTGTACCTGACCATGGGCCCATCAACATCAGTATGAAAAGTGTGAGATTAAGGCTCCAAAGCATTATAAAAAATGCTTCATAAGAGATCCCATGAGGTAAAGGTATTGCAAGGTTTATGCCAAAAAGCAGGATAGGCAGGTTGGATAACTGATATGATCTTGGTGTGCCAGTCAGATTAGGACTGTTGAAGATGTAAGCGCCAAGAGGGAAAGATGCAAGCATTGTTAGCATTACAGCTATCGAGAGAAATGCTACTATGTAAAGCAGAGTATCTTCTGCGCTCTGGAGAGCTGGCTTCATGCCTAAGAGTCCGTTTTCTCCAGTGCTATATACCCTATATAACCGCATTTGTCGCATGCATACAACTCGGGCGTTGCCCAGCCTGAAAGCGATCCATAGAGCCTTAGTTTGCCAAGGCATTTTGGGCAGAATTTTTCAGTAAAGAGTTTCCTCGTTATCCTGACCTTCCTCTCATCAGCCTCTGCCAAAAGCTATTCATCTCATTGAACTTCTATGCTGCTGTCATCAAATCCCTGTGTAACAAGTATCTCCTTTACACGATGTCTCTGGTCTCCCTGAAGAAGAATAGAGCCATCCTTTGCAGAGCCTCCGCATGCAAACTTTTTCTTCATTATTCTAGCTAGATTATCCAAGTCTATTCTTTTAGGGTCAAGGCCCTCTATAAGAGTCGTAGGCTTGCGAAAACGCCTCATCTCGAGGCGAACCACTATTCTTGCCTGCTGTTTCTCAAGCTCCTGGCAGACGCAAAGGTCCTTAGGGAGCCCGCAGACAGCACAAACTTCCGCCACGTTTCACCTGATATATGCAATCTCTAAAGACTTTATAAACATTGTCAAAAGAATTTAAATCTGGGCGCAGACAAGAAAATTACTTATCGGGCTAAGATCATATATTTGACGATAAAATTTTTTGTGTATGGGATGATAAAACTCTACTTCATCAAAAATGAGACTGAATGCTTGAACAATCTAATCGGTCCTGTCGGCAGACTTATATTTCAGGCATGGATGGCAACTGCAGTCGTTGTCCTCTTTCCTTGCCATCATCAGCATCATACTATTTATCGCCCAGCTTCTGGTATCCCTGCTTATAGCTATCGTTTCACTTACAGGCTACACTTCCTACAGGAGCAGGACTCTTCTTTATCTCTCAATCAGCTTCTTTCTGATAGCTTTGGGGGTTTCGGCTCAAAGCATTTATGCTATAAACGGCTCAGTCTTTCTTCAGCTTCTGGGAGCTGTATCTGAAACTGCAGGTTATCTGATACTTGCAATATCTCATGTATATACAGTCAGAAGCAACATAATGACCTCTTCTCTCGCCTTATCGTTTGCCCTGATCGTCTTTAACTCATCTTTAGTTTATACTGTTGTAAAGTCGATATCGCTCCTCTTGCTATTATACATATCTGTCGAGACAGTCATATTTGCAGTCCAGAACAGGAGCAAGGCTGCACTTATTCCGAGCACAGGTTTCCTTCTTTTGACCTTTTCAACCTACACAAACCTCTTCCTTAATACTCTGACTTTTAATTTGGTGCTGATAGAAATAGCTAAGCTTGTTGGGTTTTTGATTCTAGCTGCTCCCCTTACAATATTTGTGTTGAGGAGGGGGCATACAGAAAGTTGACGTACAGAACTCAGATAATGATCATATCGGATATACTGAAGGCAGTGAAAGAGGAATCTCCTCAGGGTGGGGCGAGAGTATCATCTTTGCTTAGAAAAGCTAACATACCCTACAACAGGTTTACAGACCTGACTGAAAAGATGGTTCAGAACGGATTGATAGAAGTTATACCTCAGGAGAGGGGAGCTATTTACAGACTTACCCCGAAGGGTGAGGAATTCTTAGAGAGTTACAAGAAGTTTGAAGAGTTTGTAAGGGCTTTCGGTCTTAGACTTTGATACTCAGCAATCTGCATTGATTATTTTAACCGCATGTAGTATTATGCCTGAAATCGTTTATTAATGCACCATATGAGCAGCATATCAAGGCGAAGAATTGAAGATCTTCAGATTGGGAATAAGCGGAAATGGAGAAGGGGTTATTCTCAACCAACTGCTTTCACATACTGAGCTTGCCATGAAAGCGTCTGTGAGACTTAAGGGTATAATAGAACTGATTGCGAGCAGCAGGTGGGATGAAGCAAGAAAGGAATATGATATAATAGACTCACTTGAATCAGAGGCAGATGAGATACACAGGGATACTGTAGAAAAATTGAGCACTGGGGTATTTTTCGCAGGTCTTGGTGGAGACCTTATGAACCTTGCAGAGAAGATAGATGGTATAGCTGACAGTGCAAAAGATTCTGCCAGGACTCTGATATTCAGGCGACTTGAGCCATCAGAGGTTATTCCCCTTAAAGACGAGCTTTGCACCTTTCTCAGTTCCTGTGAAGATGCTGTCTCATCCTTATCTGAGGCCGTCAAAGGAATAGGTAAGAGCAGAGAAACCGTCATTTCTCATGTCAAGGAGACCGAAATGCATGAAGAATCTGCAGACGAGACAAAAAATAGAATACTTGAAAGACTCTACCAGATTCAGATGCCAGTACTCAGCACTATACAGCTGAGGGACTTCATATTCCAGGCAGATAACGTCGCTGATTTTGCGGAGGACGCAGGTGATATTCTCTACATCCTGGTTGCGAAAGGCTATTACTGAGCTGCCATGTCCTTACTACCTTTAATTCTCGTGGGAGCTACCTCTTTTGTCTTCGCTGCAAACAATATTGGCATGATTAAAACAAGCTTCCAATCAGTGACAGGAAGGGGACAATGGATATACCTTTTTATTGCGATATCAGGTCTGGTTTTGGGGTTCATAGTAGAAGGGTACAAGCTGAGGGGTCTTGCATCTGGCGACGTAGTTAGCCTCAACGCATATGAAGCTGAAATAGCTATGATCACTGTTTTATCAGTTATGTCTGTCTTCACCTTTCTGAGGCTTCCTGCCAGCCTTTCAAACGTTGTGCTTGGAGCTATACTTGGCCCTGCGATGGCTCTAGGGATAAGCTACGATGCTTACAGGGTATTGTATGTTATAGCTGCTTGGCTTTTCGCCCCTTTAACATCAGGTCTACTTGCTATATTGCTGTACTCAGCCTACAGAAGGATAGTCAGCAGGATGGCTCTAACTTCTGTATCCATCTTCAACAGGGTTTCTGCCTTGGCAATAACCTTGCTATCTTCATATACTTTATCTGCAAACAACCTTGGCCTACTGCTTGGTTTTCCTGGCTCTGGACTTCTAATCATACTTATACCTGCTATCCTTGGCGTATTGTTGCTTTCCAATACTGTGGTTTCGACTCTTGGATGGAGAATGGCAATGCTGAGTCAGACTGGATATCTGGCTGCACTTGTATCTGGCTCTTTTACTCTATGGCTGTACACTCAGTTTTCAATACCTGCCTCTTTAACCCAAACAGTTGTCTCAGGCATGATGGCTCTGTCAATATATTCGAGACCTTCCATAGTCAATTATAGAACAATGTTCGAACTTGTAGGCTCGTGGCCCTTCTTCCTCCTCGTGAGTATAATGGTTGCATATTCAATATCCTTATTGTAGCTGTTGGAAGGGTTCAAATTATACCTCTTGCAAGCTCTGTAAGATGGAGAGAAAGAAAGGGCTGGTAAAATACTTAAGGATTGGCCAGATAACGCTATCAATAATTCTTGCTATTTTGATAGCTATGCTGATTTTGAGCAGCGTAGGCAGCCTTGTAAACGCAAGTATCAAGACAGGTCTCAGCTCTTTAAATTCTCAGAGCATGGTGATAAGAGCAGATTACAGCGTATTCAACCCAGGTCCTATTCCCCTGTCTCCTTTAGAGATAACCCTGAAGATTTCAGCTCCGGACGGAACTCCTCTTACATCCAGCTCCACCAATGATATATATCTGAATCCCTTCTCAAGCTCTTCTGGTACGTTATACTTCAACCTGACTTTGCTGCCAGGTGCAGCTGATAAGATCAACGCAATGACCCAAAAGGGGGAACAGCCTGTGGTTTATGCTGAGATAGCATCATCTATGTCAGGAATAGCTCAATTCAAACTTGGTGTGTTATCTACTAATGGAGCTTGACCTGCTATGACTTATCGCAAGAGAGTAGCTTACGCATCTTTTGATGCTGTTATAGCAGCAATAGTATTCGTTATAATTCCTCTTTATTTACTGCCAATGATAGAGAGATACTTTGGAGTTAATGTGCCCCTATACTCTCTTCCATATCTGGGTCTGATGATGGTAGCTGCTTCATTTTTCTCTGGCTTCAGCAAGAATACAAAATATGAAGGGGCTGCGGTAATAGTATGGAGCCTAGTTACCATAATTTATCTTGCTTACGTATTCTGGGGAGGAAAGTTCGAGGCTTCTGCAACAACCTTTTCAGGCGAGACAATATACGTCGGTATTGCCTTCCCGATAATCTATTACATTATGCTAGCCATCCCTGCAATAGGAATTGCAAGGGGTGCAGCAATGCTTGCAAGCTACAGAAGTACAGTCATGAAAAGCTCTTATGTACCTGTTGAAGAAGAGCAAAAAGATATGCTCCCACCTCACACTGATTGATGGTACACTTTATTTATGCTTCATGACCCTTTTCCTGCGCGATATTAGCATATGGTATTAGCTGGTAAGCTCTTCAGGATCCCTGAGGCACTGACTTTGGAACAGGTTTATCAGAAACTCAAGGATTTCAGAGTTGAAAGCGAAGATTCTGCTACTGGATTGATGTTACTGCTAGAGATAAGGGACCTGCAGGGAGATGAAAATGAAGTAAAGGGAGTTATGATGAAGGATGAAATTATAAACGTAAGGCAGAGGGATGAAATGAAGCCTCTAGTAAGAACTGTCAGAGGACCTTTTTACTTCAGAAGGGCTGGAGATACAATGTACCTTTTAATACTTGAAAAAAAGAGAAGGGCCAACGAGTTTGCAAACGACCTGAGCAGGATATTATTCATGAGGCCAGGCCACATACTTGAGGCCAGAATCAAGCCAGAAACTATGCAGAAATATTATGAATCAAGCTTTGAGGATGCAAGAATAATCTTCTTTGACCAGGTAGACATACCCAACATTGAAAAGATGGCCCTTTATGGCCAAGCTCTATCTGATACAGACTTATACCACGATTACCTCAAGCACGGCAACCTTTGGTATATAGTTGTGCAGAGTAAGAGCAAGGGGTTTGTAGTAGGGCTCACCAGAAACTGCGTTGTTACTGTATTCTCTCAGTCAAATCCTGAAGAGCTGGTATCCTATACGTTTGAAGAGGTTGTTCCTTTAACCCTTGAATGAGATGGTGCAGGAGAGACGATTGAGATAGTCGAAGGCGAAAGGGCTTTACTCATACAGACAAAGCAAGAAAGAATTCTCATTGTATCTGACATTCACATTGGATTCGAAGAACAGCTTGCAAGCAAGGGTGTACATCTACCATCCCAATCGTTGAAGATGGCCGAGAGAATTCTTAAGATAAAGAAAAGAAGCAACTGTGATTCATTGATAATGCTTGGAGATATCAAGGACAGTATAATTGGTATAGAGCCGAAGGCTATACCATATCTCAATTCTTTCATCAACCCTCTCTTGAAGGAATTCAGACATGTTGACATAATTCCGGGAAATCATGATGCTGGGCTTGAAAGCCTTCTCCCTCCATCAATTTCCCTGACTGGCAGCAGGGGTCTCGTCGTTAAGGATAGTGATGATGAAAGAAAAATTGCTCTTTTGCATGGTCATGCCTTCCCTGGTAAAACGTTTGAAGATGCGGAAATATTCGTCATAGGGCATATGCACCTGATTTTGACTATAGGCAATAAGGCTGAGCCTCTTTGGGTAAGATTGCGTTTCAGGATGAATGAAGAAGAAAAGATGGCAATAATAGTTCCTCCTTTCAACGAGCTACTGGCAGGTTATCTGCCAAAAGGCGAAGAGAAGAAAAGGTCATCATTTGCTGATTTTGTTTTTAGAAACGCTTTAACCGCTGAATCTCTCTTGCTCGACGGCACTGCTCTGGGAGACCCTAGAAGCATAAGGGAAGGTCTTGCTGAGGTGGAGTACTAGATATGGCAAGCAATAAAGACGAGTGCATGTAAGTGATGGATGTGAATCTTCTCTGTTGAGGACCGATTTAAAAGCATTGATTGTATCTTTTTTCATATTGATGATGCTTACAAACACTCACATAAATTCTCAGAGTGAAACCAGACAGAGCTACATCATAATTCTCTCTCCAGACGGCTCGGCGTCACAATCAGTGAAGTTTCTTAACCAGCTATCTTCTTTGGGAATATCGACTGATGGCTCATACGTTATTCAGAAGCTGGGTACTGGCGGAATAGTAAATCTTACCTCCAGCCAAGCCGACCTCATTCAAAGAACCTTTAACCCTTATATTATGTTCAAAAGCAAGACAATATATCTATCTCAGTATTCAAACGGTGAAGTGTTCAATAGAAGCTGGAGCTATTTTCCAGGAGGGCAATATAATGGCTATAATGTTACCGTAGCAGTTATAGATACAGGAGTTGACTCAAACCTGCCAGCTCTATCAGGAAGGGTTATAGGAGGGTATAATTTTGTCGATAACAGCAACAACATAACTGATACTGATGGTCATGGGACAGAAGTAGCTTCGATAATAGCTGCTGATTCAGCATCCTTCATGGGGGTTGCACCTGGAGCAAAGATATTAGCATACAAAATATTTAGCATGAATGAAACTACGTCTGCTTTAGTAGTTGAAGCGATGGACAGGGCTGCAAAAGATGGTGCCAAAATTATAAACCTGAGCCTTGGGGGAGCACTAGATGAAGTTACGTTATGGAAACTGGGCTATGCGCTGGAGCAGCAAGGAATAGCCCTTGTAGCTGCTGCAGGGAACGACGGTCCCTCTCTGCAAACTTTATCTTCGCCTGGTGATCTACCTTCATATCTGGCAGTCGGAGCTTCAACAAGCAATTACACAAGCACACCTCTTGCATTACTCAGAGTTAACGGAAAGACTTGGCTGGAGTCTGCCCTTCCAATGCTGTCTTCTCCCTTGACAGATGGGATAATAAAGGCAGGATATGTGTTCGTGGGAAGTGCAACCCCTCAGGATGTCAAGAACCTGGACCTGAATGGAAAGATTGCAGTATCGATAAGGGACAGAAAGACTACATTCACCCAGATGGATTATGATGTAGCAAAAGCTGGAGCACTAGCGCTAGTTGTCATAAACGACGTGAACTCTTCTCTGCAAGGTGTACTTTTGAACACCCTGACCTCTGGAGTACCAGCAGTTAGTATTTCTTTATCTGACGGGGAGAAGCTTAATTTGCTCAAAGGTAACAATTCTTATCTTGAACTACAGATATTTGTACCCAATACTACGTACCCAGCATTCTTCTCCTCCAGGGGTCCCTCTGGATTTTTCAACATGAAGCCTGAGGTCCTTGCAGAGGGAGACATGGTTCCAGCTTTATCTCCTTTTGGCTCCTACCTGGTATCAGGAACCAGCTTCTCTACCCCTCAGGTTACAGGAGCGATAGCAATTCTCATGCAGGAGCATCCCCATCTTGCACCTGTTCAATACTACTCTATGCTTACTCTATCTGCACAGAAGCTTTACAGGTGGAATGAAACCTATCCCAGCTACGTTGAAGGAGCGGGAGAGATTAATATAACAAAAGCTTTGGAGATGCAGTTTGCATTGGAGAGGCAGGACTACGAGATGGTCTATCCTTATGCAGGAGGGTATTATAACGACACCATACCATTCACCTTTTTTTCGTCTAATGCGAATTTCAGCCTTGTTTATCAGGGAAGTTTTGTTGCTGATCTGAATCAGACATACATCTCTTCTAAGCACCCAGACATTTCGATCAGAGTATTTATGCAATCAAACATTTCTCAACCCTATTTACCAATATACGACGAAAGCTTGCTGATAACTGATGGAAAGGATACCTATTCTTTGCCTATTGTTGCAGTTCCTAACAATATAGGTATATACTTTAACTACTCTGACCTTTCACTTTATGCAGCATCTGGCAATTGGCAGCAGGCATATGGAAATTTAACACTACCAGATGGGACATCATACCAGATCACTCTCTTCAAAAACTCTGGTTCTCATTTACCTAGTCTGATTCCAGGATTTTACTATGCTTATATTGTATTCATGGTTGACGGTAAGAATGAAACCTCATACCTTTCCTTCTACCTGCCTGCTCATATTAAGGCCTTAGAGCAGAGCTATTACCCATTGTCTGCATTGATTGATATTGCTTTATATGCAATCTTTCTTACTATTGTTACATCTATCATAATTGTCTATAAAAGATTGATAATGCAAGGAAATTCAAAAGAGAATCTTAACCTGAGGAGGGTTTAGAGCAACCTTTTCAAGTTTCTTCTTAACCCTTTGCCTGACCTTTCTTATATCTTCAAATTCTCTTACAATTTTACCATTCCTGATAAGAGGTTTGAGCAAAGAGACAGTATTATCAGGCTTTTCTACACCTGCAGGAGCCAGATAGTCTATCATCTTTTCTTCATCTCTCCAAAGACTCTTTGCGCCTGATATATCTCCCCTCTTGGCCTTTGCAACCATAACCCCGTTCTTCTCGACCTCTACAAGCTTCATGTTAAAATCTATAGATGGCGCATCGCTTACGCTTGTACCAACTCCAAACCCAGCTACCAGGTCTTTGTATTGCCTTACGTCGTCCTCATCAAGGCCCCCAGAGATGAATATCTTCACATTCTTACCTCCTCTTATATTGAGCTCCCACCTCACTTCTTCTATTATCCTTCTCCAGTCTCCCCTTCTGCTTGAGGGAGTATCAAGCCTTATACCTGCAAGGCTTTTTCCGAGTGTTTCAAGCGCCATTACAGATTCTACTTTTTCATCGTACAAAGTATCTGTTAGAGCTATCACTCCTTCCTTCGGGTTTATGGCGGAAGCAAAAGCTCTCCAAGCTTCCTGCTGAGTATCATAGCACAGTATGAAGCTGTGAGGCATGGTTCCTGAACCTTCTATCCCCAGCATCCTTGCTCCAGCTTCGTTGCTTACACCGTCGAAACCTGCAATGTATGCGCATCTCTCAATTAAAGGCGCAAGTACAGGATGGGCTCTTCTCGTTCCAAAGCTTAGAAGTATCTTATCCTCAGCTGCTATTCTTATTCTGGCTGCCTTTGTTGCGTAACCACTCGCAGAGCATAGAAAGCCAAGGGCTGGTGTTTCATACCTTGCAAAGTCTCTGTATCTGCCTTTAATCTGCATCACTGGCTCATATGCAAGGGAATAATGAGGAACAGCAAAGACTTCTCCCTCATCCATCGCATCAACATCTACTGGTAAGTTTTCAAACAATTTTGCTACTTCATATATACCTGCAACTATACCCCATCCATCGTTATACGGAAGATGCCTTGTGTATATCTCCATGGTAACGAAAGGATTGATCTTGCTGACCTTTAGAGCGGCTTCTGTGTTTAGAAAATAGTGGTCGGTCACCTCTGCATTTTTTATCTCCTCTTCTTTGGCAATCCAAAAAAGTCTATCGGGAATCTCGCTGGTCAATTTGCCTACCTCTTTGTATAGGCACTGAAAATTGAATAGTTAAAAGTATTATCCTGTTGAACAGGGAAGAGGTAGGAATATGGCAAACAGCATAATAGACCTGAAGGAAGCAAAAGAGAGGATTGTAGAATTCATAAGAAAAGAGGTTGATAATGCAAAAGCTGATGGTGCAGTAATAGGGATTAGCGGAGGTATAGATTCTGCTGTTACAGCGTACCTGACCGTTCAGGCATTAGGCAACAGAAGAGTGTTGGGCCTTATAATGCCTGACTCAAGAATAACGCCTGAAGATGATATAAACGATTCAATGCAGGTAGCTAAGGAACTTGGAATAAGGTATGAGGTTATAGATATAGCAAAGATTCATTCATGCTATATGAAGTTTGTTGAGAGGAATAAATTAGCAGAAGGAAACCTTAGGGCAAGAATTAGGATGTCACTTCTCTACTATTTTGCAAACCTGAATAATTATCTCGTTGTTGGGACAGGTGATAGGTCAGAGCTTTTACTGGGCTACTTCTGTTTTGATGAGAAGACAAGGGCATTAACTGTTGATGGATTGAAATATTTTCATCAGTTAAAAGCAAGAGATAGAGTTTTCAGCCTCGACTTTTCCTCAGGAAAGATAAAAGAAGCATCTTTGCATGAAGTGTATGTGTTTGACCATTTTGATAGATTAAACGTTTTCAAAACTGAAAACTATTCCTTTGCAGTAACACCAAATCACAGAATTGTTGTTAGAGATGATGAATCTGGGACATTGAAGTTTGTAAGGGCATATAGAGCAAACAGGAATTCATTCAAAGTCCCTTATGTTGGAGATGAGGATGCAAAGAAAGTGAAGTATCAAACTTTAAGACTGAGTTGGAAGCAAATTTATAACGGAAAAGTTTGGTGTCCGTCAGTGCCTAATTATGAGAATTTGATTGTTGAACATGAAGGAAAGCTAGCAATAAGCGGAAACACAAAGTATGGTGACGGAGGGGTGGATATATTGCCTATAGCTGACCTGTATAAGTCAGAGGTCAGAGCACTTGCAGAAATACTTGGCATTAGCAGAATGATAATTCAGAAACAGAGCAGCCCAAGGCTCTGGAAAGCGCACAAGGCTGAAGATGAACTGGGGCTTGCATATTCAAAGATAGATACTATTCTTGCCCTATACTTTGATTCAGGGAAGAGTATTGGAGAAGCAGCGAAAGAAGCAATGGTGAAGAAAGAGAAAGCAAGAGAGTTAATAGAGAGGTATGAAAGATATGAGCATAAGAGAAGAATGCCCTCAATCTGCAAGTTGAGATGATATCATTTATTCTTTCATTCAAAGTACAATTCGAGATTCGTTATTGCAGCCCAAGTGTTATAAAATTGAATTTGTACAGAAAATTGAAGAATACCGATGATTGATCATGATATATATCATTCAAGCAGTAATCTGCTTTGGGCATTTGCTGATTGTAAAAAGATTATAATAGCAAAATGTGAAATTTGATGAGGAAAACCTTAATATAATGCATAGAAGAATCGATGAATATTGCAAAGTGATTTACTAATTGTCTATGCCTCCTGACGACTTAAACGCTAAACTAATAAGAGCAATTATGCAAGTGGGACCTGGTAATTTTTCACTTCTGTCAAGGTTGACTGGAATACCTTCAGAGACTGTTAGGTACAAGATAAAGAACCAATTGATTAAGAGAGGGATAAATATTCATGCTATTGTGGATGTGGCTAAATTTGGTTTACAGAGAACAATAGTGCAACTGCGCTTCACAGAGAAATACCATCCATTATCAAAACCAATACTCCAAGCTTTACATGAATTATCATACTTAACGTATTACTCTGGCGAATTGATGACTCGTCAGTACTATACTATGTTTCAGATTCCCGTTCAGTATAAAGCTGAATTTACAGAGTTCTTAGATGCCATGGTAAATTTCGATATGCTAGAATCTTACTATGTAAGACCTATAACTTGGATAAACCACATATCTCTAAGACCTGAATATTTTGACTTCCAAAAAGGTAGATGGGACATAGATTGGCAAAGGATCAAGTTGTCAGAAGAATTACCCCATGTAACGCCAATAGCATACCCTCTTGTGGGGTTTGATTATCATGACCTTCTCATCTCTTCCAAATTGACAGTTAATGCTTTAGCAACTATAGCAGATATATCAAGAAATCTGGGAATAAACGTGAAGACACTGCAATATCATTATGCAAAGCACTTGCTGGATAAGCAGATGATATCTAAATATGTGGTAAGATGGACGGGCGATTTGGGATCAACAAGGAAGCATAGAATAATATTTGGCAGACTGTATGCAAACGACCTTTCAAAGTCAGAATCAGAGTTACTAAGGCAGGTCGTATACAGCATTCCTTTCTCTTGGAGCGAAATAATAACTGAAAACAGACAGTTGTTTGTTTCAGAGATAGCCATTCCTGTAGAACACTTAGTTTATGTGCAATATTTCATTAATAATACATTGGGTGAATTAGCTGGAAGGGTAGATTTAAGAACAATCGACCCAACATCTTCCATGGCTTTCACAACACCGACCGGGCTGTTTGATCAAATAACACAGAGTTGGAAATATGAATTAGCTCAAAACGTAGCAAGGCTTGAAAAGCTGCAAGAGGTCTACAGATGAGGATCTAGTCTAAACATTCAACATCAAAATATACATTAAAAACAATATTAATTGAATGAAAACTTAAAAATAATTTTAACCTAGATTTAATACTCCGCCTACTGCCTCAAGTATAATGGGCGATACTCCCAATAGCGCCAAGACAGCAATTGGAGCGATTTCCTTTGCCATTTCTTTAACTTTTTCCATTCTCTATTCCTCCTGAACTGAATTTTTTAGACGAGATTTTAAATATATCCGTTTAGCAATAAATGCTACTTCTTGCTGGTATAAACCCAACATAATAGACTATTGGCGCGAATAATCAATATAATCTACCCGTTTGTTTACTGCTTTTCTATAAAGAATTATCTATTTTCCTCATATATGCTCTCTTGCTGTTAATTAAATGCTTAATGGAAGAAATGGGGTTATCTTCTATAAAATATGTAACAATAACCATATGACGAATAGCAGCTTTGCTTTAAGCTGATTTCTATTCTTCTAGAACTGTTTGCAACAGTTATAACATCACTCTAGAGCTTCCCCCATTAAATACTACTTTGTCATAACCTGGCAACAGGTGACGCGATAAAGATGAACAGAAAAAACGCAATGTTCGCTTTGGCTCTTAGTGCAGTAGTTGTTCTTTCAATCTTCGCATCTCTCGGCAATACAATTGTGCTAGCAGACAAACAGGGAAATGAGGATGAAGGCAGGGGCAATCTGGGATCACTTTTTGATGAACATTTCAATTTTGCAGAAGTCAACGTAGAAGAGAATTCTGCTTCTTTCGTAACGTCCTCTCAAACAAGTGCAAACGGAGTCACATCAAAAACACTTTTCGGAGTTTACGCAAGCGCTGAAGATGTGCCTATGCTTGCAGTTGCATTGCTGAATGCAACAGCGTCAGGAAGCAAAGACAATAGAAATGCATCTTTCACTTGGGCAGTTGGTGGGATAAAGGTTCTCGGAATATTTGAGTACAACGATACTGCAAAGACAGGAGTGTATAACAGGTCAGTTGATGGACAACCATTAAGTCAGATAAACTTCGATGAAATTGACTGGACACTCAACGCCAAACAGGTAACTCTGTCAGGAGGTACTCAGGGATACGAGGTAAACATAACTGGTAGCAGAGGAACCTTTGTATTCTCGATGAGCGCAATTGTAACAGACACAGGTGTAGTGGTTGCAGGAACAAAGCTTCTGCCGACTGAGGTAAAGGTGAACTTCACAATTCAGAACTATCCGTTTGTAAGCAGCAACAGCAGACTTGGCCTATTGCTGTCTTACGGAGGCCAGCAGCACTTTGGCACAATTACAAGCATAATATCTAAAACTGTAACAGGATCAGGAGAAGACGAAGTAGAAACCGTGAACAAGCAGACAACTGCTACAATCTCCAAGGGTGCATTCGCATACTTCATGTGGAACACATACGCAGTAGTAGATGGCAATAGCGTTGCGGTGAAGTCAGAACAGTTAAGCAATGGTACTTTTGCAAGGATAATCCTGAACTATCCACACGGAACATCGATACTCCATGACCCGATACTTGGAGCAGGTACAGGAATGCCAAGCCAGATTCCAACATTCCTCCCAACAGGAGGAGCTGCCTCAGCTGCATCCATAGACCTCTACCTCATAATAGGATCCATAGTAATAGTTGCACTTGTCTCAGCTCTGGCATTGGCTGCAAGAAGGAAACTGATCGAGCCAAGGCTTATGATGTAAATTTTTTTATTTTTATTCCATCCTTATTGTAAAATCCATTCTGAATTTTTCCCTCCAAACCTGCCAAAAATACTATTTATTGCTGGTTTTGTGAAAGTCTTTATTGGATACCACTTTTTACAACCGATTAGGGTAAGAAAAGTTGCCCTGGGTCTGCAAGGCATGTGGAGAGGAGTTCGAGACCAGAGAGCTAGCGTTTGAACACCTTCTGAGGAAGCATCATGGACAGAAATGGAAGGGAATGATAAAGCAGGTCAAGACAAGTAAAGGAGAATTGCCTCTTGACCTCTTCCTGAGGTAAGATTTCAAAACTGCTGCTGATACATGAGCAGGAAAAATATTATTGTAGATGATACAAAATATATCAGCTGCAACAACAAAGCTCTCTCAAGCCTGAATCCATACTGACTGGAAAAATACGCAGAACCTATTATCACAGATATCAGTTGTATTACTGTGAGCAACACACCTATACCTACGGTTATATGGAGTAAAAATGCCAAAGGGAGAATTATGAAGGGAGCATAAACTATAGATGCAGACAGGAAGGAGCCTACTGTGAAAACCCTTCTGCCTGAAAAAGCTCCTACAATAACAGAATAAACATAAAAGCCTGCTATTGCAAGAGGAAAGGATAATACGGATTCATAGCTTGCTGCGTTTGGATATAGATTCATAAGCAGAATCGCATGTCCAGAAAGAGCGAAAAGATATGTCCCCAGTGCTATTATAATTACGAACGAAATGGCTGAAATTGTTATTCTAGTAGAAACTCTTGTAATTACCCATGCAGGAACTAGAGAAGTGCTTCCAGATTGCTTTGGCAGAGGAAGGCCTTCCTTCTGAGCCATCTCTTCATAGAACTTTA
>Ga0080006_1270840_pt1 | contig 21150 bp, 14 predicted proteins | sample RS3BMetagenome_FD_69209 | JGI IMG/M metagenome (GOLD analysis project Ga0080006, IMG submission 69209) | Ferric oxide microbial mat and aquatic microbial communities from Rainbow Spring, Yellowstone National Park, USA - RS3B (SPADES... ...
CAAACGGTCGTAGCGGGACTGGCGCCGTTCGACCTCTTGGTCGTCGAGGCGCAGTGGCGCGATGGCTTTCACTCGAAGCATCAGAGGTCCCTCCTCGTGGTCGCGGCGAGGGTGGGATCGCCCGCTCCGTTCGTCGCGGAGGCCGCAAGCGCTCGGAGTGCTGTCAGCTCCACCGATACGTCGGTGGAGACCAGTGCCGCGTCGACCAGGGAATGCACCGCTCTGGCTTGATCCCCTCCACCGAGCAGTGCCATCGATTTCGCGATGAGGTCGGCATCGGTGAGTGGGTGGTGATCGGCGTCGCCCACCGGGTTGTCGACGCCTACCACCCGGGTAGTGCCGTCGGTCCACCGCACCGTGACCCGGGCCGCCCGCTGCGTTGGCAGGCGAGCGTCGAGGGCCGGGTCCTCAGACACCCGCACCCGTGCAGCCAGCTCGACGATCGCCGGGTCGGCTCGGTGCTCGGGATCGAAGACCATGGGAGGGCAACCGCCGTGGCGCAGCGCCGCGGCGACCACGTAGGGGATGGAGAACATCGCACCGAGACGGGTCTGCCACTGCGTGCCAGTGAGGTGCGCTGCCAGGTGGTGTGTTTCCACCTCGATGCGCTCGACCTCCTCCGGCGCCACCGGGCCATGCTCTGCGTGGATGATCAACGCAGCATCGGCCGGTGGGTGGGTGTAGGAGCATGACGCATGGCGCTTGAAGTACCCGCTGGTCACCGCATACGTGCTCCCGAGATCCTCGGTGAGCGCCGACGGTTCCAGGACTCCCAGGATCCCGCCCAGGCTCTCCAGCGCGGCGGCTCCGAGGGGCTCAGGCTCCCCGGCCAGCGCCACCGCACGAATTCCCGAGACATTCGCTCCCCCGATCCACGCGTTGCGGACGCCGAGACCGGTGGTGGCCACCGAGAAGGGGGTGACCATGGCGAGCGCCCCGGCTGCGTCGATCGCCCTGGTCAAGGTCGCTGCGCTCACACCGGCAAGGCGGCCGACGCCCTCCGCGGGGGACCTCCGCCCCGAGGAACTGCGCGACGGCGGTGCTGCCGTGCGCGGCCGTCTCGCCGCGGCGCGCCCGCGTTTCGCGGCCTACACCGGCAAGGGCGTGTACGCGGCGGTATCCGGAGTGCCGAGCCCGCCCTACGGCCTGCGGGCGGGTTCGGCGGTCCCCGGCGTGCGCGACTTCGTCCTGCCTTCACCCAGCGGCCGCAGCGGCCTCCCCTGGATGGAGAAACTGCACTGGTACCGGGCCCTGGCGGTCCTGCTGGGGCGGGGGTAGCGGGCGGAAGAATGCACCCTTGTCGGGGTGGCGCCCCGTCCGTAGGGGGCAGGCCGTCGGGCCCCTTCCCCTCCCGTCCGCCCGCCACGGGCCGCGAACCGATGGGCGGGGACGGGGCGGCAGCCGGCGGGGGCGGGGGTGGGGGGAAGTGGGAGCAGCCGGGCCATCGACGGGGGACTCCGGGGGTGGCGCCAGAACGGGTGGGCGCCGGCGCGGCCCCCCCGCGCCACCGCCGGCCCGTGTCTTCGCCGCGCTGCGCCACCGCAACTTCCGCCTCTTCTGGTTCGGTCAGCTCGTCTCGTCCAGCGGTTCCTGGATGCAGTCCGTGGCCCAGGCCTGGCTGGTGCTGAGGCTCTCGAACTCCGCGCTCGCCCTCGGTACGGTCACGACGCTGCAGTTTCTGCCCATGATGCTGGCGGGCCCCCTGGGGGGCGTCCTGGCCGATCGGCTGGACAGGCGCCGGGCCCTCCTCGGTACGCAGAGCGCGGCGGCGCTGCTGGCGGCGGCGCTGGCCGCCCTGGCCGGCAGCGGCCGCGTCACCGTGTCCGAAGTCGACGTCCTGGCCTTCCTGCTCGGCGTCGTCAATACGGTCGACAATCCGGTGCGCCAGGCCTTCGTCACCGACATGGTGGGGCGGGAAGACGTGCCCAACGCCGTCGCCCTGAACTCGACCGTGTTCAACGGCGCGCGGGTGGTCGGTCCCGCCCTCGCCGGTGCGCTCATCGGCGCCGTGGGTATCGCCGACTGCTTCTGGATCAACGCCGCCAGCTTCGTGCCGGTCATTGTGGGAATCGCGGCCATGCGCCCCGCCGAACTGCGGCGGTCCGCGCACTCGGCGGGGGGCGGCGTCTGGCCGGCGGTCGCGGAGGCGCTGCGCTACGCCGCCTCGGATCCGGATGTGCTCCTGGTGATCGGACTGATGGCCGTCATCGGCACCTTTGGGATGAACTTCCAGACCCTGCTGCCGCTCCTGGCGCGCTTCCGCCTGCACGCGGGGGCCTTCGCCTTCGGCGTGCTGACCGGCTGCCTCGGTCTGGGCTCCCTTGTCGGGGCCCTCGCCCTGGCGGGCCTCGGTCGGAGCACCCGCACGATGGTGCTGGCCGGCGCCTCCGGATTCGCGCTGCTGGAGACCGTGCTCGGCGCGGTCGACCGTCTGGACGTGGCCGGCGTGGTGCTGACGGGGATCGGCCTGTGCTCGATCCTCTACACCGCGAGTTCGAATAGCCTGCTGCAGATGATCGTTCCCGATCGCCTGAGGGGCCGTGTCATGAGCTTCTACACCTACGTCTTCCTCGGGACCACCCCGATCGGCAGCATGGTGGTCGGCGCCGTCGCGCAGTGGGCCGGGCCCGGCGCGGCATTCGCCCTCGGCGGCGCCCTGGGGTTGGCCGCCGTCGTCGCGGCGCTGGTCTGGACGCGGCGACGGACTGCGCACCATCGTGCACCGACCGGCGTCCGATAGGTGGGCGCGGCAAAGTCCCCTCGTGAGCGCCCCTGACCCCCGGGGCCGCGGGAGGGAAGCGCGCAACGCGCCCGGCCCGATATGGGTGCCGGACGCAGGGTGCCGGACGCAGGGTGCCGGACGCGGGGTGCCGGATGCGGGGCGCCGGATGCGAGGCGCAGGATGCGGGGTGCCGGATGCGGGGAGTGGAGGGTGCAAAGCACCCGGAGTGATTGCGTCACGAAGCTATGCCAGAGATGAGGGCCGGCCCCTCGACGGCGCCTTGTAGGAGGAGCCGCCAAACCACCCCAAGCGGCTGGGGCACAACGGCCTTGGTCGTGAGCGTTGGGGAAAAGGCCTCAGAAGAGGTCAGGTGTGGACCAAGAAGATGAGCGATGAGCGAACCCACGTAAGCGTCGAAAGTTGTTGGACGATGCCAAAATGGAGGGCTTCTCTCTCCCTCCAGACAGGCGAAGGCGAAACCTACCCGGTGGCCCCGATCCGCTGCGCCCCGGCCCGCTGTCCCCCCCGCCCCGCACCGCTGGCGCTCCGCTGCCCTGCCCCTGGCCCCCGCCCCGCACCTTACGCACGGCCGCCCGCAGGGAGGGGGCCGCCGGCCGCGAAGCCGCCCGGAGCGCTCCCGCGCGGTTGCCCACCCCCACACCGGAGGCGATCTGTTTGCCCGTTGCCACGCCCGCCGCGCCGGATGCCCCCTGGTCCCCGTGCGTCCTCTGGTACGACCATCCGGCGGCGGAATGGCTGGAGGCCCTGCCCGTCGGCAACGGCCGCATCGGCGCCATGGTCTTCGGGGGCGTCGGCCAGGAGCGCATCGCGCTCAACGAACTCTCTCTCTGGTCCGGTGAACCCCAGGACGCCGACGAGCCCGAGGCCCGCGCACACCTCGGGGAGATCCGCGCCCTGCTCTTCGCCGGCCGCTACGCCGAGGCCGAGGCCCTGGCCGGGCGCTACTTCCGCTGCCGCGGGGAGGGCTCCGCGCATGGCCGGGCCGGCGATCAACCGTACGGGGCCTATGAACCCCTCGGCGACCTGACGCTGGAGTTCGTCGGGGCGCCCGACGCCCCTGAATCCTACCGCCGCACGCTGGACCTCGACGCGGCCGCGGCCCTGGTGACATACCGCGGGGAGGGCGCCGCGCACAGCCGGCGCGTCTTCTGCAGCGCCCCGGACCGCGTGCTGGTGGTGCGTATCGCCTGCGACCGGCCGGGGGGCGTCTCCTTGGACGCGCGCCTCTCCCGCCAAGCCGCCGCGGCCACCCGCCCGGTCGGGACCGATGGCCTGCTCCTCCTGGGCCGGCTGTACCACGACCGCGGCATGCGCTTTGCCGCCGCCCTGCGCGTCCTGGCGGAGGGGGGCGAGACCGAGGCCCGGGGGGACACCGTCTCGGTGCGCGGCGCCGACGCGGTAACCCTGCTGCTGTCGGCCGCGACGGACCACCGGGGCGCGGAGCCCGCGGATGACTGCGACGCCGCCCTCTCCGCCGCCGCCACCCGCCCCTACGCGGAACTGCGGGCGCGCCACGAGGAGGACCACCGGCGGCTGTTCCGCCGCGCCGACCTCGACCTCGGGGCGGCGCCCGAGGAGCCGACCGACCGGCGGCTGCAGCGCGTCCGGGAGGGTGGGGACGACCCCGATCTGCTGCGCCTGTACTTCCAGTACGGCCGCTACCTGCTCATCGCCAGTTCGCGGCCGGGCGGCATGCCGGCCAACCTCCAGGGGATCTGGAACCAGGACGCCCGCCCGGCCTGGAACTGCGATTACCACACCAACATCAACGTCCAGATGAACTACTGGCCGGCCGAGCCCTGCAACCTGGCGGAGTGCCACCTGCCCCTCTTCGACCTGATCGAATCCCTGCGGGACAGTGGCCGCCGCTCGGCGGCGGCTTACTGGGACGCCCACGGCTGGGTGGTGCACACGATCACCAACGCCTGGGCGTTCACCTCGCCTGGGGAGCGGCCCTCATGGGGCCTCTTCGCAACGGCGGGCGCGTGGCTCTGCCTGCACCTGTGGGAGCACTTCGCCTTCGGCGGCGACATCCCGTACCTGGCGCGCGTCTGGCCCACCATGCGCGAGTCGGCCGAGTTCTACCTCGACTATCTGGTGGAGGATCCCTCCACCGGGTACCTGGTCGGCGGGCCGGCCAACTCGCCCGAGAACGCCTTCGTCACGCCGGACGGCGGCACGGCGTCGCTCTGCATGGGCCCCACGTCGGACCAGCAGATCATCCGCGAACTCTTCACCGCCTGCATCGCCGCCGCGCGGGCGCTGGGTGCGGACGAGGACTTCGCCGGGCGGCTGGAGGCGGCCCGGGCGCGCCTGGCGCCGCACCGCATCGGGCGGCACGGGCAGTTGCAGGAGTGGCAGACGGACTTCGAGGAACGGGAACCCGGACATCGGCACATGTCGCACGCCTTCGGCTTGCACCCCGGGACGCAGATCACCCCCCACGGCACGCCGGAACTGGCGGCGGCGATCCGCACCACCCTGGAGCGGCGCCTGGCCCACGGCGGGGGCCACACGGGCTGGAGCCGGGCGTGGATCATCAACCACTGGGCGCGCCTGGGCGACGGGGATCAGGCCCATGCTCACCTGCAGGCGTTGCTGCGCAGTTCCACGGCCACCAACCTCTTCGACATGCACCCGCCGTTCCAGATCGACGGCAACTTCGGCGGCACGGCCGGCATCGCCGAGATGCTGCTGCAGAGCCACGCCGGGGAGATCCATCTGCTGCCGGCCCTGCCTGCGGCGTGGCAGCAGGGCCGCGTCCGCGGCCTGCGTGCACGCGGCGGGTACGAGGTCGACATGCTCTGGCGGGGCGGGTGCCTCGCGGAGGCGACTCTGCGCACCGCGCACGGCGGCCTCTGCAGGATCCGCTGTTCTGGCGCCGTGGTCGTGGAAGGCGCGACGGCCGCGCGCCCGGAACCGGGGGTCGTGCAGTTCGAGACGGCACCGGGCGGGGCCTATCGGGTGGTGGGGGCGCGATGACCGCGCCGGAGAGTCGGGCCGGCGGTCTGCAGGCGGTCTTCCTCGACCGGGACGGCACCCTCGGCGGTACCGGCCACTTCATCCACCCCCGCGACTTCACGCCGTACCCGTGCACGGCGGAGGCGGTCGCGCACCTGCGGCGCGCCGGCCTCCCGGTCTTCGCGCTGACCAACCAGATGCGGATCACCATGGGCGACGCCACGGAGGGGGATTTCCGCGACGAGTTCCGGGCCCTGGGCCTGGACGGCGCCTACATCTGCCCGCACCGCCCGCAGGACGCCTGCGGCTGCCGCAAGCCCGCGCCCGGCCTGCTCCTGCGCGCGGCGGCGGAGCAGCGGCTCGACCTCCGGCGCTGCGCGGTCGTCGGCGACCGGGGCGACTCGGACATGCGGGCGGCGGCGGCGGTCGGGGCGATCAAGGTCCTGGTCCGTACGGGGTGGGGGGAGGGATCGCTGGGCGCCTACCGCCACACCTGGGCGGGCGTGGACCCGGACCACGTGGCCCGGGATGTGCTGGAGGCCGTGGAATGGCTCCTGGCGGGTGGGCCTGGGGCGGCGGGGAATGCCCCGGCGGACCGCGGGCACCACTGAATCCCGCACCGCACCCCGCGGCCGGGGCGCAGGCATGCGGGTCACGCCGCCGCGGGCGGGCGGCGCACCGCCGCCCCACCCGTCCCTTAGCGATTTCTTCATCGCCAGTAACTGCTCAGCACCCCGGAGAAGTCGAGGGGCTGCACGGCTGCAAGCAGGCCTGGCCGGGAACGCCGCGGGATGGCGGATGCAGGAATGTACTGCACCCACGACGTCGATCAGGCTGGGAAGGGTGGCGCGGCGCCCGTCGGCGCCCCACGCCGGCCGGCGGCGGAGCGCCGGGGCAGGTGTGTGCCGACGGTTGCCGCGGATGGACCGGAGAAGTAACCGTTCAGCACCCCCGGGGCGGGGCTGCTGAGCAGTTACCATCGCCAATGGCTAACCTGGGTGGCGGCTCTCTTCTCGGGGAGGACGACCACTTGACTGTCGCCGCCTGGACCAGGATCGGTACATGGGCCCTCGGTCTCGGATTGCTCGCCGGTTGCGGTGCCGCCGCCTCGGTCCCCGCATCTTCCCCCGCGCCCGGCGCCTCCACGGCGCGGACATCCACCGCCGGGGCGGCCGCCACCCCGGCCTCCGGTGCCGCACGGCCGGCGGGATCCCCGGTCAGCGGCACCTTCACGATCGGCGGCCCGTCTTCCACCGCTTCCTACACGGCGCACGAGACCTTCCTGCGTCAGAACTCCCCCTTCACCCCGGTCGGCAAGACGTCCGCCGTCTCCGGCACCCTGGTGCTGGCGGCGGGACGCTTCAAGGCCTCCACCGTCCAGGTCGGCCTGCAGACGCTCAAGACCGACAACGCCACCCGCGACCGCCACGTCCAGAGCACCTTGGACACGGCGAAGTTTCCGGACGCGACCTTTGCCATCACCGGGGAGCAGGCAGGCTCGGCCGCGGTGGACACCGGCGGGACCGCCGACGTCCGACTCACCGGGAACATGACCATCGACGGCACGCAGAAGCCCGTGGTGTGGGACGCCAAGGCGCAGGTGTCAGGGAACACGCTGCACCTCACGGCCACCACCAGCTTCAACATGTCCCTCTTCGGCGTGACGCCGCCCAGCATCCCCGGCTTCGTGGCGGTGAAGGACGGGATCGAACTCGGCGCCGACCTGACGGCCAGCAAGGCCTGAAGCGGGCGCGCCGCAGTGGGCTGACGCCAGGATCAGGCGCACCGGATGTAGGGCACACGTCCTGTGCGCCGCAGGCGGCCCCCCGGCGGGCGCGGACCGTCCCACGCCCGTTCGTGCCTCCGATGTCCCGAGGGCCGGCGGCAGCCTCAGCCCGCGGCGCGACTGGTGCGCGCCGTGCCGCGCCGGGCTCCGCCTCCCCGTGCGGAGCCGCTCCCGGGTACCGGACGGCTGAAGGCGTGACGCCGGGGCGGGGTCACGCCTTCAGCCCCTCCACCGCCCGCCGAGCCGCCTCCGCCTCGCGGAAGCGGGCGCTGCCTCCGAGGTCCACCTTGGCGCCGCCCTCCGGGGCCACGATGCGCCCCTCGGGGTCGAGGAGGCCCACCTCGCGGAAGATGACGAGGGCCGCCCGCGCCGCGTCCTCGTGGGGGAGGCAGGCCGGCGACAGGTGGCGGAGCAGCGTCGGCTCAGGGGGCAGAACCCCCGCCCCCTCCCGCGCGATGGCCCGCAGTCGCCGGAAGGCGGCCGCCAAGGCGTCGCGGTCGGGGTGCCGCCGCCTCAACCCCCCCTGCACGGCGGCGGTGAACCGCCCCCAGTCCCCGCCGCCGGGCGCGAGGTCGAGGATCGACACCTGCAGGTCGGCCCGCCCCCGGTAGCGGTCCACCTCGGGCCGCACCACCAGGTCGAACGGCCCCGCGGCCGCGAGCCCCTCGGACCACGGCCCGAGCCCGAAGCCGATACCCTCGATGCCGCGCCCCCCGGCCGGCGCCCCCTCCGGCCGCAGCCGGACCCGGACGTGGCGGCCGTCCCGGCCGAGGAGCCGCGCGCCCTCCACGGCCGCGCCCGCAAGCAGGAAGGCCGGTTCGGGGTGGCCAAGACCGAAGGGCCCGAGCCGGGAACAGGCGGCCGCGACCTCTACCGACAGATCCCCGGCCGCTGGATCGAGGCGCCCGTCGAGGTCCCAGTCCAGGGCGTCCGCACCCTCCCCGCCCGTATCCGGCGCGAGGTCGCCCAGTGCCGCGCGGAGCGCGTCCAGCCGCTCCAGGGCCACCTCGAAGCCGGCCGCCTGGGCGTGCCCGCCGAAGCGGACCAGGATCTCGGCGCACCGCCGCAGCGCCCCCGTCAGGTCCCAGCCGGCCGGCCCACGCCCCGAGCCCCGGCAGACGCCGCCTTCGTCGATCCCCGCGAGGAGCACCGGGATCCGCAGGCGCTCCATCAGTTTGCTCGCTGCCGGTCCCACCAGGCCCGGGTGCCAGCGCGCATCGGCCAGCACCACCGCCCGGCAGCCCGGCGGCAGGGCGGCGGCGGCCTCTTCCGCGCCGGCCAGGAGTTCGGCCGAGCGTTCCTGCCGCCGCCGGTTGCAGTCCTCGACGACGGCCAGACCGGCCAGGGCCTCCGCCTCGCTGCGCGCCATCAAGAGGTCGAAGGCCGGCCGGGGCGTCTCGATGCGTCCAGGGGCGTTCAGGCGCGGCGCCACGCCGTGGGAGATGTCCCGCGCGGTCGGCTCCGCGCCGCGCGCCACGCCGGCGGCCGACAGCAGCGCGCGCACCCCCGGCCGCACCCCCGCAAGGCCCATGGCGGCCAGGCCTCGCGCCACCAGCCACCGGTTGGCGCCGCGCAGCGGCACCACGTCGGCGATCGTGCCGATGGCGACAAGCTCGCAGCACTCCGGCACGGGCCGCCCGAGTTCCGCCCCGAGCGCCTGCGCCAGGCACCAGGCCACCCCGACACCGGCCAGGTCGGCAAACGGCCCGCCGGGATCGCGCAGGGGGTTGACGACCGCCACCGCCGGCGGCAGGGCGGCATCGAGTTGGTGGTGGTCGGTGACGATCACCTCGATGCCGGCGGCGGCCGCCGCCGCGACCGCCGCGTGGGCTGTGCTGCCGTTGTCCACGGCGAGCACCAGCCGGCAGCCGGCGGCAGCCGCGGCGGCCGGCAGTGTCTCCGGGTGCATGCCGTAACCGTCGGACCTGGTCGGCAGGTGGGCGGCGACCCTCAGCCCGAGGGCGGAAAGGGCGCTGGTGGCCAGCACCGTGGAGCACACGCCGTCGCAGTCGTAGTCGCCATAGACCAGCACGCCCTCGCCGCGCTCCGCCGCCTGGGCCAACCGCGCGACGGCCGCCCGCATCCCGGGGAGCCCGCCGGGATCGGGCGGGGGAGGGGGGGCGAGGAAGGCGGCGGCCGCTTCGGGTGTGCGCAGGCCCCGCGCGTAGAGGAGGCGGGCCAGGGGGGCGGGGATGCTCAAAGCCGCGACCATCGCCCTTGCCCAGGCCTCCGGCGGCTCGGGCGGCAGGTTCCAGCGCCTGCGGTATAGGCTGCCGCTCATGCGGGCGGCCCCTCCGGGGCGCGCGGCCCGGCGGGCGGGGGAGGGGCGTCCGGCGCGGCGCATCCCACCGCCACACGGATCTCCCAGTGCACCGCACGGCCGAGGGTCCGGCGGTGGCGCTCGGTGGGGATGCCGCGAGCGGCCATCCACTGTTCCAGGTCGTCGGCGACGTCGCCGGGCCGGTCCTTGATCAGGACGAGCCCGTCACGCCGGAAGTATCGGATCGCCGACTGCAGTTGCTCCTCGCGGGGGGGCAGGGGCAAGGGATCACCTCGGATCATCCCAGGTACGACGGCCGGGGGCACGATCCTGCCCTGGGGACGGCACCGCAAGGGTCGGGTTCCGCGCCAAACCGGAGCCGGAAGGCCTTGGGGGCCCGAACGGATCCGAGAACGGCGGCGGCCCGTGCACCGGAACTGTAACCACCCGCACCCCCAGGACTGGGGCGGCTGCGTAGTTACGAGCCAGGAATCCGTGGCCGCGCAAAAGACGACTCTTGCAGCGGCCACATGGGGACCGTCACCAGCGGGGCCGGCGCGTCAGCAGGTTGTACGCCTGGTCCTCCGGCAGCGGCCGCGCGAAGTAGTAGCCCTGGGCGGCGTCGCAGCCGAGGGCCCGCACGTGGGCCAGTTGCTCCGGGGTCTGCACCCCTTCGGCGAGCGACACCACGTCCATGCCCCGCGACATGGCGACGACCGCGCTGACGATGGCGGTGTCCGCGCGGTCGGTGCCGAGGCCGTCCACGAACGAACGGTCGATCTTGGCCACATCGGCGGGGAATCGCTTGAGGTAGCTCAGGGTGGCGAAGCCCGTACCGAAGTCGTCGAGGAGGATGCGGACCCCCAGGTTCTTGAGGGCCCGCAGCGTCTCGGCCGCCGCCTCGGCATCCTCGAGGATCCCGCCCTCGGTGATCTCGAAGGCCAGCCGGGTGGGCGCCAGATCGAACCGCCGTAGCACGGCGGCGACATCCTCCACCAGGCCGGGGTGCTGCAGTTGCTTGGCGGAGAGGTTGACGGACATCCACAGCCGCTCGTCGACGCCGCCCTGCGCGATCCAGCGCCGCAGTAGCCGGCAGACCTGCTCGCAGATCCAGCGCCCGATCGGCACGATGAGTCCTGTCTCCTCCGCCAGGGGGATGAATTCGGTGGGCGGAACGTCCCCGTGGCGCGGGTGGCGCCAGCGCAGCAGCGCCTCGAAGGCGTCGATCTCGCCGGTGCGCAGGTCGATGATCGGCTGGTAGACCAGCCTCAGGCCACCCCGCAGGGCCGCCTGGCGCAGGCCCGTCTCCAGTTCCAGGCGGCGCTCGACCTCGGTGCCGAAGGAGGGGTCGAACAACGCCCAGCCGCCCGTGCCCTGGCGCTTGGCCCGGTACATGGCCAGATCCGCCTGGCGCAGCACCGACTGGGGCTCCGTCGCGCCGGACTCGGCGAGGACCACGCCGATGCTGGCGGTGGCGAAGACCTGCCGGCCCTCCAGGGCGAACGACTGCCGCAGCGCCTGTTGGATGCGCCGGGCGCTGCGGATGGCGCTGCCCGCGCCCCGCAGGCCCTCGATCAGCACCGCGAACTCGTCGCCCCCGAGGCGGGCGACCGTGTCCCCGGGCCGCACGGCGGCCTGCAGGCGCCGGGCGACCTCCTGCAGCAGCAGGTCGCCGGTGCGGTGGCCCAGGCTGTCGTTGAGCACCTTGAACCGGTCGAGGTCCAGATAGAGGATGCCGAGGCCGGCGGTGCGGCCGTCCCCGCGGTCCAGGGCGTGGCGCAGTCGTTCCAGGAACAGGGCGCGGTTGGGCATGCCGGTGAGGGAGTCGTGGCCGGCCTGGCGGGTCAGTTCCCGCTCCATGGCCACGCGTTCGGTGATATCGCGGGACGAGGTCTGGATGCGCACGACGCGGCCGGAGGCGTCGCGGACCGGCTGCAGCAGGGTCTCCGCCCACACGGGTTCGCCGCCGCGGCGGCGCAGGCGCAGCGTGCAGCCGACCGGGCGCCCCTCACGCACGGCCTCGCGCACCTGGGTGATGACGTGCGCGACGTCGTCGGGGTGGCAGATGGAGAGGGGACGCAAGGCGGCCAGTTCGGCCGGGGCGTACCCCAGCATGCGTTCGCAGGACGGGCTGACAAAGGCGAACCGCCCGTTCTGCCCGATCAGGGCGACGAATTCGCTCATGTTGTCCGCGACTAAGCGGTAGAGTTCCTCCTGTGCCCGCAGCGCGTCCTCCGCCTGCCGGCGGGCGGAGACGTCGGTGAGCGAGAGCACCGCGCCCGTCGGCGCCCGGTCCCCGTGGCGCAGGGGCGCCAGGTTGGCCGAGAGGACCATGTCCCTGCCCCCGGGGCCGCGGGCGTGCCACACGAGGTCGCGATAGGTGGCGCCCGTACGCACGGTCTCTGCCAGGAAGCGTTCGGCGGGCCCCACCGGCCCGTCCTCGCACGAGACGACCGTCCAGCCGAGATCCGCCAGCGTCCTGCCGGCCGCCCGGACCACCGGTACGCCGAGCAACTGTTCGGCCTCCCGGTTGGCGTACGTGACCCGCCCCGAGTGGTCGAAGACCAGCAGGCTCTCCGCCATGGTTTCCAGAACACGGGTGCTGCGCTCCTCCGCCGCGCGGAGGTCCTGTTCGAGGCGCTTGCTCGCCGTCACGTCGCGGAAGAGGATGGCGACGCCGCCGTCGAAGGGATAGATGCACGCATCGAACCAGCTCTGCAGGGGCGGGTAGAAGCCTTGGCAGGCGGCCGGGCGGCGGGTGGCGAGCGCCTCCGCCAGCGCCGGCCCGAAGTCCGTCTCCAGGCTCGGCCCGAACCCCACCTCGATGCGCTGGCCGAGCAGATCCGTCGCGGAGAGCCGGAGGTGCCGCTGCGCCTGGGCGTTGAGATAGGTGAACCGCATGGCCGGATCCAGCACCAGGAAGGCGTCGCTGATGCTGTCCAGCATCAGGCGAAGCCGCTGCACGGATAGCCCGGCGTCGGGGGGCGACTCCCCCCCCTCCAATGTGCCGCCCATCCAGGAGCGTAGGCCGTCGACGCCGGTGTCGGTCTGACTGTTCATCCCCACACCCCATCGCTGGTGCTTTTCCCCATGGAGCCGGACGTGCGCCGGAGACGGCGCCGTGTCGCGGCCGGGTGCCGCGGCGCGGGCCTCTTGATGGCGAGCCATTCGCCGCAACTTGCCAATTTCATGGCGATTTTCGTCGAATAGAGTCGAATTTTCCAAATGCACGCCGCCGCCCACCGCCTCGCTCATCCCCAGCCCTTGTGGCGCATGGTGCCGGAGTGCGCCGTGGCGCCTGGGGATCGCCGCGCGCAGCCCCCCGGCCCCGGTGTCCCCTCGTCGTGATCGGGAGGGATCCCGTGAACTGACCACCGGTGCGGCGGCGGCATCCTCGGGGCGGGACCGACCGGCGCGGGGGGGATGCGGGTCGGTGCGGCGGGGCGGGTGCACCGTTGGTGGTCAGGCGGCCGGGCTCCGGCCGCGGAGGGCCGGGCGGAAGGGGCGGGCGAAGCCGATGCCGGCCAGGAGCAACGCCAGCCCGCCCGAGAAGCGCAGGGCCGCCGGTACCCAGAAGATCTGGGGCATCGGCAGCAGTTGCAGCAGACCGGTCCCGATGAGCGGGCCGACGACGCCGACCGCGCCGATGACGGTGTTGGCCACGCCCATCGCGACCACGCGGTCCTCGGGCGGCGCCACCTCCATCAGACGCACCAGCAGGAAGAGATTCACCCCGGAGCCCACCAGCCCACCCCAGACGTTGTTGAGGAGGATCCCCCACAGGTCCGGCGCCACAACGTAGAAGAGCGGGACTCCGGAGAGGAGCAGGCAGGCCACGGGTAGCGTCAACCGCGCGCTGAGGCGGTCGCCCACCCGCGTCCAGACGAGATTGCCGACGATCGCGGCAAGGCCGTTCACGGCGGCGAAGGCGCCCATCCAGAGATTGGTGGCGTGGGCGCGGCTGACCTGGAAGCGCAGGAACAGGGGCCAGGCCATCAGCCAGCCGAGATAGAAGGGGAGGCAACAGAGGGTGTAGGCCCGGTAAGGCCCGTTCCGCCACAGGCGCCGCGCCGCCGGGAGGATCGTGCCGGGATAGCGCTGGATCGACGGGTTCCCCCGGAAGCGCAGGAAGATGGACACCTCGATCATCCCGACGCCCGCCGCCAGGGCGAACAGCCACGGGTAACCGGACGTCCCCGTGGAGCGGCGGGCGATGAACCCGCAGGCCAGCGCCGTGACCACGCCGGCCAGGCTGGCCATGATGCCGCGGCGGGCCAGGGCGCGGGCGCGCCGCGGCGGGGGCAGGAGTCCGGTCAGCACCGACTGCCACGAGAGCGTGCCCACCGCGGTGGGCAGGTTGAGTAGGCCCACCAGCACCACCAGGGTCGCCGGCCGCCACGTGGCACCGTGCCCGGCCCGGAGGTTCACCAGGGCGATGCCGAGCAGCAGCAGCCGCGCAGCCGCGAACATGCCCGCGCCGGCTCGCTTCGGATTGCGGCGGGCCGCGAGCCAGCGCGCGCCGGCGATGTTGCTCAGGGTGGCGGCCAGCGGCGGCAGCGAACTGAGGAGCCCCACCTCCAGGCCGGTTCCGCCCAGACGGATGAGGTCGATGCCCAGAAACGGGTTGAAGAGATTGATCGCGGTCGCCTGCACCGCCCCGTGCAGGGCGTTGACGCGCACGTTGAAGTCGATGTCCGCCGGGGCGGGGTCGGCTGCGGCTTCTACCGGTGGCGGATCCCTCCCGGCTTCGGGATTCCCAAGCCCGCCCCCCGCCGCCCCATCCAAAACCTCGCCTCCCCGTGCCGTGGCTTCGCCGGGCGGGCCTCGGCTCCCTGGCGGTGCGCCCGCCATGGCGCCGTTTCGGCCCCCACCGGGCCCGGTTGGGGGCAGGGGCAGCCCGATCGCAGCCGGGGGGCTCGGCGGATTACCCCGGCGGGAGGAGGCGGTCCCGGTGCCGGGACTCCCGGCCGCCCTCCGGGTCGTTGCTTGGCGGAGGGGACCGGGGCGGCATCCCCGGCAGCCCGACCGTCCTCCCCGCCGCGGGTGAGGGTCTGCGGGGCGGCCCGGCCGCCGGGGCCTCGCCTTCGGCCGGCCGCCGGCGTCCGGGGCGCGCCGCGCCCGAGCGGCGGCGAGGCTCGGGGCACGCGCCGTGGATGCGCCCGGACGGCCGCGCAGAAGACCAGGTGCGGCCCTTCGCCCGCAGGATTGCGCCGCGGCCCGGGGAAACGGGCACCGCCGACGGTGATCCCATCGGGAGGCGGATGAGAGTGGCGCGCATCGGCATCATCGGCTGCGGCGGCATGGCGGACGCGCATCTGGGCGGGCTCGTCAAGATGTCGGACGTGGAACTGGTCGGATTCTGCGACGTGGTGGAGGCCAAGGCCGAGGAGAAGGCGGCGCGCCATCGGGCCCCGCACTTCACCGATCCCCGGCGGATGCTGGCGGAGGTCCCCTGCGATGCGGTCTACATCCTGCTGCCGCCCTTCGCCCACGGGCCGGCCGAGCACGCCGCCATCGAGGCCGGCGTGCCCTTCTTTGTGGAGAAGCCCGTCGGCAACCGGCTGGAGGTGTGCCGCGAGGTCGCGGCGGCGGTGGAGGCCCGCGGCCTGATGACGGCGGTCGGGTACATGAACCGCTACCGGCGCGGCGTGCGCCGCGCGCACGAGGTGTTCGCCGAGGACACACCGGTCCTCGCCTTCGGGGGCTGGCTCGGAGGCACCCCGCGCGGTGCGGGCGGCAGCGGCATCGGCTCGTGGTGGGTGGACCGGAGCAAGTCCGGGGGGCAGTTCGTCGAGCAGGTCTCGCACACGGTCGACCTCGTCCGGTTCCTCTGCGGCGACGCCGAGGAGGTCTACATGCACCGCGTCCCCCCGCGGACGTTCAACCGCGATGTGGCCTCCATCTACAGCATCGACGACGCCGCCACGCTCTCCATCCGCCTGAGGCGCGGCGGGGTGGCCAACATCTGGTCCTCCTGCGCTACGGGCGCCGGCGGCAACGTGACCCTGACCGTCTACGGCGGGCGGCATACGGCGTTCTTCTCCGGATGGGAGCACAGCCTGCGCCTCCTGACGCAGGGGCAGCCGGAGGAGAACATCCCGGGCGAGGGTGAGATCTTCGCGGTGGAGGACCGCACCTTCATCGACGCGGTCATGGCCCGCGACCCGAGCCGGATCGGCACCCCCTACGCCGACGGGCTCCGGACGCTGGAACTGATCCTGGCCGCGGAGGAGGCGGCGCGCACCGGCCGGCCGGTGGCGCTCTGAGCGGTCGGGCGCGCGGCGGTGCGAGGTGCGCCGCCCACCGCGCCCCAGCGGTGCCTCGGGGCCGCGGCGGCGCCCGGCGCGGGGTGTAGGCCGCCGCCGCTCAGGCCTGTCCGCCGCCGCCGCGGCGGGCCCGCCTCTGCCGCGCCGCCGCCGCGCGGGCCGCCTCCTGTTCCCCCCGCGGGAGGAACGGTGGAACCGGGCCCGGCCGCCCGTCGGGCCCGAGGGCGACGTAGGTGAAGGCGCAGCGGGCGACCGGGGCGGCGGTGCGTCCGAAGCGCGGGCGCTGCCATACGTCGACCCGCACCTCCATCGAGCTCCTGAACGTGGCCGTCAGGTAGGCGCGGAACGTGACCACGTCGCCCGCGGGCACAGGGCGCAGGAAGGGGACGTCGTCCACCGCCACCGTCACGGTGGGGGTGCCGGCGTGGCGGCTGGCGGTGATGGCCGCCAATTCGTCGGCGAGCCCGAGGATCCAGCCGGCGGACGCCTGGCCCGTCTCGCCGGCGTGGCGCCCGTGGACGATGCGGCTCATGCTCTCCAGAGCCAGGCGCTCCGCGTCCTCGGGCCCGGGGGACGCCGGCGGCGCGGCGTCCAGGTCCCGGGCGGCGAGGCGCGCCCGCCGCCGGCTCTCCGCCAGGGTGTATGCCGCGTGTTCCTCCGGCGTGGCGGGCACGATCTGCGGCAGCGCGGCGGGACGGCCCCCTTGGTCTAGGCCGACCACGGTCAGTGCCGCCTCGGATGTCTGCCACTGCCGCCCCGTCAGTGGATCCTCGCCGAGGACGCGGACGCGGACCTCCATGGAGGTGCGGAAGGTCCGGGTGGCCTGGGCGATGAGGCGCATGCGCTCAAAGGCGCGGATCCCGGCCGAGAAGGTCAGCCGGTCGAGGTGCGCCGTGACGACGGCGCGTCCGGAGATGTCGGCGGCGAGCGATGTCGCCAGTTCGTCCACGCGCTGCATCACGTAGCCGCCGAAGACGCTTTGATACGTGTTGAGGTCCTTCGGGCGCACCACCACCGCCAACTCGGCGCGGCAGGCGGACGCCGGCAGGGACTGCGCACCGGCCACGGCGGGACCCCCTCTCCTGGCGGCATCCGGCCGCATCGCGGCCCGGGGCAGGGTCCGGGGGTTCGCGCCGCCGCACGGCGGTCCTGCGCCGCCGGCGCTCGGCGGCGGCTGGCCGGACCCCGGTTGCGGTCTGCGGGCGGCACCCGTCCTGGGGCCGGGGGGGCTCCGATCAGCCGGCGGGGGTCAGCTCCCCCGCATGGCGCGGGCGAACATCGGGCCCGGCAGACCCTGCGCGGTCAGCGCGGCGGTGCAGGCGGCGCCCTCCAGGGGCAGGTCGGGGCGCCGGGGCAGGGGGGCCGTCCCCCAAGCCGCGGCGCCGGCGTTCATCTCTGCCTCCGCCTGGGCGTAGTACGCGGCGTTCTGATCGCCGTGCTCGCGATAGACGGAGAGTTGCAGCGGAAATAGCCAGGCGGCATAGGCGGCGTCGGCGCGGGCCACCGCGTGCAGCCCCGATGCCCGTAGGTCGGAGGCCAGTTGCGCCGCGAAATTGGGGCTGTAGGGGAAGCTGCGCAGGGCGGCCTGCTGGGCGCACGCCGCCGCGGGGGTGGGACCCTGGATCCGCAGGAGTGCCGCGCCCGCCGCCCAGGTGTCCCCGTCGAAGGGGTCGATGCGTAGCGCGGCCGAGATGTCGGTGCGCGCCGCGGCCACGAGGCCGGCCGGGGGCTGAGACCCGGCGGCGTACACCGCCTGCACCGCCGCATCGCCGGCGGCCGCCGCGTCCCGCTCCGACGTGGGGTCGGCGGCGTACGCCGCCTGCAGGCCCGGCAGGCCGGCGGCCGGATGGCCCGCCTGCACCAGCGACCATGCCTGTTCGAACGCCCGCTGCGCTGGCCAGGGGGCACGCAGCCCGAGGGCCAAGGCCACCGCGCCGACGGCCGCCCCGGTGCCGAGCGCCCGGCCGAGCCAGGGCGGCCAGACGGGCCCGCTCTGCCCGGCCGCCCCGGTCAGGATCGCTGCGGTGAGGGCGAGTACGGCTTGGACCGGCAGCACGTACGCCGTGACCTCCAGTCCGCCTTGCAGCGCCACTCCGAGCAGGGAGGCGCCCAAGGCCGCGCCGACCGCCTGGGCGTCGGGCCCCCGGCGGCGCAGGCCGCGGAAGACGGCGAAGGCGAAGATGCCGATGCCCGCGGCGAGGGCCGCCGCCCCGACGATCCCGTCCTCCGCGGTCCACTCCAGCAGGTCGTTGTCGGCGCTGCCGGGTACGTCGATGAGCCCGTACGTGCCGTGTGCGCCCAGGGGCTCGTGCGTGGCGAAGAGTACCTCCAGGCCGCCCGGTCCGGCGCCCCAGACCGGGCGGGCGCGCAGCACCGAGAGCGTATCCCTCCAGGTGAAGAACCGGCTTGTGACGTCGCCCCCGTTCTGGACGCTGATGCCGTGGACGCGGAAGGCGACCCCGGGCACCCGGAGGGCGACGGCGCCGATCGGCACAGCGATGCAGGCGGCGCAGAGCAGGGCCCGCAGCCGGCGGGCGGCCGGAACCGCGGCCACCGTCCCAACCACGGCCAGGGCCAGCCCGAGGTAGCCGGCGCGCGAAAAGGTCAGCGGCAGCGCCGCGGACATCGGCACCAGGGCCGCCGACCCCGCCAGCCGTAGCAGCAGGGAGCGGGTGCCGACCGCCAGGGCCGCCGCGCCCCCGATGCAGAGGAGTAGCACGGCGGCCAGGGCGTTGGGGTTGCGGAGGGTGGCGGACACGCGGACGGGGATCGCCGCGGCGACGGCCGCGCCCGTCCAGGCGACGGGTGTCGGCTGCCCGGCGGCGAATTGCCGCAGGGCGACCACTGCCAGCCAGACACCGATCGAGGCCAGGCAGAGCAGGGCGGGGGTGATCCCGCCGCGGCTGCCGACGGCGAACACGAACGCCGCGTAGAGCAGGACGCAGGCCAGGATGGCCTCCAGATCGACGCGGGCGTCGTGGGGGTAGAGGGCGTGGGCCGCCGCGGCCCACAGGGCCGCCAGGGGCAACGCGAAGGCCAGGGCGATGAGCGGGCCCGGCCTTTCGGCCCGCCGCGAGAGCAGGCCGAGGATTCCCGCCGCTGCCCCGGCCAGGGCCATCAGGGGCAGGATATGGGTGGCCGAGAAGAAGCCGTTGGTGGAAGCCGCCGCGGAGAAGAGGGCGATGGGCGCGACCAGCGGGCCGCGGCGCAGGATCCAGAGCAGCGGCACCAGGGCGGCCCCGCCCACCAGGAGGCGTCCGGCCGTAAGCCCGAGGTCTAGCCGCGGCGCCGCCGGGCCCGATCCGCCGGCACGGCCTGCCGGCACGCCCCGCATGCCGGTCGTGCGCCGCGCGCGCCGGGACCCGAGGTCCCCGGCGGCGGGTGCATCGGGTTCCGGATCCGCCGCCGGTGCGTCGGGATGGCCGCCTCGCGGCTGCTGGGCCGGGAGCTGGGCATCCATGCAGCATCCCCTCCGGCCTGTCCCCGGGCGCCGCCGCCCGGGCCGGTTTTCGGGCCGTGTAAGTCCGCCGTTCCTCATTCTCCACCGCCGCCCCTGGGATAGGGCATCGGGTGTTTGGCGGAGGGTCGGGGCCCGCGCATCGGGACCGCGGTCCCATGCCTCCGCCGTTGCATTCGACGCCGCCCGCCTGCTCCATTTTGGTCCGGCCCGGCCGTCCGGCCCCCGGGGCCCGGTAGAGCCCCGGCCCGCCGTCCCGTTCCAGGCCGCGACACTGCGCCGCGGGCCAAGGGCCCGCCCTCCCGGGCCGATGTCCAGAGCCCCACGCGGATCCCGATCCCGCGGCCCTGTCCCTGCCCCGCCCGGGTGTCCCGGCTTGACACCCCTGCTGCGGCCGCCTACCATCGACGCATACATTGATAATCCGATAAGGATTAGGGTATATGTGCCGCCGCCGAGTCTCGGCGGGCGCCCCGGCCGACCCCGGCGGCCGCGTCTCCCGGCCGGCAGCCCGGTGGCGCGCCTGCGAATCGCCAAACCCCGGCGGTCCACATAGCGTGGACCGGTCGCGGGCCGCGTCCGGTGGCGATCCCCGGGTGCCCGCGGCGACGGCGGGGTGAGGCGCCCCGCGGGCCCGTCCGCCCGGAGGGGGCGGCGGCGCCGAAGCGGCGGGGCCTGCCCGCCCGGTGCGGCCGTCTGGGTGCGTGAGGAGCGCCCTCCGCAGGCGGCCCGCGGACGCCGGTTCCCCGCGAACGGAAGGGGTTGGAGTCATGTCCGGAGAGATCCGGACGGATGTCGCGCGCCCACAGGGCGGATCCGCGGCTCCGGCAGCGCCTGCGCAGGGTCCGCGGCCCGAGGAGGCGACCTGGGAGGAGGCCGAACTGGCCGCTCAGAACGCCGTGTTCGAGCGCCGCGGCGGCCCGGCCGAGGACGTCCTCACCTGGATGGCGAACCGGTATCGGCCGGAGGTCGTCCTGGCCTGTTCCTTCGGGGTCGAGGACTGCGTCCTGGTCGACCTGATCAGCCGCCACGCGCCCAATGTGGGCGTCTTCTACCTGGATACGCAGCTCCTCTTCCCGGAGACCTACGCGACGCGCGACCGGCTGATCGAGCGCTACGGCATCCGCCCCGTCCGGATCCTGCCCCGCCAGGATCCGGAGGCGCAGGCGGCGCAATTCGGGCCGGCCCTGTGGGCGCGCCAGCCCGATCTCTGTTGCGCGGTGCGCAAGGTCCAGCCCCTCCAGGCGTTCCTCGGCACCCAGCGCGCCTGGATCACCGGCCTCCGGCGCGAGCAGTCGCCCACGCGGGCCAACGCTCCGTTCATCGAGTGGGACCGGAAGTTCGGTCTGGGCAAGGCCAACCCCCTCGCCGCGTGGAGGGTCGCGGAAGTATGGCGCCATGTGCACGAGCACGACGTGCCATATAACCCGCTGCACGACCAGGGCTTCCCGAGCATCGGCTGCTGGCCCTGCACCCGCGCGGTGCGGGCCGGCGAGGACCCCCGCGCCGGGCGCTGGTCCGGATTCGTCAAGACGGAGTGCGGCCTCCACCCTTGATGCCAACGGGCGCGGCGGGGCCGCCCGGCCCCGGCCGCACCCCCGCCGGGCGGGGGGGCCGCGGGACCCGCCGCTCCGTCCACCCCGCCGCGCCCCGTCCCCCCCGGAAGGGCCGCTCCCC
>Ga0080006_1145801_pt1 | contig 21127 bp, 18 predicted proteins | sample RS3BMetagenome_FD_69209 | JGI IMG/M metagenome (GOLD analysis project Ga0080006, IMG submission 69209) | Ferric oxide microbial mat and aquatic microbial communities from Rainbow Spring, Yellowstone National Park, USA - RS3B (SPADES... ...
ATATTAAGCATGTTAGGAAATTATTGAAGAAACTAGGTATGCATTATTCAAAGCCATACCAACATGATTATCGTAGGCCAAATAATGCAGAAGAAGATCTAAAAAAAACTAAGTGAAAAAAATCTTGATGATGTAATTATAGGATTCATAGATGAATCATCACCACAAACAACATCAAATACTGTGAGATTATGGTCATTCTCTAAGCCAGAAAAGATAAAGAATACTAAAACATTTAAAGTGAATTCATTTGGCTTTTATTCCATAAATGGTTTTAATGTAATAGATTTTAAAGATAGTTCAAAAATTGAGGATTTTCAAGAATTCCTATTGAAAATAAGAAAAAGGAATGGAGAAAAGAAGATCACTGCAATACTAGATAACTTTAGCACTCATAGATCAAAAATGGTGATAAATTATGCAAAATCATTGAATATAGATCTAATATTTCTACCAGCATACTCACCTGATTTGAATCCAATAGAATTCATTTGGAAAAGCATTAAAAGAATACTTTCAACATCATTTATAGGATCATTAGAGCATATGAGATACTTAGTAGCGAAATCATTTTACGAATATTCTAAGTCTCTAAGTTTTGCGAAGAATTGGATATTAAAATTTTTAGATGATAAGTATAAAAAGTTATGCGTTTAACTATAATTCCTGAACTTTTTATTTTCTCTAATTCTTCGAAGTAGGGTTCATTTTCACCCCTGATATTTTTAAGTAGTTTTTCGAATATAATTAATTCTGTTTCCTCATTCTTTTTTTCAATTTTTTTTGTAATTTCAAGACCTATTTTTATGTAATTTTCAGCTTCTTCAACATCATCCATTTTTACAAGCGGGTCTATGAGATCTAATATGGAAATTACCGTTGCTTCTAGTTCATTGTTAATCAGTGATATTCCTAATGCTTTTTTAAAAAAATATATTGCTTCCTTGACATTTCCTTCATATTCATCCATTATTCCTATATTTATATACAAGGTCTTAAGCATTGAAGGAAACCAGTACTTTTCTGCAATTTCCTGTGCCTTATTATAATAGTATTTTGCCTCTTTAATGTTTATTTCAGAGAAAACATTTGCAATGTTGTTATAAACTGCAGCCAGGTCATAATAATTACCTATACTCTCGCTGATCGTTTTCGATGATTCATAATAATTCAATGCCCCGGAATAATTCCCGTTCTGGAATTCAACGTTCCCGAGCATTCTAAGTGCCTTGGATTCTGTTAAATAATCTCTTGTTTCCCTTGCCTCTTTTAGTGATTCATTTAAAAACTCCTTAGCCTTTTCCATTTCCTCTAATGTATAATAATATCGACCTATTCCATACAGTGCTCTTGCCCTTTCATGCCCTTTTGAGACCATTTCAAGGGCCAGGTCATAATATTTCTTTGATTCTTTGAATTCATTTTTTTTATGCAGTGCATCCGCATAATTTATTATATTATCTATATTTTTTGGATCTGTTTTTAAAATCTCTCTTGTGATCTCAATGATCCTATCAATATCATCATAAATGGTTAAAATTTCAATTAGTTTTTTTACAACTTCTTTATCATTCTTATTTATTTTATAAGCAATATTAAAAGCATTTAAGGCCTTAGAGAAATCGCCTGATTCATAAGCTTCATTTGCAGATTCAACAAGCAATTTATATGCCTTGGTACTTTCATTCGCATAATAATATTGTAAGCCGGCATTATATATATCTCCCTTTTCTTCAAGATATTTTGCAATTTTGAGTCTTGAATCCCTAAGCTTTAGCCTTGAAAACGAATTTTCAATGAATCTTTGAAATTCTTTATCTCTTATTTCTATAGTATTTTCATCTTCAATAACAATTTTCTTTCTCACAAGGTTGTCGACTGCATTCACGAACTCATATTCATTCATACCAATGATATTCATTAGCGTTAATGGATCTATTTTTTTACCAAGAAAAGATAAATATATTGTAACAATAATTTCCGCAGGATTAAGCGTTTCAAGAACATTTTCTTCCACATCTACCATAAACAATTCTTTTATATTATTTATCGTTGTTTCAGAAACACTTTTAATAAAAGTCTTCTCAATTATATATCCTTTTTCCTCAAGATATTTTATATTCTGAAACATTTTTTTCAGATTACCATTGGATAATTCATAAATAATTGAGATGACCTTCTCAGGTATTTTGTATCCGAAATCTTCAAGAATAGCAGGAATGTCTTCAATAGAATAAGAATCCAAAATTATTTCCTTTGCGCCCATACTTTTCAAAATTTCAATAATATTCTGAAGCTCTTCATTTCTTACATCATTTCTGTATATGCCAATAATCTTTGCTTTAGAATTATCTTTAAGAAATTTTGATGCAACATTGAAAAAGAGGTTTAGAAAATCACGATCCATTTTATCAATGTCATCAATTACAAAAATCCTTGATTCATTATCCTTGAGTTCATCAAGTCTGCTCATAATCATAATTTTAGTTAGTTCCGCACTTTTAATTGCCTGAGATGGAGAAAAGGCCGTTGCAATTTTTAAATATTTAGTGACATCTTCTTTCAAATCCAAAATATCTAGAATTTTTGTATAATTGTCTTCGCCAGGCACATATTTAAAATATTTTGGTAGATTTGAAGAAAAGGCATCCATTACCAGATGTGTTTTTCCAACGCCTTCTGAACCTGAAATTAACAAAACACTTGATTTATTTTCCCTGATATGTTCTTGTAACATTTTTCTATTTTTATTTTCAGGCATAGGCATTAATAATAAAAAGAAATTATTAAATTTTTTTCACATTATATGAAAAATTATTTAATGTAAAAAATGATATAAGATTATGTTACTCATTAAGAATGCTATAGTATTTGCTCCTGAAAAGTTAGGAACAAAAGATATTTTGGTGAGTGAAAAAATTGAAGAGATTGATGATGAAATAGAATCAAAACATGCCAGAGTATTAGACGCTGAAAACCTCTTTGTTGTTCCTGGATTTATAGATTTACACAACCATGTGAATGGTGCAGGTGGCGAGGGTGGCCCTGAGACAAGATCAATACCAATCAATGCTGATTCACTTATGAAGAATGGCATTACAACTGTTGTTGGATTGCTGGGTACGGATGGGTATACAAGGTCCCTTGTGGATTTGTTAATGCACGTAAGAAAACTGCAAAGACAAGGAATGAGCGCTTACATGTTAACAGGATCATACCAGGTACCAGGCCCAACAATTACTGGTAGAATTGCAAATGACATAATTCTTATTAATGAAATTGTTGGTGTAAAAATATCCCTTTCTGATCATAGATCATCCTATCCTGAAAGAAAAGAATTAATTTCAATAGCTTCAGATGCAAGGGTAGCAGGCATGCTTTCTGGCAAGCCAGGATTCATCATGGTTCATATGGGTGAAGGAAAAGGAAAATTCAACCCAATTCTTGATGTCATAGAAAATACTGAAATTCCCATAACACAATTCATTCCTACGCACATTGATAGAAACGAGGATCTTCTTGATGCAGCTGTTGAATATGGAAAGAGAAATGGCTATCTTGATATTACAGGCCATGTAGAAGGAAAATACCCTAGAACACTGAGCACAATAAAGCATTTGATTACACATGGTGTGAGCATAGATAATATTACCATCACAACAGATGGAAATGGTTCAATGCCAGAGTTTGATGAAAATGGTAATTTGATCAAGATCGAAATAAGTGATTCATCCTCATTAATCAAGCTGTTCAAAAATGTAATGGAAAATGATGAAACATTCATTTCCGAATTCCTTAAGACAGTTACAGTAAATCCTGCAAACAGGCTTAAATTGAAAAAGGGCAGGATAGAAAAAGGTTATGATGCGGATCTATTAATTTTTGACCAGGAATTGAATTTAGTATACACAGTCTCAAGGGGAACGGCCTATAAATATGAGACCTAAAATTCACATAAACTTTGCAATGAGCATAGATGGTAAAATTGCCCTTGGCACAGGTGAACAAACAAGGTTATCCAATGAACTGGATATGAAGAGAGTGCATGAACTGAGAAATTCAGTGGATGCAATCCTTGTTGGCATAGGCACGGTGATAAGCGATGATCCTTCACTTACTGTCAAGGAAAAATATGTAAAAAACCCTAGAAATCCAGTGAGGGTAATACTTGATTCAAAGTTGAGAATACCAGATAATGCTAAAGTACTAGATAAAAGTGCAAGGACAATTATCTATACAACAGTAAAAAAGAAAAAATTATTAAATGCTGAAATCAGGACCTGTGGAAAAAATATTGTAGATCTTAATTGCATGCTTGAAGATCTTTATTCGCTTGGTATTAGAACAATGCTTGTTGAAGGTGGATCTAAGATCATAGGTTCATTTTTGTCATCTAATTTGTTTGACATAATTACCATCTTTATTGCACCCTATTTCATAGGTCCTGATGCACCATCTGCTGCAACTTTCAAAACTGCAATGAAATTGGAAGAAATGATTAAAATGAATATTGTATCTTCATCAATGCTTGGTAATGGTATTTTATTAGAGATAGTCCCAGATGTTAATGCACGTAACAAATGAAAGGGCAATGTTCGAGGATTCTCAGAAATACTTGATTGTAGCAGACCTTCACCTTGGCATTGAAAAATCGCTTGAAGAAAAAGGATTTAAAGTGCCGGACCAGTATAATTTGATATTGAATAAATTATCCGAGTTGATAGAAATTACAGATGCTAAGGATTTAATAATATTAGGTGATATAAAGCATGAGATAGGCGTTCCTTCGGATATAAAAAAATTACAGCTTTTTTTTAAAAAATTAAGTTCTTTAGTTCATATCGTTATAGTGAAAGGAAACCATGATGGTGGAATAGAAAAATTCCTGGATGTTGAGGTTCATTCACCAAGGGGTGTATTAAAATGGGATATATATTTTACCCATGGCCATACATGGCCATTAGAATCATTGAACAATGCAAAAAACCTGCTTATGGGTCACATACACCCAGAAATAAGGGTAATGAATGAAAAAACAAGGAGGTTATTCAACAGTTGCTGGCTCAAATCAAAACCCGGTAAAAACTTTAAGAAATTCTATCCGGGTTTTTCAGGAGAAATAATCATATTTCCAGCATTTAATCCGCTCGTAGGCATGGCATTATCTGAATCAAACCCGGGTCCACTCTTCAGGAACAATCTTATCAGCATGCGCAATATGGATGTTTACCTTTTGGATTCAACCTATCTTGGAAAATTCGGTCAATTAAAAAATAAAAGTTATATATAGTAATTGTGTTATGATTTATCGTATAGATAAAGGAGGTATAAAATTTGACCCCGCCGGGAATAAGCCCTTATAAGATTTCTAAAGATCTTGAGGAGAAGGCAAAGGAAGCAAGGCAGAAAAAGGAACAGCTCGATTCAATTTTGCCCGAGTACAGGAAAGCAAATGATATACTATTAAGTTATGGTATTGAAAAGTTTAAAGAAACATTCAAAAAAATAGAAAATCTTTACAACGAAAAGAAATATCTGGATGCCTATGATGAATTTATTAAAATTAAGGATGAAATGGATGCCGAATTAAAAAAGATCAGAAAAAATTTAATTGATGATAATAAAAAATTTGTTGAAAAGTTTATTTCAATGGGTTATGATCTATCTTCATTTGAGAATGATTTAGAAAATGCACCACAGAACATTGAAGATTTTTTAGCATATTTGAAAAATTTCAATATAAAACTTAGGAATGAAATAAAAAATTTGTTAAACAATAAAATAGCACCACTTGATTCTGAAACGAAATTAAAATTGCTTAAAACATATGGCAAACAAGTGGAATCTATTGATTCATTACCCGAGAAAGATTTAGAGTCCCTTATTGAATCAATTAAGAAGGAAATAACAGAACATTACATGAAAAAAATAAATGTTGAAATGGAAAGGATTGACAAACTAAGAAGTATTTTTGATAAAATGAAAATTAGTACAACTAACTTTAAAAACATTGAAGAAAGAGTTTTCAATTCAATAAGGGCTGAAAATTATAATGATGCAATAAAGATGTTAAGAGATTTCAATGACCAGACAGAAATTTCAACAAGAAGAATAATAGGTGAAATTTTAAATAATTTAAATAAGAATGTTGAGGAAGCAGGCTTCCTGGGCATTGATACAAAAAATTTTAAAACAGAATTAAAAAAGATTGAAGAATATTTTGAAAAAGGTGATTATTTAGAAGTCATAGATATGGTAAGAGCATTAAACATTTCTCTTGAAGAATCTAAATTCAATATTATAGAGCATAAGCTTGAAGAGGTAAGGGAATTAATTTTAAATTTAAAGAACCAAGGTATTAATGTAACAGAATTTTCAAAATTGTTCGATTCAGCAAAAAATATGATTTCATCAAAAAAGTACTTAGATTCAATGAAAACACTCGATCTTTTGCTTGATCGCCTGAAATTAATAGGCAAACAGAAGGAGGAACTTTTGGAAACAATTAATGAATTTAAAAATAACATTAAGAATTTTTCACAGCTGGGCATTTCCATAAACAGGGATTATCTTGAAAAGATAGGAAAAATGGCCATGGAAGATCCTGCAAAGGCAAAGGCAGAGTTTGAAAAATACTATTCAAATATTAGTAAAAGGATTGAAAAGAGCAGAACCGATTATAAGGAACAAATGATCCAGATTTTAACGATTCTCAAGGAAATTGGCACTGATGTTTCAACCCTTTCAAATATAGTTAATGGCAACATGGAAGGTTATGAATTTCTTATCAGGATAAATGAGTTCAGGGAAAAGATTCTTGATATGCTCAAAGAAGGTTTGGGCATTGATAAAAAGTTTGAAAATCCTGAATATTACATAAGGGAAATAAAGCCTTTAATTGATTCTGTAATTGAAAACATTTCAGCATTTGATTTTAGTTCTGCATTATCGGGTTTAAAAAGGATAAAAGAAAGCACAATGGACCTGAGGGATATTTTTATTTCAGAAAAAATAAAAAATGCAATCAAAACAATAAACGACCTTGGTTCCCTTGGTCTAGATATTAAAGGCATTTCAGAAGATCTAAATCTCATATCACAGGAAAAACAGATTTCTGCTGAAGAGAAGCTCAATATTGTTTCATCAATCGAAAAGGTTATTAAAGATGAAATAAATAAATTTACATATCCAAGAGAATATTTTGCAGAATCTATCCAGAAAAATATTGAGATAAAGAATATCAGGGTTAATACAGAAATATTATCCAAGCGTCTCTACGACCTTAAAAATAGCATAAACAGGAATGATCATGCAAATTCAATGAAGATAGCAATGGATATTGAAAATTCATCAAAAACGATGATGGTCACGTCAATGATATATATAACAACTAATTCAATGATGGCTAAAAAACTCTCAAAGTTCATTCCAGGCATGGATAAACTAATAAATGAGCTGAAGGAGTATCCTTTGGATGAATTTGAGCAAAGGTTTAAAGAAATGCTCTTAAGCATGGATCAGATTTATGCAATGAACAGCCTAACAAATCTTAGAAACCTTATAAGAGAAATACAGGAAATAATAGATCAGACAAACAAGTTCCAGGATAGGAAGAACCTTCTAGATATGAAAAACGTTGATATGGAAGCGCTTGAACCCATTTATTCTGGTCTTGAAAAGATTAAGAATGACTTTAAAGGTATGGTTTACGAAAGGATTCTAGATATACATTTAATCATATCAAAACTACCCGTAAAGGATCCTTTAAATAAATTAAATTCTGCAATGGACAAATATCTTGATGGCAACTATCTTGAAACATGGAAATATCTCGATGAAATAGAAAAATATGTAAATTCCATTTTAAAGGATTACGAAGATGCTTCAAAAATTTTAAATGATATAGAAGAAAGGATAAATTTCTTTATCAATATAGGTATGGTTCTTGAAAAAAGCACAAATATTTTTAATGACCTCAGGGCATATATTTCAAGGGGTGATTTTCTTGGGTTCAGGGATAATTACAGATCCATTTACCTTACCATTAAGGACGAAATCTATACTCAGGTGGATAACTTCCTGAACCAGATAGAAAAATTGATAATTGAAAGGAAGGGAAAAATAAATACACTTATTGCGGAGGGGCTTCTAACCTCCGCAAGAAGGACGCTTAAATTGGATAACGCTGTTGAAGCCATTAAACAGGGTCTTGAAGCGCTTGAAAACATTCAGGAATACCAGTTCTTGAAGAAAATTTCAGATAATTTTATGAAAAGAATGAAATTATCAATGGAAAAATTTGGAGGTCAGGCACCTAAGGAATTCACTATAGGTTTCGATCATGTTCAACTATTGCTTAATCAAAGGAAATATGCTCAGGCAATAATTGAAATGAACAACCTTCTTTCAAAGTTTGAGGATCTTTCTGAAAAGATCATTTTAATTAAGAAAAAAATTGAAGAAATAAAGGAAAAGATTTCTGTTGGTGTTCTTTTTGGTTTTAAAACGCAGAATGTTGTTGAACTTTACCAGAAAGCGAGGTCTTCGTTTCAATCCATGGAAATAGATAAATCATTGCAACTTCTTGATGAGGCGATCAGGGAAATTAGCATTGGCATAGATCGTATTTTAGGAATTTATATGAATTCAATAGATTATCTGGAAAAGATTGCAAAACTCCTAGGTATTGATGTAGGGGATAAAATAAATGAAATAAGAAAACTTTCAAGGAATATAATAGAATTCAGTTTCAGAAGGAACAATAAAAACAATGAAACAATTACAAATGTTGCAAATGCATTGAAATTGAACCTTGATAAATTTGAAGAAGAAAATGTACCAGAAATAGCCAGGGCACTTGAATCAAAGTTGAAGGATCTTGAAAATGCACTTGTTGCAATTGGAAAGGAAAACAATCCGGATATTGAATTAATAAGGAATACATGGTCAAAAAAACTTTACCTGATAGTACTGGATGCACTTCCTATGATTGAATACAAAATAACAAAGTTTTATGTAATCCATATACTAGATTTTTCGAAGGACGCTTTTACTGAAATAACTGATAGAATTGTTTTTTCAGAAAAAATTGAAAATTATGTAATTGATTCTTATAAGTTTTCAGAAAATAGTGGTGATCTTGAATTCGATCAATATGTGAGTAATATGGAAAAATTCAAGAATGAGCTAGAAAATGCAATCATTGAGAACTTTAATAAGAAAATTGCTTCACTAAAAGAGGATTTTAAAAATATAAATACTGTTGAAATAAGCAGCCTGAATGAATACCTTCTTAAAAAGGATTATCGCTCGCTTGAGGTAAGTATAATAAAAATGGGAATTATTTATTCCTGGACTCGCCTGGTTGCGGAATATATTTCATCAAGAATAGAATCAATAAATTCTAGGATAAAGGAACTTAAGAATTTAGGGTATGATCTTAAAGAAGAGGAGAATTTGGTTAAGAACATTTCAGGAAAAACGTATTCTGAAGCATTATCAATACTTTCAAGGTTAAATGATCTGTTGATTAAGAAAGAGGAAATATTACCTGTTTCATTCAATTTAAAGATTAATGCAAGAATAGGAAAGGATGAGATACCTTTAAATTTAACATTGTTGAACAAGGGAAATGTAATGCTGAAAAATGTAAATGTCGAGCTTTCCGGTGCGATTCAAAAGATTGAAATTAACATTGAACAACTATACCCTGAAAAACCCTTTGAAAAAAATTTAATTGCAATTTCTAACAAGGGTGAAACGCTGGATATTAAAATTTCATATGCATGGAAAAATATCGTTCATGAAAATAAAAAATCATTATTACTTGATACAAAAATAGAACATGGCTTTACAGAGAAAAAGGCAACGGGTGAAGAAAGATGTAGCCTCTGCAGAGGCAAAATTTTCAAAGACCTGGATATGGTAATATGCAATAGGTGCGGGGCAACATACCATTATCAATGTGCTCAAAGAATAAAAAAATGCATTGTCTGTGGCAATACGTTTGATTTTTCAGAGCAAAAGGAATTGGAGGTATCAGTAGATTTATGATAGAATTCATATCCAGAGCTGCTCTTTCCAGATATGCACTTATTGATGGATATGAAATACCTAACATCATTTTTACGGTTGACTTTAAACCAGATAATTCTGTACCATTTGATAAAAATAATGGAAAAGTAATTATTTTTTCAGAGGAAATAGATTTACCGGATATTAGGGAATTGCAGGAAATAGAGCTTGAGGATAAGGCAATAATAAAAGAAAAAATTGCAATACTTCCAGGTTTGAGCACACTCGAAAAAAAACCAAAAGAGCTTATTAAAAAAATTTTAAAAACAAGGGAAGAGATAGGTTATAGAAGAATCCTTTATGCACCGAATATAGCCAGGCCGATGCTTCTACCTGTTCTTCACTATCTTGGCATAGACATTCTTGATGATATAAAATGCCAGCTGGGTAATTGTTCCCCTGAAGAACTTTTTACAATTGAGAAATACGTAAAAGATTCAATAAGAAAAAAAAATCTTAGGGTACTTGTTGAATCCATGCCAGATCCACTTTCAAAAACACTTTTAAGGCTTTCAGATACATATTTTTATTCCCAGATGGAAACATTTTATCCCGTTACGGGCAATTTTCTCAATGCATCACATTTTGAAAGTTTATTTAGGCCAGATATACAGAGATGGATTAAAAGAATAACTGATCTTTATGAAAAACCTGAGGGTGAAAGGTATGCATTATTATTGCCATGCTCAGCTACAAAACCTTATTCAAAATCCAGGTCCCATAGATTTTACAAATCCATTATTGAAAAATCTGGTAAGCATGTGCATGAAGTAATAGTCACATCACCCTTGGGTATTGTTCCAAGGGAACTCGAATTCACATTTCCAGCAAAAAATTATGATGTTCCCGTAACAGGATACTGGTTTGAGGATGAAAAGAAGATGTTAATTGAATCACTCGAGAAATTTATTTCAAGAAACAGGTATGAAAAAATCATTGCATATCTACCTGAAGATTTATCATTTCTAGAAAAGTATCTTGAAAAAATGGGTGCATCATATATAATTGGCAATCTCCATGATGAAAATAACATTAAAAAATTGCTAGAAGAATTAAAAAAATTAGATCATACAAAAGTATCAAAAAACCAGCTATTGCTTGATTCCATAAACAGTATAGCTATGTTCCAGTTCGGTGAAAAATTTCCTTTGAATGGTAAAAATGCAAAGAGAAGATTCGATGAAATATTTGTTTATGAAAAAAGTGAACAGTATCTTTATTTTTCACCCCTGAATGGGAATTTGCTTCTTTACAGAGAATCTGCAAAACATCTATTAAACAATGGGAAACATGTTATTGAAATAGACGATTTTATTCCAAAGGGCTCTGTTTTTGTTGCGGGCATAATTGACGCCTCTCAAGACATTAGGGAAGGAGATGAGGTTGTCATTCATCATAAAGGTAAATTAATAGGGACAGGAACAGCACTAATGTCATTCAAGGATATGCTTGAACAGGAAAGGGGAGAAGCTGTAAAGGTAAGGCACACATTTATTTCCTAATAAATATTTGAACATCCATTACATTTGTACCCGTTGGTCCTGTAATGATAAGATTACCGGATTTTTTAAAAAAATTGTAAGAATCATTATTTTCAAGATATTTTTCAATATCCATATTTTCAGCAAACTTCCTTGTTGAATAATCCGCAACAGCACCTGCTGCATCTGTAACACCATCTATGCCGTCTGTACCAAATGATGCTATTATTTCATTCCTGCCAATGAACGGAACGAGAGAAAGAACAAACTCCTGACTCCTTCCACCTTTGCCAGTTCCCTTAACAGTAACAACTGGTTCACCTCCTGAAACCATTATAGATTTTTCCTCAAGTTCAAGAAATTTTTTATAAAGCTCCTTAGATACTATTTTCGCTTCACCTGATACAACGGTCCCAAGGTTAAATACATAGTAGCCCATTTCCCTTCCTTTATTTTCTACAGCCTTCAATGATTTTTCATTATTGCATATTATTTCGTTGAAAACTCTATCCTCAGGGAATTCATCCCTTTTAAGCGTTTCACTTATACCATATTTTTCAGGATTTCTAAGCATGTCCATTATGCCCAGGTACTTAATATCCAGTTTGAATTTCTCCATTACCTTTATTGCATCATTAAAGGTATAGGAATCGAAATAGGTAGGTCCTGAACCTATTGTTGAAAGATCATCCCCCATAACATCAGAAACAATCAATGAAAGTATTTTTGCTTTTGTCAATTTTACAACCCTTCCTCCTTTTAAAAATGAGAGATGTTTTCTTACTGCATTCAATTCAAAAATATCTGCACCCGCTCGCATCAGATCTGAAAATAAAGAATTAGCCTGCTCAACGGGAATTATATAATCTCCAAGTATTGCAGATGCGCCTCCTGAAAGAAGAAATAGTATGAGATCATTTTCAGTTGCTTTTGAAAGTAAATTAACAATCTTCTTTGCACCTAAATATCCACTTTCGCTTGATAATGGATGTGAGGATACAATAACATCATCAATTCCATTTTTTTCTACTGAAACAATTACCCTTTCCTTTAATTTTATATCAAGGAATGGCCTTACCATACTTATGGCCGCTTTACCCACAGCTATTAAATAAATATTTTCAAATTTTATTTCATAATCTTTGTAATGAAGCATTTTATCTTGAATCTTGACATTTTTAAGGTATTTCCCAGGTTTGGCAGCTTCGATCGCATCCTCTATTAATGGAATTACGATTTTGCTATCTTCAAGTATGTTAAGCTTATCCATGGTTAATTCAAATTAAAACACAATCAAAAAGTTTATGCCTGATTTTACAATTACCGATTAATGATTTTTGGTCTGGTTCTTGATGTAATTGAGAGACCAAACTTGTTTGAAATACCTAGATGGGAGCTTAACATACATTATACAATTACAATCATTATCGCAATAATTTACCTATACTGGGCCTACAGAACATACAAAAAACTAGATCTAACATGGCCAAAGTTGAAGGAACTCATAAAGAATAACTGGAGCTGGAAAAATCTCTTCGTTTATGGCATCTTTCAGAAAAAGATTGTCAGGGATAAATATGCTGGAATAATGCACCTCCTCATTTTCTGGGGTATAATTTTTCTTACAGTTTCTACTGCATTAGTTGCTTTGGACAATGATGTACTTTCACCATATGGTATAAGAATTCTTGTTGGATCTTTTTATCTGGCATTCGAAATATGGTCAGACACAGGTGGCTTAATGCTCCTAATAGGATTGAGCATGGCTCTATGGAGAAGGCTGAGGAAAAGGGTACTACTTGAGACCATATGGGATGACTATATAATCATAGGTTCATTGTATCTGATTGCATTTGAAGGTTTTTTCCTGGAAGGATTGAATATTTACCTTGAAAACAACTTTTTGAATTATGCAGCTGTAAACCAGTACAGATATATAGGTACTTTTTTTGCAATGTTCTGGCAATACATTTTTAATGGCAATCCGGCAGCAGGCATAACTTTATACCGTATTTTATGGACAGTACATTTTTCAACCGTTTTCATAGTTCTTGGCTATGCACTTGTTTCAAAACTCTCACATGTAATTCTTTCACCTCTATATATTACATTAAAGCCAGAAAAGGTAAGGGGTGAAATGTCTACACCATTTAAACTTGAGGATCTATTACAAAGTGGAACGTTTGATGTAAAGCTTGGTGTTAAAACACCCAAGGACCTGGTACCCATACAAAGGCTCGAAACTCTTGCCTGCACAAATTGTGGAAGATGTGAAAGAGCTTGTCCTGCGTTTGCAGCAGGTAGGGATTTAAGCCCGAGAGTGCTCATGCAAACGCTGAAAAAAAATGTGGGCATGGACATTGAACTTATTCCACAGAAATTCACTGAAGATTTTGTCTGGTCCTGTACAACATGCCAGGCTTGCGTTGAAGAATGCCCTGTAACACTGGATCCGCAGAGTTATGTTCTTGAAATGAGGAGAAATTTGGTTCTAGAAAGCAAGATTGATAAACAGAAGGTTCAGTTCCTTAATAATCTTACCTATACAAGAAATCCTCTTGGCAATTCACCTAGCGAAAGGAATACTTGGGTTGAAAAATCAAAAAAATTCGACAATGACGAATATTTGTTATGGATTGGATGCATGGCAAGCTTTGATCCAAGAACAAAAAATATAGCTGAAAGCGTTATAAAAATTTTAAAAGAAGCAAAAATTAGCTTTGGTGTTCTAGGAGAAGAAGAGGCATGTTGCGGTGAATCTGCAAGAAGGCTTGGAGAAGAGAGCAGGTTTCAGGAACTTGTGATGCAGAACGTTCAGACATTTAAGACATACAACATTAAAAAGATAATAACATTCTGCCCACATGGCTATAACACATTTAAGAACGAGTATTCAAAATTCATAGACGGACTGGAGGTATACCACCATTCAGAATTCATTGAAAAACTTATAAAAGAAAAGAAAATAAAGGTAGAAAAAAATGAAGAAACATACACTTTCCATGATCCATGCTATCTCGGCAGGATAAACGGAAAATACAAGGAACCCAGGTTCGTTTTAACAAGCGCAGTAAATCTGAACGAAATGGAAAGAAGCTGGGATAAAAGTTTCTGCTGTGGTGGTGGTGGCGCAAATTACTGGTACAAGGTGAATGAAAAAGAACCAATATCTCAATTAAGAATAAAGGAGGCAGCAGAAAAGAGCAAAAACGTTGCTGTTGCCTGTCCGTTCTGCCTGGGTATGTTAGAAGATGCTGCAAGAACTCTTGGAATGGAAGATGTGAAGGTAAGGGATATATCAGAGATATTAAGTGAACACATTCAGTCCCGGTCAGGAAGTGAATCTGGATCGATTAATTCTAAATGAGCAGCAGGGAGTAAATCCTCTATTCTTTTTCTTTCTTTCCCAGAAAGATCCTTTTTTTCCATGATAATGTATTTTGCATTACTCATTTCCTTCATCTGTATAAGCATTTCAATATCCACTTTATCAGCATTGTATTTCGGTGCCATATGACCAAATGAAATTTTTTTTGTCAGTGCAATTTTTGTAAATCTAGGTGTATAATGGCCACCACCTATGCCTATTGCAACATCTTCTTCGGTCTTTTTCGAATTGATTATTGTTTCTGCAATTACCTTTCCAGCCCTTTTATCATTCCATTCCTGTTCATTACTACCGATTTCAATGAAAAATGTAGGTGTGGACAGAAATGGACCATGGTGCGTTGCTTCAAAAGAAATGTTGTATCCAATACCCTTACCTAGTTCATTCATCTTTAACAGTGCACCTGTCATATAATTTGCTGGAACACTAACAATCTTTTTTTCCCTTCCACCTAAATCTGCACTGCCGAAATTTCCTATGGGATGAACAGTGAGACTTTTCATTCCAGATTCGCTTCTGTGTTTAGATGCAACAATTATATTTTCAAATTCAATGCCAAGGGAATTTTTAATTTCTGAATCAATATTTTCTGCCCTTACTTTTTCATTCTCAATTGTAACTAAATAAAAATCTTCAAATCTGTAATAAGGAATATTTCTAAATTTACCCAATTCTTTCAGATCCACAATGGATACAATATTTTCAAATATATTCATTGATGCTTTATCATCTGTTGAAAATAGTATAAGGTCCATAAACTTTCATGGTTACATAAATATTAAAATTATGGTAATATAGGCATTAATTTTAAATATTGGTATGATATTTGTCATACAAAGAGGTGACATTAATGAAGGAATCCAATGTAGCTGTTAATATTCTATTGGGATTTCTGCTTATGGGATTGTTATGGTGGCTTCCCATATTTGGCCCCATGATCGCCGGATATGTTGTGGGTAAAAGAAGTGAAAATGCGAAAATAGGGGCGATCATTGCTTCGATCCCAGCTCTGACCCTATTCTTTGTGGCTTTTTCTGTTCATCAGGGATGGATTTCAATTCCTGTAACTAAACTCAATGCACCATGGGACATTACAGGATTTGTTATTTTTGTATATAATACATTGAATGCGTTTACATCTATTATAAATAATTACATTTATTTCATACATTATGCACCACCATTTTTTGTCATAATGATAATATTTGGAATAATAGGTGGATCATTATCTAAGACCAAATCTGAACCAAAGAAAATAAAGAAAAATATAGATAATAGGCTGAAGCATGAATATGTTGAAGTTCCAAGACAGAATCCGCTTATAAAAAGAGCAATAAGGGAAAAGAAGCACAGAGCTAAAGACATGGAAGAGGATATTCCAGAGTTCATTTAAAAAGTTTAAATAAAACCCATTTCTTTTATTTTTTTATGAAAGAGCAGATAAGGGCCATAGGTATTGATGATGCACCCTTTAAGAGGTTCAATTCTAGAACTTATATTATAGGTACTTTGATGCGTTCACGTAATTATGTTGAAGGTATTTCTATAAAAAGTATAAGAATAGACGGCCTGGATTCAACTGAAAAGATACTCTCCATGCTAAGGGGAAAATTTTCTAAACAGATTAGGATTATTTTTCTAAGCGGTATAACATTTGCGGGCTTTAACATCGTTGATGTGGATAAACTATTTAAAAAAACAAACATACCTATTATTACAATAACAAGAAAAATGCCAGATTTTGAAAAAATAGAATCCGCCTTGAAAAAATATTTTGATGACTATGAAAATCGATATGACTTAATAACAAAATACGAAATAAAAGAACTGGATTTCAAAAATTACAAACTATTTTCACAATTAGTAGGAATAGAGGAAAATGAGGCAAAATTAATAGTTGAGAAATTTACAGTAAGGGGTAACATACCTGAACCAATCAGGATTTCGCATCTTATAGGTAGTGCAATGAAATTCGGATTTTCAAAGGGGAAAACTTAGTAAGAATCAAGGGAACTGAACTTGGTTTCTCTCCTCTTTTCAGCAAGGAATTTGTAAATGGTTGAATGCTTGCTACCCTGTAAAAGCATTTCAATTGATTTTCTAGCAATCTCTAATTCTTCATAATTGCCAATTATGCTTACGGTGTTCCCATAAACCGAAATATATGTACCAGTAAAATCTTCAATTGTTTTCCTTGCCTTGCCTTCTGTACCAATTATCCTTCCCCTAGCAATCCTAATCCTATTTTCTCTTTTTCCATAATAATCTTTGAGATCTATTACCTCAAAAATAGCATCATCATCCCAGAGCCTAAAAGCTCTCTTAGGTGAAAAACCCCTGCCAATGGCTCTTACAACCTGTTCTGCCTTTAATGCATTAATTGCATCTGCGTTTGTATCATCTATTGTTATTTCACCTGATTCTGAATCTATTGTTAATTTTACACCTGCAGTTTTTTCTATTGATTCCTTTGTTTCTCCATCTTTTCCGATGAGGGCACCTATTCTTGCCCTAGGAATTGTCTGGTATTTCATCCAAACAACCTCCAATCTATTTCATCTAACATGTCTTTTTCCTTAATCTTCAAACCGTGCCTATTAAAAAACCTTACCATGTTCCTTGCATCCCTTTCAAGAAGCTCCTTGGCATTCGGATGCTTTAAAGGCAATGCCTGGGAAACATCAATTATGAAAGGCCTTTCTTTAAAATATACTATGTTGTACTCGCTCAAATCACCATGAACGAGATTTGCATCATTAACCATTTTTGTAATGTTTAATTTTATGTCCTGGAATAATTCCATCGGATCCTCTATAATGGTGTCTTTTAATATGGGAGCAGCATAATTTTTTGTACCAAGGTATTGCATAAGAATGGTATTTCCCTTAAAAGTTATTGGCTTCGGTACATTAACACCTGCTCTGTAACAATCAGAAAGATTCCTGAATTCCTTTTGCGCCCAGACAGATATTATACCTGATTTTGTTCTCTTTATGTGCTCAAACCTGTAATCGCCATCTATGTATTTTATGATAGAATTGAAATTAAGTGTTGATGTCCTATAGATTTTTAAAGCATAATATCTCCTGCCCTTCTTTACCCTAAATATATTTGCTTCTTTGCCAATTTTTATTGGAAAATCTATAATGTCCATATAACCGTGTGAAAATAAATCGTAAATGATCATTATTGTTTTTCTATCAAATACATCTTCTTCAGCTTTTCTTTTTTCGTAATCATTCTCCATTCTTTCATATTTGATCCTTTTGTTTACATATTCAAAAATGTCTTCAATATCTTCCTTCATGCTTTACCAAAAATATCAAGTATTTCAGGCAGAATCTTATTTCTGCTCAAATATGATGCCTGTGTAGGCGTGTACCTGTAAACTATATCGGCTTTCTCATCCTGGAAATCCCAGGGCTTGACAATAACAAGATCTCCCTCTTTTATCCATACTCTTTTTTTTATCTTTCCCGGTACCCTGCATTGCCTTGACTTACCGTCTTCACACATTACAACCATTCTTGCAGCTCCCAACAGCCTGTCCACTATCCCGAACATTTCTCCATTGTTCCTGTTTGGCAAAAGTACCCTGCCTACTTTCTCTTCTTCATTATTATCCATGGAAATTCTAAACTATAATATTCATATGATATATAAAGCCTTTTGATCTATTGAAAACATCTTCTAATTCACAAAATATAAAAAGTGTGTGGTTATTTTAGCATTTATGATCGCAGGGAACATCACACAAGTAGAGTATCCAAATAATGATATATCAAATTTTTTCTTGATAATCAATAATGCCTTCCTGTTTGATAATCCCTCTTTAAATTCTGTATAAGTTTCACAGTACTTATGTAATACACAAGTATTCCAGATCTTATAGCTTCCATTCCTATCCCTATTGCTAGATGTGTTTTTCCTACACCTGGAGGACCAAGAAATATCACATTCTCCTTATTGTAAATGAACCTGAGTGTCCTGAGTTCATTTATTGTATTTTTGTCTATGCTTGGCTGGAATGTGAAATCAAACTCATCAAGTGTTTTCCTGAATGGAAATCCTGAATATCTTAGTCTTACATCTATTGTCTTTTGTTTCTTGTTCTTTATTTCCTGGTCTAGCAAATATTCTAAAATCTCAAGAAATGATTTGTCCTTCGCATTTTCAATGTAATTATCTAATATTGAATCCATTGCTTCTAAATGCAATGTTTTTAATTTGTCATGAACTTGCTCATATGTGTTCATTGTTACTCACCTCATCATAGATCTTTAAATCACGTTTTTCTACCAATTGTTCGTATTTTATATTGTTCTCATCCCTGATACATTTTAGTAATCCAGCAAAATGTTCCTTTACTCTCACTATCTTTCCTGTACCTGAAATTAGTTCATGGTCAATTTCTTCATCATCTATGTAAATCTTAATTTTTGAACCCATCTCTGTCACTTTTACTTCTCTTCCAGCATATTTCCAGGGAACAGAATATCTGTTCCCCTTGTAAGATACGTAGCAGTCCCTTGAAACTTTACGCATCTCATTTAACTTTACTCTATATTCAGGAACATTTGTTATAGAGTTCAAATTCTCACGCTTTGCACGATCATTTGGTATTTCGCCAGTAGTGCTGTGAATTTTTGAATTCACAGTATCTAACCATTCCATACACTGGTTATTAATGTCAGATATTGATGTAAATGTCCTACCTTTGAAGAAGTTGTTCCTAACATATTTTATTGTATTTTCAATCTTTCCTTTTGTTTGTGGCCTGTATGGCCTGCTTAACCTGATTACTATGCCATAATACTCCGCAAAATCAAGAAAATCTTTGTTGAATGTTGATTCTGATACATTTATCTTCCTATCTATTACTATTTGTTTCATGTTATCATAAAGTATTGTGTCTGTGTATCCACCAAAGTATTGGAATGCATTGATGTGCAATTTTATAACGTTTGCAGTTGATATATTGGTAGTGAATTCAACGTATCTTTTCCTCGAATAACCAAGGATCATTGAAAAAGCATATAGCCTTTTAGTTTTCCCATCTTCTTCAATGTACCCAAAATATCCAAAATCTACCTGTGCCTGTTCACCAGGACCAGTTTCAAACCTGTATACTGCTTGTATGCTCCTCTGCTTTCTTATTTCACGGCAGTAATCCTTTACAATGGTATATTTTCCTGTATATCCCTTTTCCTTAATTTCATCAAATATTCTTATTGCTGAAATGTCAGATTTTTCAATTCTTTCCTTGATATATGGTTTATATGGGTCTAATATTGATGGCTTTTTATGCTTTCTATATGATAGAACTTTTTCTGATTTCAAATACTTTCTCACAGTTGGCCTGGATATGCCTAATTCTCTGGAAATCTTTGAAATACTCATTCCATTCTCTTTCAATTCCTTAATCATATGCCACATCTCCAAATTGTACAAATTCCCACCAACCTTTTTCTAAAGAACGAAAAAGGGTGGTAAAAATTTAAGCGCCGAAATTGGCAAATTTTACTCCGCCGTTTTTGGCAAAAATTCAACCGCCATTTACAATATAATATATGAAATAGATGAAGGATTACCAGAAAAGAAGCTAATATCAGCTGAAAATTCAGTGGGCATAGATCTTGGAATAAAGAAGTTCGTAACACTCTCAAATGGAATAGCAATAGAAAATCCAGGATTCATAAAGAAGGTTGAGAAAATGATAAATAGACTTAAAAAGCAGCTGTAAAGAAAACATAAGGAATCTAAAAACTATAAGAAACACAGCCTGAAGATAGGAAAGATATACATGAAGCTGAGAAATGAGCGTGAGGACTTCCTTGATAAGGTATCAATGCAATAGCCAAGCAGTATTGATACCATCATCATGGAAGACCTGAATGTTCAGGGAATGATGCAGAACCATTATGTAGCAAAAAGCATAGGAGAAGTATCCTTCTATTCATTCAAGAAGAAGCTTGAATGGAAGGCTGAAAAATAAGGAAAGAATATCATAGAAATAGGTAGGTTTGATCCATCATCAAAAATATGTTCAAGATTTGGAAATATAAAGAGTGACTTGAAACTTTCAGACCGTATATATCACTGTGATGTATGCAGTTTGATAATCGATAGAAACTAAAATGCTTCAAAAAATCTCAGAAAAATAGGATTGATAAAAATAGGGCTG
>Ga0080006_1147325_pt1 | contig 21119 bp, 22 predicted proteins | sample RS3BMetagenome_FD_69209 | JGI IMG/M metagenome (GOLD analysis project Ga0080006, IMG submission 69209) | Ferric oxide microbial mat and aquatic microbial communities from Rainbow Spring, Yellowstone National Park, USA - RS3B (SPADES... ...
AGAACTGGCTCAAAGCCTTCAGGTTCTTTTATAACTATGTATTCACGAACGAGGAAATTGGTTCAGCGCCATTATCAAATGATCAGCTTCCAGAATGGATTAAGCCAATTTTGTTGATTGCAAGCATGAGGTGAACAGGTTATGAGCTTAAGTTAACGGCACCGCAAATGCAAAGCAAAAGTTTATAAATAATAGTTTTAATAAAAATAGCTGATGTACTTAACTAAGGAAAATAGAAAAGCTATCTCACGAACCTCAGCTGTTATAATAATTATAATAATACTAGTTATCGGTGTAGCAGCAGGAGCATATTTTTATCACTCTCCAAAGACAACTTATGCCCAAATATCATTAGCTCCATCTACAATTACAGCGCAACAGGGAGTTCCAATAACTTTCACTGTGTATAATACTGTTTCTGGTGCAGTAACTACTTTGCTATTTGGCGATGGTCAATCTGCTAATGGAACAACAGTAAATCATGCTTATTCAAACCCTGGTTTATATCTCGTTGCAGCGACAGAGACAGTTTCTGGACAGATAGTGGCTTCTACTTTTAATAAGACTCAAGAAATACAAGTAACTCCTGTAATTAACAATACATTGGCTCCTCTAATATCTGTGCCTATTATAGCAATGAATATAACACTAAATCCACAAGAACCAGTTGTAAATATCAATACACCAGCATATTTCTATGGTGGTTATCTAGAAGCACCCACTGGCAATGATATGCAAATAATCAGTTATACTTGGAATTTTGGAAATGGTATAACGAAGACAATTCCTGCCAGCAATGTTACATATGATCCTACTATTAATCCAGTAAATGTTACTTACAGTCAGCCTGGCTTATACCCTGTCAGTTTGACTATAACTACACAGAACACCTCGAGCATGCAGACATATTCCTATACAGTTATGCATACTGTAGCTGTAAGCTCATCTACGGAGCAATTTACTATTTATAAGTACAGTGGAACAGTACCAAATCCTAGCGTCATAAATGTGGCAGAAAACGTTCCAGGAGGGCCATATTCTTTTGATCCACAAATTGACTACGAAACAGTTGGTGCAGAAGTGATAGATAATACAATGGGTACCTTGTTGGTTTATAATGGTTCTTCAGTGTCCCAGTTTATTCCAATGCTTGCCCAATCAATACCCACTGTTCAGAACGGTGGAATAACAAACAATTATACGACATATACCTTTACCATTAGAAGTGGATTAAATTTCTCAAATGGTCAACCAATAACAGCCTATGATGTATGGTATACTACAATTAGGGCTTTATTGTTCCAGGGTGGATCCCCTGGTACTGCCGACTGGATTCTTGCGCAATATTTAATTCCTAACTTGGTTCCATTTGTACCAATAATGCAGAGTGCTAATGACACTGCCGATTTTAACGCAATAATGAGCGCAGTAACCTACAATAATGCAACTAATACTGTGACTTTTCATTTAGTTTCTCCGACTGTGCCTTCATTGTTCTTTACGGCCATAGCTGACCCATTGGGAGGTGGTGTATTAAATGCAGCTTGGTTAGAGAGTGTGGGTGCAGGAATAACATTTACACCTGCAGGCTTCTATGAGTATCAGAACCAAGCAAATGAAGGTAACTATAACTTAAAGGTACAAACAGACCCGGTGGCTTCAGGTCCTTATCAGATTGAGAGTTATGTACCCGGGCAATCAGTTGTTCTGACTCCAAATCCAGGATTTAAATCAATTCCAGGTATACCTGCACCAAATGATACGGTAGTAATTCAATGGGTGAAGGATCCAGAAACAGCATATAACTTGTTCACAAGCGGACAGGCCGACATTGTCCTTGGATTACCTTCAAACTATATGCCTTCAATAAAGCAGCAGGTAGCTAGTGGTACAGCCACAATGTACTCTTTCCCTACACTTTCAATATTCTTCTATCCATTTAACATGAATATATCAACAACAGCAATGAAATCCGTTTTCGGATCAAACTTTAATGTACCCCCTACATACTTTGCCAACCCGCTTGTCAGGGAAGCATTTGCCTATGCATTCAATTATACTAATTATATCGATGAATTAGTTGGCAATTCAATTTATGGGGTAAACTTCGGTACCTTATATGCAGGAATGATACCACAAGGAATGATAGACTATGTCCCAATGAGTCAACTAAAGAACGTTCCAACATATAATCTTACTTACGCCACTCAGCTAATGAAAGAATCAGGGGAATACAATATATCAGTAACTATACCATTGAGTGTAAATAGCGGTGATACAGTTGACTATGCTGCAATGCAGATGTGGGCTGCTGCGCTCCATCAGATGGATCCTAATATAAATGCGGTTCCTGAATACCAAAATTGGCTTACAGAGATTGGAGAACAGGCACCAGGCATTAACCCCATGGCAACAGCAACAATGGGTTGGGCACCAGATTACCCGTATCCCAGTGATTACTTGAACGCTATGTTTGAACAGGGAGGAACATATCCGGCAGCTTATGGCTGGACTGTAAGTTGGATGAATAAATCTGGATATCCTGCAGAAGCATCATTGTTCCAGCAAATGAATAACCTCATAATACAGGCTGATACCACTTCCAATGCAACGTTGGCTGCGCATGACTATCAACAGGCTAATCAGATAGGCATTAATTTATACCTGTATGTTTACACAATTCAATCAAACCAATTCTGGATAATCAAACCATATATCCATGCCTACCAAAATAACATAGGATATCAGGAAAATCCAATGTTTGGCGGAGGCGGAGACTCACTATATTACTGGTGGGTAAAAAACTGAAGTATATATTTTTTTGAGGTAATTTTTTTATGAATCTTTTAAATTATATTATTAGAAGGGTTTTGTTGTTCATACCTACCCTTATAGGGCTTACGTTTATAGTTTTTATACTTTCACATGTGAGTGGAAATAACATAATTTTAGCTGAATATATTAACCCCAAGCTAACGGGGGCGGCCAGGCAGATGGCCATACAAAAACTTATATTGGAATTTCATCTTAATCAGCCAGTATACATACAGTACTTTTACTGGTTAAATCAAATATTGCATGGTAATTTGGGCTATACCACTACACCAATTTTTAGTGGACCAGTAGTTAATGCAATAGAACTGTTCCTTCCGAACACTATCATGATATCTATAGTAGCTACTATAATTATCTGGTACCTTGGTGTTTGGCTCGGAGTTTTTTCTGCGGTAAACAGGGACTCATTAGCTGATCATACAATAAGGATTGGATCGTTTACTCTTTATGCAATGCCAATATATCTTATAGGTGTTCTATTAATAATCGTATTAGGGGTTTACTTTAAGATTTTACCATTTTCAGGTGTGGTTAATCCTATATTAGTTTCAAATTTACCGTGGTATGTTAATGGTATATCGTACCCAACTCATATCATATTAATTGATGCAATTTTACACGGTTCTTGGAATGTAGCATTAAATGCGTTCTTGCATTTACTTATGCCTTCAATAACCCTTGCACTGGGCATTGTTGCTGGTATAATAAGAATCCTTCGGTCATCCATGCTTGAAGTGCAAGACCAAGATTATGTTAGACTAGCCAGATCAAAGGGGTTATCAGAACATTCTGTAAACTATTTTCACGCTAAAAAAAATGCAATGCTTCCAGTAATCACGTTATTTGGTTTAACAGTCGCAGGCCTTCTTTCTGGAGCTGTAGTAGTTGAAACTATTTTTAATTACCCAGGAATCGGTTACTGGACTACTCAAGCTTTGCTTAGTAGCGATATTGGAGGCATAATGGCTGCTACACTTCTCTTTGGTCTGCTATTAGTGGCAGCAAACCTTATAGTAGATATAGTTTATGCATTTATTGACCCGAGGATAAGATATTGAGGTGTTAGAAACATATGAAAATTAACATGAAAAATCAACGGAGGATTGAGAATTTAAAACTTTCGTTAGATGTATTTTTATCTAATAAGGCTGCGGTAGCAGGACTAATTATTGTAATGCTCTATGTAATTGATGCCATAATAGTTCAAGTTGCTCCGTCCATTCTTGGTATAATGCATCCTGATGAACTTATACCCAACTTTATTAGCCCAGCTCCTTTGCCCCCTTCCTGGGCCCATCCATTAGGCACAACATATCCTGGTATTGATCTGCTTAAGAGCATATTAAAAGCAATAAGAATAGATTTATTTTATTCAGCATTTGTTGTAATTATAGGCGCTGCCATAGGTTCAGTGATAGGCGTCATATCAGCTACAATAGGTGGCTTGATGGATGAAATTGTAATGAGAATAACCGATATATTTTTCAGTGTACCTTATTTAATATTAGCTCTGGCAGTGGGATTTGTAATGGGTAGAAATCTAACTAACATGTCATTAGCGCTGGTTATAGTTTGGTGGCCGATTTATGCAAGATATACAAGAAGCCAAACACTATCAACGAAGGAATCTACATTTGTTGAAGCAGCAAAAGCTTCAGGTGTAGGAAGATTAAAGATAATATTTAAGCACATTTTACCAAATGCCCTGCCACCAGTATTTATTCAGGTTTCCTTGGACTTGGGTTCAGTAATGGTAATTTTTTCGACATTGGCTTTTATAGGCTTTATAGTGACAGCAAGCGTTCCAGAGCTGGGATACCTTACTAGTCTAGGTCTAAATTATGTGCAGTCTGCCCCATGGGCTGTTATATTTCCAGGATTGATTATTACCATATTTGCTCTTGCAGTTAACCTGCTGGGGGATGGATTAAGGGATGTTATAGACCCAAGGAGAAGGAGTTAATTTGGAACAAAACATATTACTGGTCAATGATTTAAGAGTTCATTTTTTTACAAGAAGAGGCACATACAAGGCATTAAACGGGGTTGAATTAATAATTAAAAAGGGGGAAATATTTGGGTTGGCAGGTGAAAGCGGATGTGGCAAAACAACTCTAGGATTATCAATTATGGGCCTTCTCCCACGTAATGCGGCTATTATAACTGGCAAAGTTTTGCTTGACAATTTTGACTTGATAGCCCCCTTAAGGGATTTTGCACAGAAAAACATCAATAATTTTAATTTTAGACGCAGCGAGAACATCATAAAAAAATTAAATGATAAGCTAGTTAATATAAGGGGCAAAAAAATATCAATGGTATTTCAAGATTCAATGACAAGCCTTAATCCAGTACTGCAGATAGGTTATCAAATAGCCGAAAGTTTTATAGTTCATCAACCGAATCAACTTCTAAAAAGAAAGCTTGCTAGGGTAAATGCAAAACAAAATCAATTAGAGGAAATTTTAGATATGCTGAAAAATGGCGCTAGCGAAGATGAAGTTGTAGCTTTTGCGGAATCAAACGGTTTATCGGGAATTGAGGAGCAGGTCATAAATGTATGGAGAAGAAATGATATGAGCGAAGCTAATAAAGAGAAAATTATAATGTCATTGCACTCAGAAAAACTGGGATTTTTTGAAAAAATTTTTGTATTTTCCAATAAAAATAAAGCCCAGAGTTTGGCAAGGGTTCCCGGTTTTAGTAGGATGTATAAAAATACGCTAATTAAGGAAGGGTACAGAAAGGCTGTTGAGTTGCTTTCCATGTTGGAAATACCTAATCCAGATAGAGTTGTAAAAATGTATCCACATGAATTATCTGGCGGTATGAGGCAGAGGATAATGATAGCTATTGCTCTGGCCAATAATCCAGAACTTGTAATTATGGACGAACCAACAAGCGCTTTGGACGTAACTGTTCAGGCGCAAATACTTGAGCTTATAAAATCACTTAAGGGCAGATTTAATACTTCGTTTATAATAATATCACACGATCTATCTGTTCTTGCAGAAGTGTGTGATAGAATAGGCATCATGTATGGGGGGCGCATTGTGGAAATATCATCAAAAGAAGATGTATTTAAAAAACCATTGCATCCATATACACAAATGTTAATATCAGCCATACCGACCATCGAATCTCAAGATTTAAGGGGCATAGGTGGTTCTGTTCCTGATATGAGGAATCCGCCAAATGGTTGTATGTTCCACCCTAGGTGTCCATACGTCATGGATATATGCAAAACAAAGGAGCCAAAAATGCTAGAAAAGGATGGGCACCTAGTTTCTTGCTTTCTTTATGGTGAAGATTCATGATTATAGCTGGAAGAAACATTTCAAAATATTTTCCTATAAAAAGTGGCAGTTTATTTGGAAAACCGTTGATGCTCAAAGCAGTAAATGAAGTAAATATCGAAGTCAATGAAGGAGAAATAGTCGGTGTTGTCGGAGAAAGTGGTTCTGGAAAAACTACCTTAGGCAGACTCCTGGTAGGGTTATTGACACCTACATCTGGGCATATATTCTTTGATATACCTGACGATAAATTAAAAGAATATGATGAGTATTTAGTAAATGGTGAAAAAGAAAAATATCAGAAAATAGAAAGAGAATATTCAATTTTAAATAAAAGTGGCAATAAACTGAAAAGTATTAGAAAAAGCATGAATATAGTATTTCAAGATCCATATTCATCCCTTGATCCAAGATATAATGTTATTGATATAATAATGGAACCCTTGATTGCTTCAGGGCAATTAAGTTCTGATAAAAGATATGCAAGAGCAATGGAACTTCTAGATGAAGTGGGATTACCTAGGGATTTTGCTTACCGTTATCCTCATGAGCTTTCTGGTGGGCAGAGGCAGAGGGTAGCCATTGCTAGAGGAATAGCAACTTTTCCCAAATTTTTGGTTCTGGACGAACCAACAAGCGCTTTGGACGTGTCAGTTCAAGCGCAAATTTTATCACTCTTGTTGAGGATAAGGGAAAAATATAATATAGGAATGTTATTAATAACACATAATATTGCTGTTATATCATACATGGCTGATAGAGTTAATGTAATGTATGCAGGCAAGATAGTTGAAAGTGGACCAAAGGTTGATATCATTCTGCAGCCAGACCATCCTTATACTAAGGCTTTAATATCTGCAGTTCCAGGAAAATCTGTAAAGGCTAATAGGATAATTTTAAAGGGTGATACACCTAATTTGATAAATCCCCCTCTAGGTTGCAGTTTTCATCCAAGATGTCCTGTTGCCTTCGGAATTTGTGGATGGACTATTAAAGAAGTATATGAAGATTTAAAATATTTAATAGAAAACAAATATTCTGAAATCTTGGATAATAAAGCTTCTGTTAATATAAATAACGAAAATATAGTAATTTTTAATGCCAATTTAGATAAAGTAAAAAAAATTATTGAAGAAGAAATGAATAATATAAGAAGTCTTTTTGCTATTGATATAGTTGAAGAAAAAGAGGGACATATTCAGATTACTATAAAGAAATACAGAGTGCCCAAAATGGTTCACCATAAAAATAAGATGATTTCATGTCTTCTTTTTGATTTAAACGATAATTAATATTGATTTTTTATTTTTTATAACTTTTTTTAGGTAGGTACTATTAATCTCTAACTCCCGCTATTTTGCATAATATGTAATAATTGTCATTAATTCAATATATATATAAAAAGGAACTTCCCTGTTTACAGCATGGGCAGGATGAACAATTCGATATCCAGAGCAAGCTGAAACACATCAAAGATTATATCAGTTAGAAGCTCGCTCACCCAAGAGGGACTGGAGGACATACATACGAACAGCAGTTTTCAAGTAGGGTCAGCAATGAAAATGCTTAATCTTTTGATACATGAAGCCTCAGCAGAGCGCGCAGCGGGCCATCCTTACTTACTTACTTGCTTTCACTGGAAGACAGGATCAAGCTGCTTTTAATTAAACAGCTATTACCAAATCAAACAGATCACAAACATGCTGGCAATGCTCTCTAAAATAGAGGTATCTTACAAGACAATTGGGAGGCTTTACTCTGATGCTTGCTTACGGTGCACATTCTGATGCTGGAAAAAGTCTGCTGAATCAACCCAATATCACCGGTGATGGCACAGGATATTTATTGATGGTTAAGAAGAATTTTGAATCTTATGCACAGAAGCTGAAGGATATGGCAAAGGTTAGTGATAATAACGAACAAATAAAAAGCAGCTCCTTGCCTACATGTTTGCCATAATGGACCTAAAGACAAGGATTTACATATCATATGGTTCAAGCTAGAAGTGACCTTTGATAACTCAATGATGCTTTTATGTATGGATACTGCCAGACTTGATGGATACCAACCCTATCAATGTTGTTTGGCGGCAAGGTGTACATAATACCAAAGAGTGATACGCTTAATGGTTCACAAAAGTGGAAGGACACAATGAAAATCTGTCAAGACTACAATGGAATATCTCAGCAATATCATCAGAGAAACAATTCAGAATCCAGCTTTGCTGCTTACAAGAAGATGCTTGGATGGGGACAAAGGCGCGATGACAGGGTTGACAGTGCTTTATTTTGCACAGGCCTGTGGCACAATCTATTCAACCTTAACAGATAGTCGTGCAGAAATTCTGTCACACAGCCAATGATTACAAAAAAATTAAATTTACGAAAATAGCAATAAACATTATGAAGCTTTTTGTTGGAACGTCAGGATACTCCTATCCGTGGAATTTAGGTAAATCACTTGCTTGGTACATAAATCATGGATTTAAAACTGTTGAAATAAATTCAACTTTTTACAGATTTCCCTACGCAGGCATGGTAAATGGTTGGTCATCGGCTCCTGAAGGTTTTCTCTTTTCTGTAAAGGTCAACAGATCAATTTCACATTACAGCAAGCTGAAAAATATTGATTTATGGGAGAAATTTAAGAAGGCCTTCGGTCCAATGGATTCCAAAATAAGGTTCTGGTTACTGCAAATGCCTCCAAGATTTGTTGCAAGCAAACCTAACGTTCAAACAGTTAGGTATTTTATCAGCATGTCAAAGGATGAACGCCTTGTTTTCGAATTCAGGGATCCATCATGGTGGGATTTAGCTGACAGCATAATTGACGCTGGGGCTGTTTTCTGTTCTGTGGACGCTCCATCGCTTCCTAGCACTGTCATAAATTCAAACGGAATAGTTTACTTGAGAATTCATGGAAGAACTGAATGGTATTCTCATTCTTATAGCACAAAGGAACTTGATGATATTGTAAAAAACATAATTGATTCAGGGGCTAGGTTGGCCTTTGTTTATGTAAATAACGACATTGACATGTTTGAAAATGCGTTATATCTTTTAAATAAGTACGGTAAATGATATGGTATGAGATGCTTTGTATCCGTAAATCTAGAGGAAGAATCTGTAATAAGCAGAGTTGCCGCGTTTCAAAAAGAGCTCGTTTATAATAATGAAGGGGGAATAAAACTTGTGTCACCAGTCAACCTTCATTACACGCTTAGATTTCTTGGGGAAGTAGATGATGGAGAGATAAGCGAAGTAATCAGTCGTCTGGAAAAAATATCATATAGAGTGTTCAGTGTTGAGCTAAGCGGAATTGGTGCTTTCCCTAACTCAAGAATGATTCATGTTATATGGATTGGTTCAGCTTCAAAGGAACTGCCTGAGCTAGCCGATATGGTGAATTCGGCACTTAACGGAATTGGAAAGGACGAAGAAAAATTTTTGCCTCATCTAACAGTTGCCAGAGTAAAGTATTTAAATGATAAGGGAAGGTTGCTAAGTTACATTTCATCTAATGCTAACACCGTTTTTGGCAGTTTCAAGGTAGATGGGTTTTATCTTATGAAGAGCGAGCTTATGCCAGGGGGTCCAAAATACACAAAGCTAAGAAAATTCAGCCTTATCCAAGGCAGTCAGTAATATTTTTATTGTCTGTAGTTTGGTTATCATCCATGAAAGAAAAGGCTGCAATAGCTGCAAAATCATCTCTTAGCAACGCCGAGCTAAGCCCATTGCTTTCAATGTTAACTGAAGAATTTGACCTGCTAAGCGCTCAGTCATTGCCAAATGTAGAAGTTCTGGAAAACTGGAATCAGGTAATGAGGAGAGGTGTAGAAATTGCGATAAGCATTGGCGGTGATGGAACACTGCTTGGGCTTGCAAGATTCTTGCCTCAGGGGGTTCCCATTGTAGGAATAAACATGGGAGGAAGAGGAATCATAGCCGAAGTGGAGAGAAATGAAATGAATGAGCTGCTTTCAGCCTACAGGTATGGTAATTACTATATTGAGAGAAGGTTGAGGTTGAAGGCTGAAATAGTCAGAAATGAAACGTTTAACGTTCTGAATGAGTTTTACTTTCAGAGAGCAAACTTCAACGTTACGCCTTACTTTGAGGTGAATTCTACAATTGGAATTAAATTTAAAAGCAGAATGGATGGAATAATAATATCCACGCCAACAGGCTCAACAGGTTATAATCTAAGCAACGGTGGGCCCATTCTTATAGAAACGCTTGAATCATTCATTATGAATCCAGTCATGCCAATTGATCACATTCCGGTTACCGTAATTCCTCCTGATGAACTCACCATAAAATGTTCTGATTACTCTTACATGGTTGCCGACGGTCAGATAAAATATGAAATTCAGCCAGGGGAAACTGTAAGGGTTTTCAGGGGGGATGACCTGCGTCTTATAAAAATAAAAAGGGGAAATAGCCAATTTCTTAAAATGATCAAGCAATGATAAGAGAAAGTGATTTCAAATTAATAATTAAAATTATGGGTGGAAGCCTGGTTTCCATAAATCCAAATATATATGCGGTATGGAGTAGGGGCTGCAAGGACCCAACTAGATACCTTTTTGCTTATTTTAATGAATTTGAAAAAGAAGATTTTAAGAATATTTTTGAAGGTGTAAAGCTAAAATCAAGGCATGACTATCCAGTAATAATTACCAGTGACTCTATCATAACTGCAGAAAAAACGTTTCCTATAGGGGTAAGTAGTGATGCAGTGCAAGGAGATGTGCTAAAGCTGTTTATTGAACTTGTAAGAAAGCATGAAAATCTTATATAGGCAGCGCTGTTAATTTGCTGCAAAGGGCCGGTAGTTCAGCGGTAGAATGCCCGCCTTGCACGCGGGAGGCCGCGGGTTCGAGTCCCGCCCGGTCCATTGAAAATTAATTTAGGTCACACATAATTTAGTATATACTTAAATATCAAAAATCAACAAAATATAGCCATGGAAACTTATAAGATTGAATTTTTCAATTTAGAGGACCTGGTCAAGGATTTTCTATCAATGGCAAGCATGTTTGGAAGGGGGTTCATAGTTTCAGCATACCGTTATAAAGGGAAAATATTTATCATACATCCTTCATACGAAGCAATGGGAATTCATTATATTGTTGATGAAGAAAATAAATATCCTGCTGGGGAATATATATTTGATACCATTACCTCGAAGGTGAAGCCAAGAAATGACAAAAGGGAGCTCAGTGCAAATGAAATGCTTGTAGTTATAATAGATCAGAAATACAATTCATTGTTTGATTGAGGTTATCAAGGCTTTTCCGTTTCTGATTAAGATAGTGTGTTCGAACTGGCTCACATAGGATCCGCTGCTTTCAATAAGTGTGTTGTAACCTTCAATTACTCCCCTTCTTTCAAGCTCATTTAATGCCCTGATCGCGCTTTCGCCAAACTGATCGTAAACCCATCTTAGAGCAAAGGGCAGAGTCACATATTTTTCCCATATGAATTTAATTATATCGCCGTATTCTTTTGTTTTTATGGCCCGTGCTGATGGCAATCTGTAAATGCCGCTGTGCCCACCATCAATCACATAACCAGATGCATTACTGTCTACAAAGAACGGCTCTATCGCATAAGCTTGACCTTCTATAAAGCCTCCACGAGCCTTTGCCTGCACCATGGGTATTGAAACGTTTGCATGGAGATTATAATGATCCACACCATGGCCCATCAGGTTCTCTATGGGTTTAAAACCATACCCCTTTGCTAGCCTTTGCACCGAGCTTCCGAATTCTTCAAAGCTCATTCCGGCATGTATTCTGCTTATAGCTTGCATAAGGGCTTCATAATTTGCTATTTTCATTCCCTCATAAGCTGGAGAGAAGTTTACAGTTATTGCGGTGTCAGCTATATACCCGTTTATATGAACGCCCAGGTCAATCTTCACAATGGAATTTTTAAGTATCTTTTTGTCATCTCCTGGCTTGGCTGTATAATGGGCTGCTTCAGCATTCTGTGAGATATTAACAGGAAACGCAGGGAAACCACCCATTTTTATTATATATTCTTCAAGGTCTTCACATATTTCAAACACTTTCTGCCCTTCATGCACAGTGCTTTCTGCTCTTTTGAGTGCGTCAGCAGCTATGCTTCCTGCTTTGATATAACTTTCATAAACTTCATTAATCATTTTAATTAAATGCCTCCAAGCCTCTTGAGCACCTCGTCAAGCTGCTTTATTCTTATGTTAGCCAATATAATGTTTTCTACATGTGCCATTTCCACTGCAAGCTTTTCAACGCCCTGTGTACCGTGCATCATTACCATTCTTGGTTTTAAAGGTGATATTCTTACAGCTACCATTGGGCTTCTCCCTATTCCTACTTTTGTGAAAATTAAAGCCCTTTCGGATGATTTTCCAAAAATCTTGTAAAATTGTTCACCATTCATTGTTATTATTGTTTTTATACTGTCAAGAACCGTGTAACCGTAAATGGGCGAATTGAGCATTTTTTCCCCTGCAAGAACATCAGCTTCAAGCATTTCAACAAGTTCAGATGCTTTAACTGGTTGCTGATATTCCTTTATACTGATTATCGCATCATTTTTATCAACATTTTCACCTCCATGCATTGCAAGGACAACGGCAGATGTACCATGGGTTTTTACCAATGCATCTATGTACTTGCGTATGAACCTGGTGCCTGGCTTCCTCCTTCTTCCACTTTCATAATCACTTAGCACAGATGGAGAAACACCTATCATGCCTGCTAGGTTTTTCTGGCTCACGCCCAGTTTGAGCCTTATATCCTTCATTGTTTTCCCTGGCGAGTTTGAGTACAGTATTCTGCCTGCAACCTTATAAATTTCATCGCTTTCCAATCTGCATAAATTAAACAGCAACAGAATATAAATGTTGGCCAACCGTTCCTTTATAGCACAATTAGCTATTCAATTTTATTGTATCAAAGTAGTTCCTTTATGTTCATGATTATTAGTGTCTATAACTTGCAACAATTTCTGTTACATACATTGTATGTTAATAAGTGATTTTATTAATTGTTTATTTTAGCATTGATGTGAAATGCTTTCCCTCTTCAATGAGAAAAATACTGTCTCAACACGCCACCTCTGTCCTTGTTCGTGTACCCCAGCTGCTTATCTTCATTAACCAAAAGGCCTATGCCAACAGATAAATACGGCAGTAATTATTCAGCTTTTTGTTACATTATATAAGCGAGAAAGCTCCGATCTTCAGAGAGTAGATGAATTGCAATACATAACTCATTAATGATAAATACATAACAAAGAGCATGCGCTGAACAAATACAGTGCGCATCATTGCTGGAAAGGAAATCAGAGCTAAATTAACTTCTATTGGAAAGGCATTTGTGAATTGCTGGAACTAAGTTGAGGCTTGAGCAGTGCAAGATGCGTGCTGTTCTGCTAAAGAATGCTAGAGAAGGACTAGCAAGAGAAGTTGTAGAGACACTGTATGACAAAGGTGTAGGGGAAATAGACATTGGCTATCCAAAGGGCATAGCTCAGGACAAAGGAAATAAAAGAAATTCCAACTTCTGGAACTATTCATCAATAATAAACCGCATCAAGGACGTCGCACAAGAATACGGCATAAAGGTTAAGCCTGTTAATGAAACAAATACATCTAAGACGTGTTCTCTGTGTGGGGAAATACATGAAAATGGAAGAATAAAGAGGGGATTGTTTGAGTGTCCTCACACGAAGAAGGTAATAAACGCGGATCTGAACGGGGCAATAAACATGATGAAACATAGTCCGATGAGGGTAAATGGCTAACTGAAGGCACAGCCTGTGGTCTACCGCTGGAGCGGGGTGGGTAACTGCTAGCAATGAAGCCATGAGAATGAAGGCGGTAAACCACGAACCTATGATCAGCCTTGAAGGAACCGCTCCTTTGGGGCTGTGAGGATGTCAGTTAAATATGGTTTGTACCTGTTTATTCAATATAATTTATATCATGTAGCGCCTTGATGATTATCATAACTTCGCCGCTTTCTGGATTCAATTCATATTTTTTTATTCTACCAGCAATCTCTTTAACCCAATTTATGGACATCAATGCATTTAAGTCAGAAACAACCGCCTTCCTTCTGATACCAGTTTTCTTTTCAATCATATAGGTTGAAAGAGGTTTCCCTGCAAGCGAAAGCTCCCTTATAATCCTGAGCCTCCCTCTGCTTGCCAGACCAGTTTCAGCCACTTTGCTCACCATTTACATCAAGCCTCTTTATAAGGTAAGTAAGAAAATCGTTCAGGTTGTGAACCGGCGCACCGCTTATTCCAATTTTTGCTACTCCTTTTACGTCAATCAAACCGCGGTCATCGAGCTCCTGCATATATCTGATAAAATCTTTTAATTCATACGCGCTAGCATTGATTTCTCTGCACACTTCTCTCTGCATCTCTACAATCCTGTCCAGCGATGTATAAGCTTCTCCATCCGTTTTCAGAGCCCTGACAACTGACAGCAATGCAATCTTGAGGCCAATGTCAAGCAATGTAAGATCTTCCTGAGTTATCGACGGGCTGGTGACACTTATAACCTTCCTTATATGTTCTACAGTTATGCTGTCGCTGCCCTGAGATTCAGCCAGCATACCTGCATTGAACAGTATATCAAGCGAATACCTTATGTCGCCATAAACTGGTGGCTGTGATGATATATCTGCAATGTATCTGATGATTTTTTCGTCATAGGCTGATGGTTTTATTGATTCTTCGGCCCGCTTTAAAATGATATCAAAAACTTGCTTGGGGCTGTAATGCTCAAAAACTGTAATCCTGTTTCCCAAGGAGCTCAGTTCAGCTCTGTCCAGTTCATCCCTGAACTTGAGTGATCTTGAGCTTATGATTACAGCAGGTATCATTATCCTCCCTGATGGCATTGATTCGTTCAGGCGAGTCAGGTTATAAACAATTGGTTCTTTGCTCCTTTTAAGTGCAAAATCTATTTCATCAAGCAGCAGTATGCCCAGCCTTTCATTTCTCTCAAGCACCCTAAGCATTTCTAGCAACAATTCTTCTGCGCTTAAGCTTGTCGAATATGATTCAGGCGCAAGCTGGTATGCTAGCTGCCTGAAAATCATTAGCCGGCTTGATCCATGCTGCCTTGGATTTATGTACGCATACCTGATATCCAGTTCCTTCCTTTTACTAACAGCGTTCTGGGCAAACCGTAGCATTGTAGCTGTCTTGCCTGTGCCGACATCACCAATTATCTGATGCACTCTATATCCTCCTTCACTTACAGAGTCAGCAAACGACTTTTCGAGTTCAGTTAGTGCTGATTCCCTATATGGCAGCTCCTGTGGTACGTATGATGGAAGCAGCTTGTTGCTGTCAGTAAATATTTTCTTACCCATAACAAAATATGTGTAATAGTAAATTAAAAATGTTAGCTAGACTGCCGTAGTCAGCAGTTTCAAAATAGATAGGTTTATATGTACTTCTGGATTTGAACAATTTGTGTGTGCATGGGCCGTAGGGTGGTAGCAAAGACCCAAGACCTCCTTTAGAAAGAGAAGGAGGGGTACGTGCACATACATGGGGAAGAAGTGGACTGAAGATGGTCGGCGTTCCCCATGAGGCCTTCTTCGGCAACGTGGAAGGCGTATGAGTGGGTGGGTACGTCGAGACAGGGGCTGAGCGGAAGACTCCCAATGAACTCGTGAGGGAGTTGCATGAAGTTGTGAAGCCCAAGCTCTTCGCGTACGATAGGTATGCTGATGCGTACCTAGGTACGCCTACGTAGAGCGAAACCCCCCTCCCCCCTAATGTGCTGCTTATGTTAAATACCACATGAACGAAAAATGGTTATGGTGATACTGGTCAGGCGTTCAGCCTGCGCCGAGAAGTGGGTGATCAAGATTGATTAAGGCATCAGAGCTCAGGGAAAGCAGGCTAACATCAAACTGGTGGATTGATGATATATTAGGTGGCGGTCTGATTGATGGCCAATCATACATACTGTGCGGCAATTTTGCAGACAGCATAATGACAGCTTATATGATTTCAGCATCTGCTGCTGGCAAAGTAATTTATATAAATTCAACTGATTATTATTCAGTGAGGAACATCATAGACCAAGAATCTCTTGCATTTCATATAAAATCAGCTGGGATAGGTGTAAATGATACGTTAAAATCTATAATCGAAATTTCAGCACATAGTTCGCAAAGGCTATTAAGTGCAGTTAAAACGGCCATGAACATAAGCGGGGCAAGGCTTTTGATTCTTCATGGTTTGCATTCATTTTTAAAAGATAGGGAAGTTTCAGATACAGTTTTTTATAAACTCAGAAGCCTTGCTGCAGAATCAAGCATACCGTTTTTGTCAATAACTGATTGCAACAGTGGTGCGCCGCTTGTAACCCCCACGATGGCATCCATGTGCAGTAACATGATTGCCGTGGAAAGGGTGGAAGCCGGTGCAGCAGTTCATTTTTTGAAGCCGGTGCAGCGGCAGCTCACGGTTGGCTGGGATAAAATGGGTAGGCTTACATATTCGTTTAGGAAAAGGTATGAAGATTATATTGAAACTTTAAGGAGGGACTTTGAACCCTTGCTCAGGGATGGAAATGACAGGGCACTGGAAGACCTTATAGAGCTTGCCTGGAGCCCAGAAACTGCATCCATGTCAGCGCTCAATCTGCCACAGGTATCGGATTCTATGGTGCTTGTAGCGGTGATTTATCTGATGAAGGAACTGTCAAAGACCAAGAAAGAGCTTGAAGAGTTGAAGGGCGGGGTGCACTGAGGTGCAACATGGCTGGCTATTTGATGTTTACTTTTCAGATGGGAATGTATATATATGGATAATGGGTGAAGATAAAACATTCTACAGATATATTGAAAATTATAATCCGTATTTTATTATAGATGCAGGGGATAAAAGTTCTGACGTGTTGTACGATATTTCAGAAACAGCCAGGGCATATTATGTCGAAAGGTTGTATCCTGTGGATGATCCTGAACGCAGGAAGATGATTGTGGTAGAACCTGAATGGAAAGATTATAAAAACATGCTTAAAGTAGCAAGCCGTGACCCCCGCATACTTGCAATTTATGATTCTGACCTCCTACCAGTTCAGAAATTTCTCTTTAACAGGCTCAGGATCGAGCCCGGCAGCGCAGTGGACTTTGACGATGAAAAGATGCATGTTTTACCTGTTAAAGACAGGCATGATACATATCCGCCGCCATTTGATCTGTCCAATGATATTGTATGTGGTGGGTCATGTTGGAAGAGAAACGACAGTGATCCGGTTGATTATACTCAGGGATCCTGTGCTGGCAGAATATTGATGAATGCACGTGCCAGCTGGTTCGAGCGTAGTGAAACTGGGCTGGCAGCGCTGATAGAAAGGGCGAGGTTCGCTTTTCTGCCATTGGGTCTGGCCGCAAGGTGGAGCAGCAACAGAATAATAGATTCTAGGAATGCGTTTACACTTATCTCTAAGGGGTTTGCGGTTCCTGTATTTCATGCAGAAGAACCATCCATGGCTATGATGGACTTTCTGGCGCGAGATAGAGGAGGATATACAATACCGCCAAAAAGTGCAGGCGTATTTGAAAATGTTGGAGTGATAGATTTTGATTCCGAATATCCTAGCATAATAGTAAAGGAAGGGATAAGTTATGGTGGCCATGGCTGGCTGCTGCCAGAAGTGATAAGACCATGGTTGGAACGCAGACTAGAGATAAAACGATCAATGAAGCTGGTCAACGATCAAAGATTGAAGGCCATATGCAAGGCCCGTTCAGATTCGCTTAAATTGTTACTGGTTAGTGAGTACGGCATATCAGGGTGTTCTAGAAACAGGTTCGGTAATCACTTTGCATTTGAAGAAATAAATAGGATCTCCAGAGAAGTCATGCTTAAAGCAAAGCGTATAGCGGAGAGCCTAGGTTATGAAGTAATTTACGGCGATGTAGATTCACTCTTTGTAAAAAAGGACAATGCAAAAAGGGAGGATTATGAGACCCTTTCTCATATTATTTCTCAGGAAACTGGTCTACCAGTATCTCTTGATAAGCTTTTCAGGGTAATTGCATTTATGACCAAAAAAGGCGATGCGAGAACAGCTGCGGTAAAGAGGTACTTTGGTATAATAGAAGATGGACAAATCGAAGCCAGGGGTATAGAGGCCAGAAGAAGCGATTTACCTGAGGCCATAAGAACGTTTCAGCAAAAGCTTATAGAAAAAATTTACACTTCAGGTAACCTGAAAGAAATCAGGATGACTGCCAGAAGCATAAGTTCTGAAATGCTTTCCAGATTTATAGAGGAATTAAGGGAAGGAAGTATTCCAGATAGTTTGTTGATGTTTGAAAAAATCTTAGGCAAAGATCCAGAAGAGTATGCATCAAATGTACCACAAAGAATTGCGGCAATTCTTTCAGGCTCAAGGAAGGGTGATGCAGTAAGGTACATAATATCAGTCAACGACATTTCTGTAAAAAGTGGCCAGCTGTATGACTGGAAAAAGTATGCAGAGCTGGCAATATCAGCTGCAAGAACTGTGCTAGAACCTCTGGGCATAACTCCGACAGCGGAATTAAAACTGGAGGATTTTTTAACTCTGTAGAGTTTGAGACGAAAGCGAGTCCACTTTTGTAGATGATAGCTGTGTGTTAATCCCATAACATTTCACTTCATGACTGTAACCAACAAAATTGGTTTAATCCATACAGGCAGCTGATCATTAGATAGTGGCACTGAACCTATCTCCTCATTCGTGAATATAGAATAATGTTTGCCAACGTCAAAATAATCAAGTACGAATGAATACTTTTGAATCAGTTTCCATATCGCTACTCTTAATTATTGACTAAAGAGCAGTTCTCCTCAAACCGGATATAAAGGATAGAATTTAATGCTATTTGGATTCTTTTTCTGTTTGTTTAATCATTTGTTAGAAATAGGACCAACTGAAAATAAATTTTGAGCCTTAAGCATTCATTAAAATGAATATTATGATAAAGTTGTTAAAAAAAGTGGAAAGCCAGCAATGATGACAGTTTTCAGTTATCCATGAAATACGGTATTAAAATTAAACAGTTGAGGAAAAATAAGAGCAAGACACTCAAGAAACACGTCCCACACGCTGATTTCTACACGCTGATTTATCACCTATCATATAAGGCCAAAAGAGCTGGTGGTGAACCCGAGAAATACATTGAAAGCATGCGTTGCCTTTGGATGTATGAATTAAAACATTAACTTATCAGACCCCGTTTTCATATGCCCTAAATATGAATGGATGGCTGACCTTAAATTATAACACTTCACTTCATACAGTTCTTATAGAACTATAGTAATGCCTGTGGGCAGTATGTACTGTACTTTCCTAGACTGTGTACAGCAAGTTCCCTGAAGTGGAATTCAAAGTGGTAATACTGCATCCGTAAAAGCTTATCAGTAGACTAGTTAATAGGCAGCTTGCTTTTATCGTACATCAAACCGAAATTTGGTTCACTGTTTATTATTCCCATCTTCTTGTACATGCCCACATAATTCTGACCAGTATCAGCTAATATTGCAAGCGGTTTCTTACCCTTTCTTGCAAGTTCAACGGCAAGATGACAAGTGACGCCTGAAGATGGCCCCAAAATCAGGTTATATTTTTCATATATGGCTTTAACGCATCTGAATGCGTCATCGTCTTTAACTTGAATAAAATCGTCAGGTTTTGCTCCTATTCTTTCAAGTATTGCAGGCATAAGTGATGATTCATTTAAATTTCTTAACCCCTGTATTTTGTGATTTTGTTGTGGTTGTATCCCAATAATTTTAATTCCGTGGCCTTCGAGTGCAGTTTTCAGGCCAACATACGTGCCACCGGTTCCTATGCCAGTAAGAACCGAATCTATCATTTTTGTTTGAGCAATTATTTCTACAGCTGTGCTCACAGCGTGGGCTTTTGGATTATACTGATTTTCATACTGATTTAGCCAAAGATATTTATTACGCATGGCCGGACTCAGCGCGTAGCTCTTGGCTATTGCAATAGCCTGATCAGTGTCTGTGTTGCTGACTCGGGGGCATAGGTTATCATCAACTTCAATAGGGTCAGAACCCAGAAGTTTCAGGGTCTGTTTTACCTCTTCTGTCACTTTGTAAGAGATGATTGGAAGGAATTTAAAACCATACACCCTAGAAAGAGCTGAAATGGCTATGCCAGTGTTTCCGCTAGTAGGTTCAATGATAGTTTTAGCTTTTAGGTCTCCGTTTTGCACTGCATCATTTACCATGAAGAATGCGGACCTCATCTTAACTGAACCATGCTTGAAATTTGTGTTTTTTACAGTAAAGTGATTAAACCATTCTGCCTTGGCATAAAAAGAAGTTCCAAACAGCTCTAGTTCTAAAATTGGAGTATCACCGATAATGATTTTAATTCCGTCACCATCCATTATATATGACAGCACCCCACCACTATCAACGGTTTTTATTTCAGACCTGTGGTCTTCAAGCATGATTTTCATACATCATCTATTTCTTTAAATGCGTATTGCAAAAATTTCTGATTTTATACAAAAAAATAATATGTAAAAAAATAAAAAAATGCTTACAAATCCGTGAGCAAGAAAGCTCCGACATTTATGGAGGAGATGAATTGCAAAGTATATATTTATATACCATTAATGAGAATAACAGAATAGAGAGCATGCGACGATCAAACACATTGCGCATCATTGCTGGAAAGGAAACCAAAGCTAAATTAACTTCTATTGGAAAGGCATTTGTGAACTGCCTGAATGAAGTGAACACCTTGAGGCTTGAGCAGTACAAGAGGCACGAGCTTGTCGATTTCGCAAAAACAGAAAAAGTCGTTTATGAAAAATGCAAGTCTATATTGCACGGGGCAAACGTGGAGCAAGTAACTAGGAAGAACGTGGGAGCATGGAAATCCTTCTTCACACTAAGCAAAAAGAAGAAAGAAGGGGAATTGACTAAGTAAGTG
>Ga0080006_1155358_pt1 | contig 21117 bp, 15 predicted proteins | sample RS3BMetagenome_FD_69209 | JGI IMG/M metagenome (GOLD analysis project Ga0080006, IMG submission 69209) | Ferric oxide microbial mat and aquatic microbial communities from Rainbow Spring, Yellowstone National Park, USA - RS3B (SPADES... ...
GATCTTGACCATCTAAATTTAGACAATTTTTTACTATTTTTATGAGACACTTATCCTCACCTTACTATTGTTAGGGTTTAAATCAATGCTTGCTCTGTAAAAGTTTTAGCTCTTCATAAAATTGTTTAGCACTTTTTTCATAAGAAGAATTTTTAGACCATTCAATTGCATTTTTTCCTAATTTTTCACGCAATTCATGGTTCTCCAACAATGTAACTATTTTATCTGCCATGTCCTTAATATCTTTTTCTTTTGCCAATAACCCCGTTGTACCGTTATTTATAGATTCATTTAATCCTGGAACGTTGTATGCAACAACAGGAGTTCCGCATGCATTTGCTTCTATCGCAGATATGCCCCATCCTTCTTTGTAGGAAGGGTATCCAAATACCCAAGCCGATTCCAAATGCTTTACTTTGTCTTCTTCACTCAATTCTCCTAAGAAATATACATCCTCAATATTTTCATTTTTTGTTAGGTTTTTTAGGTATTCATAGCAATCTTGATCCCCTTTTCCCCCTATGATAAGCTTTGCATTTTTTATTTTGCTTTTTACGATTTTAAATGCTTTTATTAAATCATCGATGTTTTTTGAAAATTTGATTCTCCCTATGTATACAACTGTTGGAACTTCAGCTTTTTTAATCTCATTATATGCCTTCTTTTTATCTATTTTAATACCACTAAGTATAATTTTTATATGATTTTCCTCAATATTTTTTTTGAGCAAATCCTCTTTTGTGCTTTTTGAAACAGTAATTATAGGTGTTTTTTTATAAATTATAGGAATGGTTTTTTCTGCCAAATATGCTATAATGGATGGAAGAAGTGTTAGTTCATTTCTAATTTTTTCCCATCCATTTAAATGATGGATAATTGCTATTTTTTTATTTCCCCAAACATACAATGGAGTGAAAAAAGGGACTGTATTAATGGAATCAATAACCACATCATATTTTTTTCTATTTTTAATGTAAAAAAGTGCTGCTTGTAGATAAACAGTATATTTGCTGCCTTTCCTAATTATCGTGTAATTATCTCCTTCCTCTTTTGGAAGAGACCCTGGAAAAGAAGCTACTAAATAAGTAATTTTGATATTTTCGTTGGAAATTAATGATAAAATATTAAAAAGATATTCCTCTGCACCTCCTGCATCAGGATTTTTTGGGTCCCTCCAATTAAAGGCCAAAATGTTCATGATTTTGAACTCTCCTTTTTTGTTGTGTTATGATTCTAAATGGAAAGTATATCAAGCATATGTATAAACCTTGCTAAGCATTTTAGTTGCACAACTCAGCATACTTTGTATTGGTGTTGTTTGCTTATGAAAAAATACAATGGTAACCTTGCCCTAAAAATATTTTAGGAATTGCATAGCCTAATTTTGTGGAATGCTTTGTGCCCACTAGCTTATATAATCTGTACATATTTTTCATTGAATATTGGATGTATAGAAAACAGAATTTGTTATGAATGCATTTAGTTATAGATATCAATTATGTTTCTATGAAGGGAACGAAGATAAGAAGGGATTTAACGTTTTTAGGATTTTTGTTTTAAACACAAGGTTGCAATGGAATCCAAGCATAATGGGCTTAATTTGCCTTCAGAATTTTCTTTTTTGCATATAGGTTTTAAGTCACATTGTGGGCAGATATTTGTTTGGATATTGCTTATTGTTAAATCAAGCATATTTTTTTCTTCAAATAAATCGTATAAAAATTTTAGGTACTTACCTTCTGCAATTCTAGGGACATCGTATTTTGCAAATTCAAGGCCTTTTTTATTTGTAAAATATTCATATAAACGTTGTTTTCCCTTTGAAGAATTGCATTTTGAACATACCCATACTAGATTTTTTTCTGTGTCTGGACCTCCTAAAGAACGAGGAAACAAATGTTCTAAAGTGGTATGTTCGCCTTTTGTTCCGCAATATATGCATTCATTTTGCACTTCTTTTTCTTTGACATATTCCCTTATATCATTCCACAATACTTTTTTCCCCTGCAACTTTTTAAACCGTTCCATAATGAATCCATAGTTTGTTTTCCCTATTGAGGAAGAACCTGCAATAATTTTGGCGTATTGCCAATATATTAAATCTTTAACGCTTTTAACGGCAGAAGGAGGCATGGCTGTATACATAATAATATAATATTATCGTTATTTATACTTTTCATTTATTTTGTGTGTAATGCAATTAAAAAAGCATTACAAAATAAATTGATAAACTGCCAATTTGGATTTAATAAATCATAATGGGGAGATAGAAAGAAAAACTTGCATAATTATAATTCATATTAAGATTATTTTTGATGATACTTTGATAAACCATCAAGTATGTTACAAGGTTTGATCGTTGCCAATTATTATTAATCGTGAATTTTTTTTATTTGCGTTTTTATATCCTTATTGGTGCATCATTCTTGGCACCTTAAATATAATTGAATATATATGGCAAATGCCTTTCTGTTCCATGGTTGCATATTCCAATATCCATTTATGAATGAGAAATATGGGCCATTTCCTTGACCTTATTTTTATGCCTTTTTGCTTATTTATTTTTCCATTTGCTTCTTTATATTTCCTGGCAAAGCATTACCATATTTTTATCATGCATCCTGCGCTTATTTCATGCATTAAATTATTTTGTTATAGCACAGCCAATTTCTGGATTTACTATAAATGAATTTTAGAATGCAATAAACACTAACACTTGAATATAAAAATTTATTAATATTTTGTATTCTTATACCTTAGCATTATGGATGTAATAAAATACGATGATGGCATATCAGTGGTCATTCCAGCTTATAATGAAGAAAAAAGGATAAAAAATACTTTAGATGATATTGTTGGATATATTCATACCCATAATATGAACAACATAGAGGTTATTGTTGTTGTAGATCCTAATTCCAGCAATATAAAAGATGAAACCGCTAAAATTGTATCAGAATACGAAAAGGCATATCCTAACGTAATAAAAACTCATTTTAATAACCAAAGGGTTGGAAAAGGTGGTGCAATTAAAAAAGGGATTAAATTAGCCAAGTATAGCATTGTAGCTTATGCAGATGCGGATAAAAGCTCTTCTTTTGAAGAAGTGATGAAGCTTGTCAATGCTATTGATGGTGTTGATTGTTCCATTGGCATAAGGAAAACGAGGGATGATCCTTTTCTCAGGAGGTTTGCGAGTAAAGGGTATCTTTCCATAGCCAAATTACTCTTTGATTTGCCTTATGAAGACTTGCAATGTGGGTACAAGGCATTTAAGCATAGTGCACTTGATGAAGTGATATCAAGCATAGCGATAAATGATTTCGTTTTTGATTTGGACCTTTTATTTAAGTTGCACAGTAAAGGTTTCGCTATAAAAAGCGTACCTATAAAATGGAGTTCTAATAAGGTAGATAGCAAAATAAGCTTTATGACCATATTAAAAATGGGCGTTTCGTTGGTTGGATTGAGATTGCTGAATTCACCATTTAAACATTTGATTCCGTTTTTTGTTATAACGTTTTACAACAAAACACTTGGCAAATACTGATTATTAAGAACAGATTATATGAAATTTTTGCTGAAGGGATTGTTGTTAACCTCAATAAAGTTATTTCAAATCGGCTTTAACCATAATGGATACAAGTTCTTTGAAATTTACCTTTGGTTCCCATCCCAGTATTTTATGGGCTTTGCTATAATCACCCATGTAATTATCAGATTCCAATGGCCTGTAAAACTCAGGGCTAATCTTCACAAGGATTTTTCCAGTTGCTTTATCCTTTCCCACTTCGTTTATTCCAGTGCCTTCCCATATGATTTCCTTGCCTATTACCTTAAACGCTTCTACAATGAACTCCCTTACAGTATGCATCTTTCCGGTGGATAATACGTAATCCCCAGGTTCTTTGTTTTGCAACATAAGCCACATGCCGTAAACATAATCTTTGGCGTATCCCCAGTCTTTTCTTGCTTCTATATTCCCCACTACTAATGGGGTATCATCCCCTTTTGCTATTGCAGCTACCTTTAAGCTTATCTTCCTTGTAACAAATTCAGGCCCACGGACTTCAGATTCATGGTTAAACAAAATTCCGTTGCACATGAACAAATTGTAGGATTCCCTGTATACCTTAACTGTCCAATAACCTGCAAGTTTAGATATGGCATAAGGGCTTCTTGGATGGAATACAGTATTCTCATTTTGCGGTGTGGTTTCAGGCTGTCCGTACAGCTCAGAAGTGCCTGCAAAATATAGCTTAGTAGAGGGGGAGTATTCCTTTATTGCATTTACTACATTCAAAGTTCCGCCGATGTTGATATCATAGGTTGAAGAAGGGTTCTTAAAGCTATACCCGACAAAGGATTGTGCTGCTAGATGGTATAGCTCATTTGGTTTTACTTTCTTTACGGTTTCTTCAATGAAAAGGGCATCGGTTATATCACCGTAATGCACTATAATATGCCCTTTATACTTGTCAGGGAGATAATCAAGTGTTCCATTGCTCATTTGGCTATTCCTACGTACGATTCCGTGGACTTCATAGCCTTTATCTATAAGCAATTGGGATAGGAAGTATCCATCTTGGCCAGATATGCCTGTAATTAACGCTTTTTTATCATTCATATTGTTAGATAATTTAGTATTGATATATTTTTGTTTCTATTGCAAATCATTCCTTCAAAATATTTTAAGTATGATTTTTTTAGCGAACTGAAATTTTTCAGGTATAACGCTAACGAAAAAGTTTATATCCTCTTTTTTAATAGCGTATGAGAATTTTACAAAAACCAAAAATACCAAGGCACCTATTATAATGTAGGGTATCAACAATAACAACCTTGTGCCTATAAAAAATTCCATGTCATAAACAATAATGAACATAACTATAGCAGATAGCCATATTTTTGATAGAGAGGATAGATCTAGGTTGGTTACTTGCTCCTTACGTGCAAAGTAATATAATATAATATACGAAACAATGTACGTTGAAGAAAAGCTCATCGATGCGCCGATGATGTTTAGCCTTGGTATCAGTATAAAGGAAAAAACAATGTTAGATAGCACAGCCATTCCACTAGAAAGCAAGAAAATATGGGTTTTTTTAAGGCCGTATAGCACGGTAGTAAATATATACAAGTTAACGAATAGTGCTATAGTTAGGGATATGATGGTCAACGGCAAAGCCCCTTTCATATAATTTGCCCCGCCAATTAAATACATGATCATTGGGGATATTGCTGCAATGCCTACTGCAACAGGAATAAATACAAGTGATATGAATACAGAGGATATTCTTACACTTTCTGCAATTCTTTCTTTATTGCCTTCACCATAATAATTGGAAAATTTGGTGATCAAGATATTGGTAAAGGGGGTTGTTATAAAAGTTATAGAGGTAGCAACAAGCAAAGCTAGGTTGTATATTCCTAAATCAGATAAATTAATAAAAAAAGCAACTACGAACCTATCTATGTACATAGCCCCATACGAAAGTAGAGAGGCAAAGAATAAAGGCATAGAGTATTTAGCCATTTCCTTTATGTATAGGTCTTTGTAGGTTAATTTGATGTTCACCTGTAGTAAAGGGTATACGTATGCGATTGCAATCAAAAGGCCTATAACACTACCTAGGATGAATCCGTATATGATGTCTGCAATGTTTTTGAATTCGTAAAACAAAAATAAGGCAGAGAAGTAGCTTATAGATGTCCCTACAATACTCACATACGAAGCTTTCCTAAATCTGCCTTTCCCCATCAATACGCTTGTCAACACAAGGATGACAATCGAAAGGGCGATGGAAACAGAGAGCAGTATTATAACCCCTGTATACTGGTAGCTGTGAAAAAAATATATGGATAGGTAAGGGGAAAGGCTAGAAGTTATAATCAATGCTATAACGCCCAATAACATCGAAATGTAAATGTACCCTTTTGCTATTTTAGTAGCTTTTATACCCTCTTTCTTGCCATGGTAAAAAGAAACCATATGCTGCACACCAGGGGGAAGCCCAAATGTAAATAAAATAGGCAAAAGCAAATTGATTGCCTGGACCATGGTGAAGGCCCCTACAATCACTGTTGAATACATTCTAATGAGAAACAAGTAAAAAGCGAATCCACTTAAAAATTGTACAGCTGCTGCTATATACTGGTAAGAAACGCTGCTAGACAAGCTTTCTACAGGCTCCTCTGTAAATAATAGTCCATCCATTTTTTGCCTTTACACTATACAATATTTTATTGTTTTTGGTTTGTTTTCATCATTAAATATTTAGAAAATGTATGGTTAACTTACTTTTATCTACACCCCACTGTGTAAATTGAATGTCAATAGTTGGTTGCTTTTTAAATAAAAAAACAACCACTAACAATTTTTTCATAGGAAGTGGACTCAACCTTTTTCCAATGATAAAAACAAAGATTCTGCCTATCGTTGCTGTTAACCTATCAATATTATTGGCATTTTTTATTTTCCTAAGCTTATTAATATATTTGCTCATATAGCCTTTCAAATTGCATTTTGTTGCCTTATCTGTTTTTCATTTTCTAAAGGCAATTGGTTGGCTTTAATCCAGAGATAATACAGAATTCCAATTATCAAGATTGTTGCAATTCCTACGCCGTAGTCATAGAGGACTTCAATCATTGCACTGTACAAAATCCAAAAGGATAAAAGGCCTGCAGAAAGTGCAATGATTGCCCTTGGGTTATTGGATATCATTCCTGACTCAAGCACTAGCCATAACATTGAAACTCCAAGAATGATGTCCAAGAATATAATAAAATAGGGAATGGGTATAAACAAAGGCAATATTCCATTGATAAATACTGCTAGCCATATAGCCAATGCCCCAGCAATAGCTATTTTTTTTAGATTCATTGGCTTTTTGTATGCCCATTTATTGAACCATTCCGATGGATAAGCCATTGCAATCAATACAAAAACAATAGATAATAAAGCAAATGAGGCAATTAAAATAGGGGAAGGAAAATAGGTTTTGTCTTCAAAAAAGAATAAGATTGTTGCAGTTAGTAAAAAAGAGGTTAACCCAATGTATTTTCCCCATGGTGGAGCAATTGGCTTTCCATTGGTGTAGGGAAATGCAACCCTCAAAAGCAATACAGGCAAGGTTATTGTATATACCGCATGAAAAGCTATTATGATAACTACCCAAACCCAATTAACACCATATGCCCTGCCAAATACCCCTAAAAACCCAGCTTTGCTTGGATCAAAAAAGGTTTTTGTAGAGAATCCTTCCTCTACAATGCCATAAGCAGATCCTAATAGAAGCAAAGTTGGCCATCCCATTTTATAATGGACTGTAAATTCACGTATTGCCACAACGCCACCGCCGTAAAGGCCAATGAGCAACAAAAGGCTAACTGGATTGAAAAGGTTGTAGAAAAGAGTTGAACCCGTAAACAACTCTGCAAAGGTAATAGATAAGGCTATTAAGAAAATAACAGGGGAAAGGGCATTGTAGTAAATCTTATGTAAAATAATTTTAGGTATTTTTCTTTTATTTGTTCCCCTTTTTTTACTAAACACATTGTTGCAATAGGCATTGATTTTATATATATTTTGTATATAATTTTATTGCATGCCAAGAGTAATAGGGTGTATCATTGGATTTGCAATAAGCTTAAAGAAAAATGAAAAATATAATATTATAAACTATAGTTAGTAGTGATCCCATTGCTTAAATATTTTCAGTGCTATCTATAACTTCATGTATTGTAAATAGGTTTTTTCCACTAAACATATTGTCATCTATATTTTCATGCGATTTTTTAAATTCATCACTTTCTACCCATTTATTGAAGGATTCTATTGAGTCCCAGTAAGTCATAATGATATAATAATCCCCTTTGATTGGCCTTAATATTTCATTTTTTATGAAACCTGGAAATTTATCTACCAACTTACTTCGGTTTAAAAAAGCATTTTCAAATTTTTCTTTGTATTCGTTTTTAACTGGGATTTGATTCTGCACTACAATCATTTAACCACCGGTTATTTTATGCTTTCAATAATATTTTAAGTTATTACATTTATTCGTTGTGTAGGATATTAAAATGGTTAAAAACGATTCTTTATGGTATGGATTTTTATACGGAATAATTGAAATTATAAAAGCAAGTCCAAATATAAAAATATAAAATCATTATATAAAAAATATTAAGAAGTTATTTTGGGTATTGTGCTTCTACTATAGGCTGGTTGTTAATATGCTCCCCTTTACCCTTCTTTTTTCTGGTAAACAAGAAAACCACTAAAGCTACTACTACAATTACAGCAACCAATAATAATAGTATATCCATATTGCTCAATCCCGATAGAGAAGTGCTTGTAGTAGTTGCAGGGCTATTATTGCCGTTGCTTGTTGGTATGTTTGTTCTTGCAAGAACCATTGTTTCTTTGTATGAAGTGTTTAAAATGAACTTTATTACAATTCCAGAATAGGTTTGGATATAAATCGTCATGTTGTTGGTTTTTACCTCATCAGTAATAAAAGTGCCTGCTGGGACAGTTACACTAATGTTCCTTAGAAGTGTAGCATTACCAGGAATGTGGAATGGTCCTAGTTGTTTTGGAAGTATGCCTTTGTTAAGGCCGTTTAATACAGATACATTAACCGCTGGAAAAATTCCCGGATTTGCAAAAGTTGATGTTGAATTTTCATGTTGAGGATTAAAGGAGAATGAGGCATAGACGTTGAAGTTATATAAGGTAAGATTAACTTTGCTTATTGTATAATTTGCAGTGCCATTGGTATATCCACTCATCTGATAATAGGCATAAGAACCATTGTATGCATAAACCGGTTGAATGGCACTTTGTATAGGCATAAAATTTATAAAATAGGTGTAATATGCTTGGTTGCCATTCAAATTCAAACTACCTTTTGCTTGGGATGTTATCACATACCCTTTTACTGGATTAACATTATAGGTGTAATTTCCTGGTGATAGCACAAAGTATATGCTAGAAGAACTTGAACTTATTGTTTTGGAACCTATTGTTACACTCCAGTTTGTACCATTTGACAATCCGGATTCTATAAAATAGATAGTATATGCAGAACGTGTAAAAGTCAGATAAACATAGGCATTGTTCCCATTGACAGTAACATTGCCATATAATAAACTTGCCTTATACCCAGATACATTGCCTACTTTAAATGGATAGGTTCCATTAGGTTCAATGAAAGATATTGTTGTATTCATGGAACTTTTCATTGCCCCGTTTAATGCAACACTCCAATTTGTTCCGTTTGCTAATCCTGCTTCAATGAAATCAATTTTATAAAGTGGTTTTGAGGAATATTTCGAACTCATAGGCACATTCGTTTTATTAAGTTCCATTGTTTCAGTTATATTATTAGTGCCATTGGTTTGTTGGACCTGGCTTTTTACAACCAATCCAGAATAGCTATCTAGCCATATGGTAGAATTTGTAACAGTTGTGTTGGTAGTGTTAAGGTATATAATTTTATCTGCTTGAAAAGTACCAGCTGGAACTGTTATAGAAACATTATCTACAAAAGACATTCCTGGTTGGACATGATAGGTACCGTTGTTTAACGAATTTAGGGTTGTAACGTTTACTCCTAGATAGTAGGGTGTTGGATTGGAAAAGGTAGCTGTGTCATTGTTGTACTGCAGAGTAATAACCTTCATTATTTGGTATACGTTAAATGCTTGTGTTGTTAGGTTTACAGAGTTTATATAGTAGTTATTACTCCCCGAATAAGAATAACCGTTGTATTTTCCACTGAAAGTGTAGTTGGCATATGACCCATTGAATACGAATATGGGTTGTGTTGCAGGTGCATTTAGTTTATATGATACGTATAAACTTTGATTAGACCCATAGATGAATATATCCCCATTTTGTGATGTGGGCAAACATCCATTGCCATTATAATAAATAAAATACGCTCTATAATAATATGTGCCATTAGGAACAGAAAATATAATGCTTTGATTGGTTGAGTTTTTTGTTGTGTTATCAAAAGAAATTTTCCATCTGGCATGGGCAGGCAACCCAACCTCTGTAAAATTAACGATGTAGTTAGGGGAAAGAGCTTTTTTCATTGCATTTATTTTTGCATTAAAATTTGCTGCCATAAGGCCATTCTGGTTTTTAATATTGTTTAATCCATTTGCCAACCCAGGCATAGGCATTGCCACAATAACCATTGTGAGGATTAAAATATACACTACTATCTTGCTATAAAAGAACCCATTGCTTTCAACCATAGATAAAACACCTTTCCAATTATACACAATATGTACACTATATATTGTTTATTGTTAGTTTTGTATACTAATGTAATATTATAAACATTAAATATCATATTTAATAAAAAATAAAAAATGATAATAAATGTGTAAATATTATATATCTACACACTTTTTATATTATATGCATAAAAAAACTATTTACATTATTTTAATTGCTTTATTTTGTGTTTTTTTGCTTAGTCCAACTTTATCATTAAAAACAGAAAGCATAGGCACTTCTTCCATTACCTTGTCAAACACTGTTGTTAACATGACCAAGGGTGAAAACGTTTCTATAAGTTTTACAATAACACTTACAAGTGGATCCACATGGGGAACTAACTTACAAATCTCCAATGTGTATCCAAATTATTTTTCATTTTCTATTTCTCCCTCTACAGGAGACCCTACATACAGCGGCACTTTAGGGATAACTTCAAGCAAAGCTACACCATTGGGAGAATACCATTTTAATGTAAGCGCAGTGGGTGACGACCCTTCTACACATAGCGTTGTGTTGACTGTTAATGTGGTTAACAACACCAATATAACCACTCCACCCCCTAAAGTTTCTACTTCCCAATCCAATGCTGCAGGGATTGTAGTATACTTCTGGTATATTATCGGCATTATATTTGCCATGATAATTTCTTTAATAGGGATCATCTATTATTACAAAGAAAAATTCGCTTTATTTAACATGAAATTGTTTTATGGTTCTTTAGCTGTATTTATAGTTTCCTCTATATACCTACTGTTGTTTGATACTATGCTTATAAAATTGGCTATAATCCATTGGTATGCATTGCTTATTTTTTTGGTGGTGAATATCATTGCGGCCTTTACTATGCATTTAAAAAAGGCATATGCAAAGCAATCCAAGATTTTGTTGGGTATATTATCAATCATATTTTTTATAGGTATGATTTTTGATGCCATTTTGAATTTGCCTTTTGCTTCGGTTAATAACAATATAGAATATTTTGGAATAAATTATCTATTTGGTTTTGGGTCCAATGGCGCTGCGTTGGGAATATCTATTGCATATTCCCTTTTGCTCTTATGCTGCATTGCCAACGGATTTGCTTTGCTTGGTGGATATTATATGGATAAAGTAAACAACCATTAAGCTATAAAGTTATGGCATTTTAAAAATTCATAATAAAAATTTTATAGTAAATACCTCATTATTAATATAGATGAGATCACGGTTAATATTGGATGGAGATGTACAGGGTGTTGGATTTAGAGCTGTTGTTAAACAGCAAGCCCAAAGAGCAAAAATAAAGGGTAGGGTTAGAAATTTAGAGGATGGCACAGTAGAGATTTATTGTGAATATAATAATTTAGAACACTTAGCCAACTTTAAAGATTCTTTGATGAAAATGAATACATCAAGCGGGTTAAAAGTGGATAAGATAGAGCAATTTGATGAAGGCTCAGAACAATACGGCAAAATAGAAGAAAAATATTTTAAAACATTTTCAGTTTATTATGGAGACAATTTAACAGAGTATGAAATTGACCAAGCTGACAGGAGTGAACTTACAGTTTTTTATGGCATGAAAATGTTGTCGTCTATGGATAATGGTTTTAGTAATTTAAGTGGCAAAATGGATGTGTTAGGTAATAAAATTGACAATGTAGAGGAGAAGGTTGAATCTATGCATATAGACATGAATAAAAATTTTGCTGAACTAGGTAATAAAATTGACAATGTGAGTGATAAAATCGACACCTTTGGTAATAAAATCGACAATGTGGGGGAGAAGGTTGAATCTATGCATACAGATATGAATAAAAATTTTGCTGAACTTGATGTCAAATACGGTACTATTGGAGAGGCAATGGTTAAATTATTAGAGCAGCAACAAGAACACAATAAAAAATTGGATGAAATCTTGAAAACTTTGACTGAAAAAAAATAAAAATGGATAAACAGATAGCTTTGTTGTTGTGTCAACAGTTGTATTTATTCTGTTCACCTTCTTTTGGCATTTTGCACAAATTTTAAGGGTTCAACCTTTAACTCAGATGAAAAATTTGTTCAATATCCTTTTACCTTTGGTTTTTAATTGATTGTGTCCTTTAAGGGTTAGGCAAGGCAAACTTTTATTATGCCAATAAAAATGGGTTGGTTAATTATTTTGTTTAGTTTCATCTGTTTTTAATTTATCTGGTTTTTTTTCTTGTACTATTTCTGCTTTGACTGTTTTTGGCTCGTTTTTCTTTCTTTTCATGTACATCGCAATGGCTATTAGAATGAGGATCACAATTATAATAGCACTTAGTGAATAATAGAGTATATTGTTAGATAATACATTTCCTGTTGGTGAACTGCTTGATGTAAAGGCAACATATATCGTTAGATTTTTGCCGTTGATTGTAACTTGGTTTGTGTAATTCTTTATGGTGTAGGAATACCCAGATATGGAAACGATAGAGAAGCTGTAAGTTCCATTGATTGCAGTAAAAGAGATAGCCCCTGCAGAGGTTTGCTTGGTATTATTGAATACAACACTCCATTGAGTATTAGCTGGCAAACCAGATTCAATGAAGGTTACTGTGTATTTTAGTGGGATCATTTTCCATCCAATGTAAATTGTTTTTCCTGTGCCATTTATTGTCACATTCCCATTGGTAATATTAGCGTAATAGTGCTGTATGCTATTGACTTTATAACTGTATGTTCCATTAGGTGCATAGGCAGTAATCATTGGTTTTGAAGAACTCAATGCCTTTCCATTGAATGTTACACTCCATGGGGCATTGGCAGGAAGGCCATTCTCTACAAAGGAAATTTCATATAACAATTCCCAACCAATGTAAACAGAGGTGTTTTTTCCATTGACTGTTACATTTCCATATGAAACATTGGAAGTGTACCCTTTTACAGGCATTATTTGGTAAGGATAAGTGCCATTGGGCATAATAAAAGAAACGCTTGTGGTGTTATTGCTATACAAACTGCCGTTGAACTTAATGCTCCATATCATGCCAGCTGGAAGGCCGTGTTCTATGAAGGAGATTTTATATTCTTTTATAAGGGGAACAAATTTAACATTAATGGTTATGCTTGAACTCACGTTTAGGTTGCCATAACTTGGAACAGCATTGTAAGAAGAGGGGGAATATATTTTGTAAGAGTAAGACCCATTACTCAGTGTAAATGCAATGCTGTTGGAATTAGTATAATTGGTTATGTTTCCTATTGTAACACCCCATGTGGTGTTTGCAGGCAATCCGGATTCATTGAAAGATACAATATATTTTGTTACATTGCTTACATAATTGATTTGTATTGTTGGGTTGTTTCCGTTTATAGTAAAATATCCTTTTAATGGCACTGGAGTATAGCCATTGACGTAGGTTGAGATATATTGGTATGTACCATTGGGCAAGGAAAGAGTTTCAGTATAACCGCTGGATATAGTAAAACTGTCATAAGTTGAGAAATAAGGCATGGGTATAATAATTTCAGCGCCCCACAAAACATTTTGAGGAAGGCCCTTTTCCTTAAAAACTGCATTATAAGCATGGTATGGGACAAATTTTACAAATACTGTTTGAGTATGGTTCGTTAAATTTAGGGATCCTTCAGATATACCACTTACAACATAGGATATAATGTAGGAATTATAAACTGGATATATTGTATAGTTCATTTTTCCATTTGTAGATTTTACATGTATAACCATCCAACTTGTGGTTGATTCTTTGGTTGTGTTGCCTAACTTAACAGCCCATTCAGTGCCTGTGGGAAGGCCGGTTTCATTGAAGAAAATTGGGATTCCTTGATAAACCAATGGATGGTAATCATAGGGCTTTATCATGCTAGAATCATTGTACGGTGTGTCCCCAAAACCGTTGGTTTCATTATATGCATTGTAGCCAGACCAGTAATTGCCTCCTATGTAGGGGCCATTTATTATATTGGTTCCTTTTTTAGCAGATACATTCCAAGAGTTTACCTGAGAGGTTGCGTTGTTGTACATGGCATTGAAAATGTTATTGTAAATTAAATTGTAGGTAGAATTTGAAAATGCAAACCCATACATGCCTTCTATGCTATTGTTATATATCGTTGAGTTGCCTATCTTGTAAAGCTCTATGTTGAAATAATTATAAAAGGTATTGTTGCAAATAGCATTGTGGATTCCATTAAAGTATGCCAATCCTATTATTCCAACATACATTTTATTTTGGGATATATAGGTATTATTTGAATATTCTAATATCATCGCCGCAAGAAATCCAAGGAAGGAGTTGTTTTTCAAGTAGGTTCTATTGTTGAATAACCCCATAAATCCAATGCTATATATCGTATTATAATACGATATGTTGTTGTTTGAGAAGGTAATATTGTTTGTTTGTATAGCTGAAAATATATCGTATCCATAGGTTTGGATTGAAATAATGTTCATAGAAGAAACATTGGTAAAAGCCTCTTTTATGTTGGATATCGTCACATTGGAGGAAAGGTAGAGAGCGTATTTATTCAACAATGTGTAGTTTAGGTTAATCATTGCGCCATTGAAGCCGATAAAGGCTGTGTTTTGAACTGTTATATTATTGATAACCAAATGGTTATTGGTATTGGTTATATACACAGCAATAAAGTCAGAATATCCAAAGGCGTTTATGCCTGTAAAGTAGGGAGATACTTTGAGGGATATGTTGCCAATTTCATATGGGGAAGAGGATGTGCCTTGTCCACTTAAAATGCCAGATGAAGCCATGCTTGCCATCTGAGTGTTGGTATTGATGTAAAGTGGAGTATAATACAAATTTGCTTTGGACATTGTTACACTTAGTGTGGAATTATTGGATACATTTGTAAAATAAGGGGCGTATCCATTAGCCATGAATTCTAATTCATAATTTCTAGGGGCAAGATTGAATGAAAAAGAACCGTTGGGCATGGAAGGGGAGTAGGAGGTATTGTTCAATTGCATTGGATTTAGTTGGTTAGAAGGGGCAATAAAAACAAAAGCATATGAAGGGCTGACAGATCCTGTTATTCTAATATGGCCTTTAGGCATTCCATAAGATTCATTCCACATAGGCATGATAATAGATGGCCCTTGGCTTAGATGCTCAATAGGAGCATTGTTTTTTACCTCCCACCATGTTGAAATGCCCATTGAGGTTTCACCTGTTTCAGAACCTACATTGTAAGAGGAATTGATGGGTTTATAAACACCATTGGACAAGTATAAAAGGGTGTCATAGCCACTTATATTGTTTATTATTGTGTTAGCCCCACCCCCTGGACCTCCAAATATAAGTTCTGCATCATAGGGTATAAACGTTGTAGGGGTATATTGCCTGCCATTTACTTCAAAATGTGGATTAGCAATTGTTTTAGAGGAATTGGAACTGAAAATAACCCGGTCATAAGAACCACTATAAACTTTTCCACCTGTGGACAAGGAATAATTGAAATACATCGCATCATCGTTGTTTTCGATTGTTGCATTGTTGTAAAATTTTAGGGAGAATGGATAGGTTATATTGAAGGATGGCCCAATGGAATAATAATACTGCATAGATAAAGTGCCGTTATGCTTTAACATTGAATTCATGCTCATTTCAAAATATGAATTGGAGAAGTTCCATATATTGTCAATGAACTGCAGGGAGTTGCCATTGAATTCAACAACGTTCTGTGTCCAGAATACATAGCTATCGTTCCCAAAAAGGGTAACATTGGACAATACCGTATTGAGCTGTATAGATACAGAATTAGGCATGCCATTTCCAATATCTCCTGGATAAGAAGCATTGAACGATGAAAGGTTCAACTCAGCTTCATAGCTTGTTGTGTTGGTTATAAAGGTGTTATTATTGGAGGTGCCATAGTAAGCAATGCCCATAGGGGCAGGCCCCGTTGTGTACGCTGGTTTTACAATATTGCCTATTTTTGAAAATACTCCATTGAAATTGGGCTCGAACATGTATTTGGGATTTATCTTTTTATCTTTTACTAATTTGCTGATAGCACTTTCAACGTTTTTTACATGATTTATAACAACAATATTGTTGGCATTTTTGTTTTTCAATAAAATAGCAGCCTTATTGTTGGGATTAGGGGAATGCACAGGAGAGATATAAACCATACTTATAAGTAAAAATATAGCCATTGCACATGCAATCCAACTTGTTTTTAACATAATATTACCTTGTTTCATATATATTTTCTAGTTATATAAATATTGCCATACATATACAATTACAATTATGTATATTAGTTTATAAAACAATGGACTGGATCTTTGCTTTTTTAAATGTATGCAAAAAACGGTAAAAGTTCATGGTTGTAAAGGTGGTTGTTGATATTCATCTGATTGGCCCGTGTTTTGCTGCATATTGTTTAGGTTATCTGCATTGGCAGTTTCTTGCTGTTTGTATTTATCCATCAACTGTTTTTTCTTTCCTATTACAACGAGGATCAAAATTGCAATCATCAATGCCCCTGCTATAGCCATTAAGCTAATCGTGCCACTATCTAAAATATTTTGTATGTTGTTAGATGTGGCATTTTGGGATATGACATCGTTCCATGTAAGCAATACAGCATGTACATTGTTTGCATCGCCTTCGATGGCAATTCCATATGCAAAAATATTATAACTGGAACTTTTGAACATTGGGGGAACATAAATCGTTGCCGTGTAGGTATTGTTAAGAGGTAGAATCATAGGGGAAGAGACCAATGCAGTGCCATTAGGTTTAATGCCAACACTGTTTCCTACAAGAGGGGTTTGCATGCCCAGGTTAGATATTGAAATATTGAGAGGTGCAAGAAACACTGGTGGAGCTTTAAGTGTAAATTTTATAAATCCATTTGAGATTGAATAAGAAGATAGAGACATGTTTTTTATGTATGGGTTGTAAAGGTAATTTGTTGTGTATAGTGTAGTAAAATAAGTCCCGTTTAAATCCTTGTCATAATCTTGGTTGCATATTTTATCGCTTACATAAGCCCTTAATATTACTGTAACTGTATACATAACATCGCTTTTCAATATATTGGAATTGTCCAGGTTTATATTAAGGGGCAAGTTGAATAATCCGTTTGAATTAGTTTGCATTTTTCCAGAGGCTATAAAATTCTGTTGGCTTGAGGATATAGTGCTTAAGTAAACCATGTAATAAATGTTTGTATTGGATAGTATTGAGTTATTAAAGTAAGCAATGCCGCTTAACTGAGTATTGATCGTTTGCGTGTATAGCATATATACATTGTTAGCGTAATCGTAGGCATCTTTTTCAAAATTTATTATAGGGATTTTACCCAATAAGCTTATTGAAAAACCTTGCCTGTATCCATTGGCATCGACAAAGCCATATATTTTTGACACTGTAGAATTAGTAACATTGAACGAAAATACTCCGTTGCCATTGGTTTTTCCAGTATAATAGTTGACAACATTATTCATGCTATCAGATAAATATGCTGTTACAGTTGCATTGTAGAGTGCACTTCCGTTATTCAAATATGCCCCTAAATACATTGTATTTCCTATGTATTTTGCCCATATATCGTAGAAGTTATAAGTAAACAAATAGGCATTGGTTATTCCAAATTCCCCTGACAAATTCAAATAAAATATGCCAGATTCATTAAGGTTAGAAGGAATAGAAAAATTCACCCAGTATACATTGCCTATATTTTTAATATTAGAATCAATGGCTGTATAATCAGGATTAATTGAATAATATGTAGGGGCAAACAATACCGACAATGAACTGTAAGGGGGAAGAGTAGTTAAATTTGAATTATAATAAACATACCCCTGTACACTTACATTTCCACCTGGAACAAGATTGGAATTAGGCAAAACGTAACCTATAAGGCTGTAAGATGGATTTATAACTTGATTGTTGCTTACGTAAATGGATGCTGTTGCATTGGAGAAATCCCCTTTGTAGTGTGCATTTACTGTAAACACACCAAGCCCGGTCATATTTGCCTTGTAATAAAATTGATACTTGCCAGTAAAAATAGGGGTGTAATTGATATTCAATACAAAGGATTTTGAGTTATTATAGAAAAAATGAAGTGTTATGTTTAACGATACATTGGCAAAGGTACTGTTTTCGAACGTTGAAATTGTATAATTAGTAGTGCTATTGACTTTTGCATGAATGGATGAGGGAGAAACAACGATGTATAAAGAAGTTGGCTGGTTTTTATTTAAATACCCATAGCTAGGCGCAATGGCAACAGACCCCAAAATGATAATAAGTAAGCATGCAAAGGATATAACCACTTTTGCTGGTTTTGAATCTTTTGAAGTCATTGGTTGCTCACTAGTTAACAATACACCTAATTATATATATGCTTATTGCAAACGCTTTTTTTTAAATCATATCATAACGATAAAATTGTTTTTAAAATATTTAAACAACTCAAAACTACTGATGCATTCTTGGTTGGATTTGTTGTTGGCATTATAATAAAAGCCAAAACATACATAAATGGGCAATGGTTAAAAGATATATTTAAATATAATTAATAAGATAAGATGTATGTTGGTATATATGAAATATTGCTCATATTGTGGCAGCCCACTTAAGGAAGGGGCTATTTTTTGTTCTTCATGTGGCAAAAAGGTAGATATAATTGATAATGCCGGAGGGAATATTTCTGAAGAAGCACAATTAGCAGAAGATAACGAATATGAAACCATAAATGTCCTCCCAGGGGATCTGCCTTTTCAACTGCAAACAGGTGAAAAGGTTCATGCAATTGTTACTCCTGAAAAAAACCAATTCATTGTGAAATTTACGATTGGGTTAGTAAGTGGGTTAGCATTTCTTTATTTGTTTTTAGCTGTAATTTTGCTGATCAAAACCAATCCGAATGATATGGGAATTGCTGTAGATGCTTTGGTTATAATAGGGATTATATTTTTGGTGGTGATATTAATAACCTTCTTTGTAGCGAATATTGCTTATAACAAATACTATTACTGGATAACAAACCATCGTGTTGTAGGGCAGAGGGGCATCATAGGGTATATCATAGATTCTATTCCATTGGAAAACATTGCAGATGTAATCATAAGCAGGCAGATTTTGGATAGGATTTTGGGGATTTCTACCTTGGTTATAACACCAATGGGGGGTAACATGGTTAGCGCACCAGGTTACGGCACTAACACCTTTAGCGGCTCCAATGTATTCCAAGCTTTATTGCCAGATAAAGCTGTAGATATCCAACAAATGATTTTCAATTTAAGGGATAAAAGAAAAAAAGAAACGGGTAGGATCATCTAAGCCAACAAAATAAATAATATATTAGTTTATACCATATATTAACAATGAGCATCAAATTGTACGGTTTGAAAGTGGGTTCTATACATCATGGAAAGTGGGAGGAGTTTGCCACTGGTATAAACAACGCACTTAAAAAATCATATATTGTTTTTTTCGCATTCAACGGGGATTTTTACCTGTATTTTTACAATCAAGAACATAGGGATTTATTTTATCAACAATACAAAGGAACGATGGAAGCCCTTTTTTGTGATGATATCAACAAAAATGTAGGGGGATTAAACTATACCTTGTATGGAAACATTGCCCCGATTATTGATAAGATTTATGAGTATAACCTTGCTTTTTTATTTTTGTTGTGTTGCAATAGATTCTCCAAATACATTGGTAGTGCAAAAATAGCTGTTAATTTCAAGAATAATATTGAAGCCCTTTCGTTTGAATCTTTTTTGGACTTGAATAAAATTGATTACAAAAAAAGCAATGCAGATGAATTTTACGATTTGGGCAAAATGAAATTCAAGTCTTATTTGCCATTAGAGGGATTTTATTCCTTGGTTGAATACAACAAGAAGTATAGGGCACATACCTCGATAAACTTGAAAGTAATAAAAGCAGAGGAAATAGCGGGCAAAATTAAGCAAAACCATATGGTTGTTGTAGGCAAAAGTGGGTTTGGAAAATCTAGTGCCTTGAGGGAAATAGCCTATGAATGGATTTCTAAGAATAACTTTGTATTCCTTATAGATCCACATAGCAATTTAGCTAAAAGCTTTTACTCCCAAGCATTGCAGGGCAATAAACGCATTGCTTATATAAAACCAGATCCAAATGGCAATGCAGGCATAAACCCTTTTTCCATTGAAGGCAAAATGAACAAAAGCGTTTTGGCAGAGAATATTGCGCATATATTCCACAAAATGAGCCATGCGAGCAATGAATATTTTGGATTTAGAATGAGTAGAATACTGGAAATTATGGCGTATGTTGTTATAGAAAACCATGGCAATTTGGAAATGCTGTATACCATGCTTACAAACCATGAATACAGGATCAATATGCTTTCTTCAAGCCTGAACCCTATGGCTCAGGATTTGCTTGATGAACTTGAAAAATTGGAAAAAAGGTACCCTGATGCATTAACGCCTGCCTTAGCTAGGGTTTCAGAACTGTTGTTGAATGATTACATGAAAGGTTTTTTATCTCCTTCTGTTCATGAACTTTCTTTTTCCAAAGCCATGGAGCAATGTGATGGGATTGTATTTGATCTTGATGAATCTTTATTGGGCATTGAGGGTGCTTCCTTAACAGGCTCTATATTGATAATATACATTTTTATGAAGGCACTAGCCAATTCGTTTGCGCATAAAGAAGCTATGCTCATTGTTGACGAACTCAATATGTTCACAACACCTATGCTTAGCTCTATTTTATCAGAAGGCAGGAAATACCACTTGCACTTAGTGCTTTCAACCCAAGGCTTGGAAATGTTACAACCAGAAGTAAGGGTATCGATCAAAAGTAATATTTCCAATA